>Ga0268262_10001152_pt1 | contig 33613 bp, 36 predicted proteins | sample TergutNc150P3_FD_190354 | JGI IMG/M metagenome (GOLD analysis project Ga0268262, IMG submission 190354) | Nasutitermes corniger P3 segment gut microbial community from laboratory colony in Florida, USA - Nc150 P3 (SPAdes) (version 2) | ecosystem: Host-associated > Arthropoda: Insects >...
CGTCCTGTACTTGCGAGTAGTATTCGAGGGCGTCGGTGTATATCATGTCGGCGCTTTCGACGTTGATGTTCCACGCTTTTTCTTCGAGGCTTCGGCACGCTTCGACAAGGGAGCGGATTGAGTTGAACAGGTCGATGTCGGCTTTGAATTTTGCGGTGCTGAGCCAGTGGGGGAAGTACTGCGGAAAGTTAGTCGATATGCGGAAGGCGGCTTCGATGAAGCCTAGTCGCTTCATTCCAACTCCGTTGTGCCTCATGCGGTCGAGCGCGCGCAAGTTTGCGGCATATTCTTCTACCAATTCGATTATTGTCAGCAAGTCGTGTGTTATTTCATCGATAAGATGCGGACTGGGCGGTAAGTTTTGATCGGGTCTGCGGATTACTGGTAATTGTAAAGTAGTTGTTTGATTTGCCTTTTTTGCTTTTGCATTAGCCGCTTTCGGCTTTGCTTTTGCCTTTGCTTTGGGGGCGGCTTTTTTTGTGGTTGCATTCCTTGTTACTTTTTTGTTAGCTGTTTTTTTTGGTCTTGCCATTTTAATACTCCTTTTTCCGCTTTTTCGGATTTAATTTTTTTACAAGGTGTTAGACACCCTGCGTACATTTAATTAATTTTTTCTAAATACATATAGTCTTTCACCAACTTGAATCATTCCATTCTTTTGAGATTCAGCACGTTCAAATTCTAATGTATAAAGATACAAAGTCTTTCCATCGGGTGAAAATAAATAATCGTAAACACTGGAATTAAATTTCTCATAATAAATTATTAATTTACTAGAAGACATTCCATATCTAAATTTTTTATTTTCAAATGTACCAGTACCATCAGAATTAAAAACTAAATTATTGTCACTAGATTCATCTCCGCCATATATACCCCAAAGTTCATATCCACCTTTCCATTTACCAATGATTCTTTGTTCGTTATTTGATGACTGTGCAAAAACAACATTAACTGCACAAATTGCAAAAAGAACCAATGCAATAATCCAAAACTTTTTGTTCATAAACTTTTTCCTCAAATATTTAAAATATTTAATTTGCGCCAACGGCGCAAGTTTTTACTTTTCTTTAGTGTCTGACATTGTTGCGTTACCTCTGTTGCATTTATTGTCTAATAAAAAGTCTATAATAAAAATCAGTTGTACCAGTATATATTCCGCCTGAAGTATAATATGCATAAGTTAAATATACTAGTCTTTGATCTAAATTAAAGCTGTTTTTACCATTAAAATTATAAGGAATAGAATAATTAAACGTTGTTTGATTTCCTTTGTCAATTGTGAATACTATATTTAAATTTTTATTGTCATAAGTATAGCTTCCTGTTCCTTTCCCAGAAAAAAAGTTGTTATAACCATTTGTTTTACTATCATCTCTAGACCTACTATCATAACGTTCTACTACTAGACTGCCATTTTCTTTAAATTCTATTATACAAATGTAATCATTTACTTTCGATTGCCAACGTCCGATAAATGGATTGGGAGCCAGTGGACTTATTATATTCTTTGCAAGAGTTGGCATTTTATCGACAATTTCACCTAATTCAGTAAATTCTGTTCTTGATGATGAAAGACCTTTAAATGTTGCAACCTCTATAACGGAAATTGTAAAGTAACCTTTACTACTTCCAGAAAGTTTCATAATATTACCTGTAATAATTGCTTTTGCATTTAATGCAGCACCCATTTTGGCATAATCCGTATCACTTGTTAAACCAGATGATTGAAAATTCATCTCATTCAATAATTTATCAACTTCGGTACGAGTAAGAACCTCAAAACCACCAGCCTCAATGAGATAAGAAGAAAATAAATCCGTTAGTACTTCAGCATCATCTTTCGAGAAACCTCCTCTTGCGGTAAAAGTAGGAACAGCAACACGAAGATTCTGTGTCCAACACATTACAACAAGATTAAAAAACAAAATAGACAATAAAATTTTTTTCATTTTCATCCTCCTACAGATGTAAAATTTACGCTTATTGCCCGTCGGCATATATAAACTCCACATAAGTGGTGTTTTTCCAATAAATAAGGAAACAGTGTTTTCATTTGGACAGACCTATCCCTTGAAAGTGTGTTTTGGTATAAAATTGACGATTCTCTTCTATAAAGGAGAGAGAGAGAGAGAGAGAGAGAGAGAGAGAGAGAGAGAATTTGAATTCATGTTGGGATTTATCAATTTATAAACTTTTTGTTTCATTTAGAGTATTTTAGCATTTTGTTGGAAAAGTGGCAAGTGGCCAAAAAAGCCTACGGCTTTTTTAGCTTAGAAGTTTTGCCAAAGAGCAAACTATAGTTTTTATTGCCATTTTTAGCTGTTGATAAGACACTTCACTTTTTTATGATGAATTGTGTTTGGCAAAACTTCAGGAAAAAGGTAAAATGCCTATTTTTTTGACAAACATGGATAAAAAAGCCTTAACCACCCTTTTGCGAATAAAATCCCCGTGCCAGGACGGCACGGAGAGACGAATAAAAGCTGGGGGCAAATTGCCAAAAAGCAAACAATAGTTTTTATTGCCATTTTTTTCTTTGATAAGGTTTTATGCTTTTTTTGATTGATTGTGTTTGGCAAAACTTCAGAGAGTGATTTTTAACAAAGATGGAATGTGAATAAGAGAGTGAATTTAAAGGGGAGCGAAAAAAGAGGGAATTGTAACAGGTAGGGAGGCTGTTCTTCGGATAGCTTGGAGTTTTGCCAAACACGAACCATCATAAAAAAGCATAGAGTCTAAAAAGGCAAAAAAAGGTAAGCGGACGTTAGTCCGCAAAGAGTGGAGTTTGCTTTTTGGCAAAACTCCCATGCAATTTGGCAAAGCCAAATTGCAAGCATGGATTGGAAGGAAATACAAGCCTAAAAAGAGCCTTTTTTAACAGATAGTCTGGAGTTTTGGCAAACACGAGGCATTATAGAAAAGCATAGAGTCTATAAAGGCAGAAAAAGGTAATGAAAACCGTAATCTGCTCTTTGGCAAAACTCCTAAGCAATTTGGCGAAGCCAAATTGCATTTTTACTTGCGATATTTAAGGAGAGAGGCGTGCTGTCCTTCGGACAACTACGCAGGATTTTCTTTGTTTTCTTTTTTGTTGGAAACTACCGCACAAATGGTTACAATTATTGCCGGTACTAATGGCATACAAAGCAAAATAATGAGATTCATTTTTCTCCTCCTGCGTTTGTCAGCGTAATAACTCCCAATACGATAAATGTTAAGGCAACTCCTCCGCCAATCAAAAGTAATGCTAAACGGTCAAAATCGCCCTTAATTATTGTACCGAGTACAAGGCTGGAGTTTTGCCAAACACAAGCCTTCATAAAAAAGCATATAGTTTATAAAGGCGAAAAATGGTAATGAAAGGTTGAGTTTGCTTTTTGGCAAAACTCCTTAGCAATTCGGCGTAGCCGAATTGCATTGCATCATGTGAGGTTTCCAAAATTAACCAGCACTTTGCCAATTTCTCTATAAGCTCTTTGTCTTTTGCTTAATTCTTTGCCTTCCATTCTGTTAATATAACATTTTTGACCGAAATTAACAAGCCTAAAAAGAAGGGAAAAATAGCAATCTGGCAAAGCCAAATTGCAAGCATGGATTGGAAGGAAAAACAAGGCTAAAAATGCCCTTTTTAACAGATAGTCTGGAGTTTTGGCAAACACGAGGCATTATAGAAAAGCATAGAGTCTATAAAGGCAGAAAAAGGTAATGAAAACCGTAATCTGCTCTTTGGCAAAACTCCTAAGCAATTTGGCGAAGCCAAATTGCATTTTGTCTTATCTTGGCAACATTTTGCCATATCTTATGAAAAGCAAATAAGGTAATATTATGTCGATATGCTTCTTATTTTTCAAAAAGGTAAACAAGAAATTTGGCGAAGCCAAATTGCACATTGCGAATAAAATCCGTGCGCCATGGAGGGCGCACTGCGACGAACTAAATTGGGCAAAAAGAATTTTTACTTGCGATTTTTTATCAAAGAGGGAATTGCACCATGAGCGAAATAAACAAAGGAAGACTGTCATTCACGGACGGCAGACTCTACGAAGGCGAGATTGAAAACGGGAAGCCAAACGGCAAAGGCAAACTGACCTACGCCGACGGCACAGTAGAAGAAGGAAGATTTGAGAACAACAAATTTATTGAAGGAGAAAACAATGGCTAAAAAAATCGAAATCGAAAACTCTTACGACATACTGCAAAACAAAACAAAAGACAAAAACGATTTTTCTTTTATCAATGAACTCAACGACGACCCCGCAAAAGCCGGCGAGCGAGTCCGCCGGATGTTACTGCAAAACCCCAGAGAAAAGGAGCGAGTAGCGCAATTCTACACCGACTTGGCGGAAGACGGCAACGCCAATGCCCAATTTGAGCTGGCGAACTTCTATCTGGAAGGCATCGGCGTACCGCAAGACGAGGCTAAGGCAAAGGAATGGCTGAAAAAAGCCGCCAAACAAGGACACGAGGAAGCAATCGAGTTACTCGATTATAAAGATAAAAACCCGATAGTCATCACCGAGCAACGTATGCTTCCCAGTACGGAAATCACCTGCGAGAAATGCGGGACGATCATCAAATTAAAGAAACCGTTGATTATACATGGTCATGCTCTATACGTCTGCCCCAAATGCGATGTGTATCACGAATATGTCTACATCGAGCCGCAAATGGACGGAGGACCGGATGAGTGGGCGTGAACAAAATAACAAATAAAAAATAACAAATAACAAAGGGGAAGGAGGAACAGAGATGAGAGACATAGATGATTTCAACAGACTGGAAGAACGGGCGTGGCAGTTGACAGGACAACTGGAAGAAGGAACATATAAATCGCAGAAACCCAAAGACGGCATTGATGAAAAAAGCGAACAAACAGCGGCGCAGCAAGCAACGAACCAGCCGCTGAAAAAAAAGCCCATGCCCATGCGGTGCCGATTGTGCTTATCAGGCGTGTTAAAGGTTAATTGCCTTGTGTGTGATATAATGGAGTATGAGCAATGAAAAAAGAAAAATTAAAATTAAAAATGAAAAAGACCGTTGAAGACGGTTCCGTGTTCGAGTACGAAGCCGAATATGAAGGCGATATTGTTGACGGAAAACCGCACGGCAAAGGAAAAATGGAAAGGCGTAACGGCGATGTATACGAAGGCGATTTTGTTGACGGACAATTTCACGGCAAAGGTAAATACACGGACAGATGGGGCAACATATACGAGGGCGATTATGTCGAAGGCAAACAAACCGGCAAAGGAAAATACACATGGGCGGAAAACGGCGAAGTCTACGAAGGCGATTGGGTTAACGGCGGATTCCACGGCAAAGGAAAAATGACATACAGGGACAAAAGAGTGTACGAAGGCGATTGGACTAACGACTGCCTCACCGGCAAAGGCAAAATGACATGGCCTGACGGCGATATATACGAAGGCGATTTTGTCAAAGGCTATCAACATGGCAAAGGCAAACTGACATATCAAGGTAAAACTGATCTGGACGGCGTTATCAGAATATACGAAGGCGATTTTGTTGACGGCAAAATGCAGGGCAAAGGCAAATTAACGATTGACGGCAGTAAGTATGCGGGCAAAACAGAATCCGGCGAATACCAGGGCGATGACGTATACGAAGGCGATTTTGCGGACGGCAAACGCCACGGCAAAGGAAAAATGACATGGAATAACGGCGATGTATACGAGGGCGATTGGGAAGACGACAAGCAACACGGCAAAGGCAAAATGACACGTAACGGCGCGGTCTACGAAGGCGATTTTGTAACCAACTGGTTTGAAGGCAAAGGAAAACTGACGTTCCCCGACGGCGCGGTCTACGAAGGCGATTGGGATGGCGGCAATATGCATGGCAAAGGCAAAATGACCTACGCCGACGGCAAAGTTGAAGAAGGCGAATGGGAAGACGGAGAGTTTTTAGGAAAGTGAGCAATGAGCAATATATTATACAGCGGCGGCTATTTCTTTTCGTACCAATTCACCAATTATTGCTTCCGGCGTGGTATGATTAGCCGTAGCTTTTATACGCAGCCAATTGGCGGAAAGGTCATCGATAAAAATAAGCGTACTGCCTTTTTCCGCACGTTTTGCAAAGAATCCGCTTTTGCCATTACCGGACAATTTTGGCGGATTTTTTGTATAGTATTCATCAAGAGCGTCGTATTCTTCATCAGTCAAATCAGGCATGGTTATCTCCTATGCTTTAAGCAATGCACGATGTTCATTAGTACATCTCATGGCATGAAATACCCGTACAGTCTGTTCATCAATAACATTATACATTATTTCCAGCAAATTTGCATTGCTGTCAAATCCTATCAACAAATGTTTACCGGGGTCGTCTTCAACAATATCGTCATACCGCCAGTTCAATATGGCATGTCGAATATTAGCCTCGGTAATGCGATGTTTGAACGCCGAAGGTACACATTTTACGTAAATTTCCATTTACATAACACTCACAAGGAAAATATAACATGAAAACACTAGAGGAACAAGTATATATTTGGTCAGATTTACATTTAGGACACATTAACAAGGAATGTGGAAACTGGCGAAGTTATTGTTGAAATACGGCGCGACAATGCCCAATGTTAAAATAAGGCAAGGTATCGGCAACAAGGAGGAATGAACAGAGAACAAATAACAGGTAATCGCGCAACATTTCGCCTAATATTGGCATTATTTTGCCATAGACTAATTTAATCAAGTTAAATACAATTTAACAATAAATGAAAACGAGGTTAATATGAACGAAAAAGAATTTAACGAACAATACGGCGCATTTATAAAGAAGGTTCTGCCGCTTGTTGAAAAGGCAAGAAGGGAAGGGCTTTTGGCTCTGACCGCCGACCCGGAAAGAATTAGCGAACGCGACATTTTTGAATACGGTTTAAACTTCGTCATAGACGGAACAGACGCTGGCTATATCGAAAAAATCCTCGACAACATCATCGCTCAGGAAAAGGACGAATACACGCGCATTTTTAAAACCATTCAAAAGGAAGCCGTCATGGAAATTCAACAGGGGACTAATCCGCAAATGCTCTACTACATCTTAAATTCCCACACCGGCATATCATTGAAAGAAGATGATGCCTACAAAAGCATGAACTCAGATAAATCAAAAGAAAGAGACAAGGCTTTTGATAAAGAGATGGCCGCAATGTTAAAAGCATTGGACGAGCAGTTGGGCATTAAGCCGAAAAATGAAGCTGGGAAAGAATTTGTCTTTGACAACATTATCCGTCTTGACGACCACTGTGTTCAGCACATACTGCGTAATGTAGACTCCCATGATCTTATAGTGGCTTTAAAAACCGCAAGTCAGGCGGTACAGGGCAAGATATTCAAAAACATGAGCAGGAAAGCCGCTGTAATGATCAAAGAAGACATGGATTATATGGGAGCGTTACGCGAAGAAGACGTACAGGAGGCGCGGCAAAAAATTATTGACATTATTCTGCTTTTGGAAGAAAGAGGCGAGATTATAACAGATAACAGATAATAGGTAACAGGTAACAGAGGAGAAAGATGAATTTCCGAATCTTTGTTACTTGTTATCTGTTACCTGTTACTTGAAAAGGAGTACTTATGACATTCGGCGATCCAATCATCTATCACTGCCCCTCATGCAGAAAAATGATGAAAATGCTGACTCCCAGAAGTTACACCTCCCGTGGAGGCGGCAGTATTTATTCTGACAACTTCGGCGGTCCCCACTTCACGTCGGACTTGGCAAAATGCCCCCATTGCAAAAAATTGTTTTTCAGGCACAACGATAAGAACGCGATAGAAATGGATATAAGAACCGCAGGTAATTTAAAATACATCAAAGACCCGGACTACGAAGATTTACTCGGCGTATTAACAGACAAAGGCAAAATTGCCGAAGGCTTTATCAAAAACCGCAAAGAAGAAAAAACATTCCGACTCGATCTGTGGCATGAGCTCAACAAAACAACACGGAGCGGACGCTATAAATTAAGCGAAGATGAATTTGAAATCTGGAAAAACAACTGCGCCGCCCTTCTTCCGCTGATGGAAAAAGCGCTCAAAGAAATGCAGTCGGAAAAGAACAGCGCTCAATACAGAGACAAAGACAGGGACAACTGCCTTATTCAAATAGCCGAACTCAACCGTAACCTCGGCAACTTTGACGAGTGCGTAAAGCTCATCAATAAACTTAGCAGTGATTGGGATTGGCTAAAAAAACAGTTTGAATGTGAATGTAAGGTGAAAAATACCTTCACCTTTGAACTGTTATCTGAAAGCGAATTGAATGCGGGAAAAGAGAAAGCCGCTCCACCCCTTGAATCTGAATGTTGCGATATAAAATCGCTTGAAATAAAATCCAGCGTAAAAGAAATAACGGAGGAAAAAATGAAAATTGAAACCCAAGATCATGAAGAAGAAGATGCCGCTGAAAAAAAAACAGTAACGCAAAATAAAGAAAAAGAAAACGAATTCGTCATCTTCGACGACTGGACGGAAATCCCCGACTGGCATTTTATAAGGGACAATACTTACACAAGTTTCGTCATACACGACAAAATAACCAGCATAGGCAAATGCGCCTTTGCCCAATGCGGCGCGTTGAAAAAACTTGACATAGGCAAAAACGTGCGTAACATAGAAAAATACGCCTTCCGTAAAGACAACCGCCCCTGGGGAACAGCATACATAACCGAAGTAATAAACAGAAGCGAAAAACCGCAATTAATCGACGAGTATCATTTTTTCAACAACGACTTGTCAAAAGCAGTTCTTCGCGTTCCCGAACAATCCATAGAAGCGTACAAAACAGCCGAAGGTTGGAAAGACTTCGGCTCGATAGTAGCCTTAGACGAAACTCAATACCCGCCCTATAAAATACGCACCGACATAAAACTAAAAACGGCCCCAAAAAAGAAAAAAGCGCCCCCTCTCGTCCTTCACATCTGGCTGGGCAATTTTGAAAGTGCCGAAGAACTTGAAGAATACGCCGACAACACCGAGTATGAGTGGGAGTATTACGGACACCTGTTAGGCGAGGACAACTTTGACGAACCTCCCGAAGAATACGGCATAGGCTGCGCTTTCTGTTATGAGAACGAGATTATGTACGAAGACGCCGCCGACATCACGGACGGTTTATTCTATCAATTTTACGAACAGGAACAGCCTTTACAGGACATATTTGCCTCCTTACCCGTGGACACGGAAGAAGCGCTGGAAGCCTGCAAAGAAAAATTTCCCATACTAAAAAAAGCCAATTCCTACATAGTGGTTTTCGGCTTTCACCATAAAAGAAAAAACTTCCAAAAAGCAAAATTGAGCAAACCCTGCTGTTACCTCGGCGAATTTGATATTGAAATACCGGAACCGGATACGGATGGGCAGTATGAAGGGTGGGTATAAAATAAGGCAGGAATATGAATGAACTTGTAAGAATTTCTAAATAAGTCTTGGAAATTCGGATTTAAATTAAAAATTAATCGTCTATCCATATCCAATAATAAAAAATATGATTATATAGGCGAATATTCTGACGGTTTGGCTCATATAATAATAAAAAATAAACATGGATTTATCGATAAAAATGAAAACGAGATAATTCCTGTAATATATGAACTTGCTTTTGATTTTCTTAATGGTTTTGCGCGAGTAAATCTCAATGGGAAATGGGGTATTATAGATAAAAACGGCAATATAATAATTGATACTATATATGATCATCTAATTGGTTTTAATGAAGGATTTGCCGTCGCTGAATTAAATAATAAATACGGCTTAATAAATAAATGTCGATAAAAATGGAGATACTAAATTATAAAAAACAGAAAAAACAGGAAAAATCAGCCTTTATAAAATAATTTCACCCTGTCACTCTATGACGGAGTGGAGGTTTTATATTATATATATGTATAAATTAGCAAGAATTAAAGGAGGCGGAAAGGGATGCGGAAAGAATGGCGACTGAAAAAAGCGTTTCCGCCGCGCTTGAGTATGTCGATGAAAATGAAAAACCGAAAAGAGGAATATACTGAAATATACCGGCTTATGTTAGAGAGGAAAATGAAAGGAGGGACTTTATGAAAATTGAAGTTTTTGAAATTACATCTAAAGAAGACAAGATTTATCAAGAACTGCTGGAACAATATAAAACCAATCCTGAATTGCAAGGGTTTTTAAATAAATTTATTATCCCTGAGGAATTGGTAATGATGGGGGATTTCAGATTAATTACGATGTTGAATGAGGCTATTGATTGGAATTTTGTAAAGGTATATTTGGTAAAAGATGTCGATAATGATACCTTTGTGTGGGTTATCGGAAAATTTGTAAATGACGGAAAGATTGACATGTATCCTTTATTAAAAGAACAGTCTAAAGAACTGCAGTTGGCGATAAGAAAAACGCTTATTGAAAAAGGCCTGATGAAAGAACTTAACGAAAAACATTTATGTTCAGGAATATTCTGGATTCTGTCAGATAATAATGATTTAAGCGAATTCATTCTTTTAATGTTTGATATACCGTGTGATTCTAACGGTGTCCCTAATAATACACATTCCGTTGAATTAAATTCAAAGAGCGGTAATTCCTATAATCATAAAAGAATATGGGATAGCGAGATAAAAAACAAATCAGGGCCTTATAATAAAAAAGAATATAATTATTATCCAAGGGGCAGAGTTGAAATCTCAAATAATAAAGCGGTTATCTATTTGAATCCCCATATTAATAAGCCGGTATTTATTGACTCGATAAAAAAAGAATTTGGTTTATCCGCATGTAATATTTCCGAAGTGCGTGTAAAAGTTGATGGTTCTAAACACTATAAGTGTTTTCTGGATTGGAACGATAAAGCGTAAAAACCGCTGATAAATAATGTAAAGAAAATAGTAATAAGGAGATTTAATGAAAGAAAACGATACGGATTATATTTATTATTTAGAGCAAAATAAAAATATCGGTAATACAGTATTTAATGATGAGGTAAAATCTTATGAATTTGTTCAAAAAATAGGGGATATGGATATTACACATCTTAAAGATTATAAAAAAAGAGATTTATTTTTAAAGAAACACGGGAAAAAATTACTCGGAAAATTTAAAAATAAAAAACCAAATATAAATAAAAATAAATTTTCTATCAGGATTAAGCATGAAACAAGGATATTATCAATGGAAGATATTGATAATTTATTAACAACCGTAGATGAAAAAATAAATATACTTGATAAAATCAAAAAAAATATTAAAATGTTTTACGGAGATTGTTCCGAATGGAAAATTATTATTTCAAAAAATAATATAGATTATAAAATTAGTTTAGACGGAATAGAAAAATGGGATTATAATAAAACATGTGATTTAGGTATTGAAAATATAATAGATGGGGTTCTTTCACAAGAGGAAATAGATATGCTGTTAACGCCAATAGAAAAGAAAAAAAATGAATGATATGGAGTATTCCATGCGAAAAGGCATTCGACGTTAAAAAGGCGATTTTTATGGCTTTTATGAGGGAATATAAATAAAGGGGCAGATGTGAAATTTAGTAATAAAGATCCCAAAAAGTCCTTTGCTGAATACTGGGAATGGGCGGACGAATTGGATGATATATATAATAAATACTCTGATATCGCTCTTTTTGGATTTGATTGGGACAATGATCCGCCGCCTTTGGAAATACTTGACGAAGAAATGTGCGTCGCGGATGTTCAGAACGAACCTTTGCACCTTGGCAGAATACCTGCCGAATTTCGTACAGAGAAAGTATGTTACGAGGCGGTGTACCGTGACGATGACGCTCTTCAATTCGTGCCCGAAAACCTGCGCGAAGAAATAAAAGCGCGGAAAGACGCCATTACCGAAAAACAGTGGCTTACCGAATTGGGCTGGTATGACTGCCAATATTCGTCCATAAAACTTACCAAAAAACTATTAACGCCGGAATTCTGCCGCGCCATGATAGAAGCCAATGGTTGCACATATTGCCTTTTACCGGAAGAACTAAAAACTCCCGAACTTTTGGAACTCGCTAGAAGAAATGTCCCCAAGTATTGTCATTACGATAATCCTCCGCCGGTTAATTAAATATTACTCACTATAACACTATATGACATAGTGAAAAACATATAATATAAACGGATAGACGCAAGGAGTAAAAATGTTGTCAAAACTGTTAAAAAGACTTTATACGGTAAAAAAAGCTATATTTGAATCAATTGAGCTGTCACAAATTGATATTTTGTTCAGCGGAGCTAATCTTAAGTCCAAAGAAGGGAGAAGAATTTATATGCGTTGTATAAAAATGATTCCCGGACATTTTCGCTATATACTGAACAAAAATGCAAATTTTACGCCGCTTAAGGTAAGTAATGAGTGGAGTAAGATAGGCAAGTATAAAACAAAATCTTTTGGGGAAGTTGATTTCAGCAATATTGCTGAAATTTTCGGTGTTGATATAAAACATTATAAGCGTCAAATACATTTACATTTTAGCGGCGACTATATCAATCAGAAAATAATTAATACCTGCCTGCAAACGGTAAACAACTATTTTGAAATTAACAGCGCTGTAAAACAAACAATGTTAAGCTCTTTTCAGGAAAATAAATCTTTGCATGACTTTTTTAAGTGTTGTTATAATATTTTACCAAGATATGAAAGCGTAAGAATATTCGGAGCCGAAGAATTTAAAATAGTAAATATGGAAAATGTCGTAAAAAAGTTGAACTATCCTGATATTAGTTTCACTGTTGATAATAATAATCTAACAATAAATCTTTGGTATCATTTTATATCAACTTCCACTTACGCTAAAGGTAACGCGTTAATTGTTACAATGAATGAACAAATTGATATTCTGAAATTTGAACATGCCGAACATTTAATAAGCTGATATAATTTATGGGAAAGGAGATAAACGTATGAAAGATGACGTCTATGAATTATTATATAAAAAAAGCGGCAGAAAGCTGGTATCAATCCCTTTTGAATCCCGTACTCCCGAACTCTGCCTTATCGCCATGCGCTGGGATACTACTGAATTCCGCCATGTCCCTGATAATTTAAAAACGCCCGAAATCTGCATGGCTGTTGTTCAGCGGTATGGTTCTCTGTTGGAATATGTCCCTGTCCCTTTGCGGACAAAAGCAATCTGTATTGCCGCTGTTCAGGAAAATAAATACGGCAAGCTACTTTACTTCGTACCGGAGGAAATTAAAACATACGATTTTTACATGGAGTTATTTACTTCTAAAGAATATGAAAAAAAAACTGATGATATTCTTGACTACAGTGAATTTCCTGACTTAGGACGATTATTAACTTCAATAAAAATAGGAAAAGGAGATCCGGATACTTTCATATTAAACCATATCCGTAATGAATGGAGAACGCCTGAGATGTGTATGGCGGCGGTTAAATTCGAAGGCGTAGAACTTAGATTTGTGCCCGATGAATTGCGTACCAAAGAACTTTGTTATGCGGCAATTGAATCAAATTATTTCGCGCTGGATTTTATTCCCGAAAGGGAAAAAAACAGCCTAGTGTATTTGGAGGCTTTCAAAATCGACTGGCGGGCGATAGGGATCATACCCAAGCAATATAGAACCCGGGAAATGTGCGATATCGCCGTAAATAAAAATGGAGTAAATCTGAAACTTGTCCCCGGCAAATTCAAAACCCCTGAGCTTTGCCTTATCGCGGTTAAAACTGACGATGAAACCCTTCAGTATGTGCCGGCAAAACTAAAGACCGCTGATCTGTGCCTTGTCGCGGTAAAAGCATCGGGAAAGAACTTGAAACATATCCCTAAAGAAATTATAAATGCCGAATTATGTTTGGCGTCTGTTCAATCCGGCGGCGAGAATATTAAGTACGTTCCGAAAGAATTTAAAACTGCCGAACTTTGCATGGCGGCCGTTCAAACCGGCGGCGAGAATCTTAAATACATTCCGAAAGAATTTAAAACCGCCGAAGTCTGCCTTAACGCGCTAATTCAAGTTTGCTCCGATAAACCTTACGAATTCTATGAAATTGTAAAATACGTACCTAAACATTTTAGAAATTCTGGTTCCGGGGAAAAACAAACGCAATAATACCTTCACGTATACCCGAGCAATCTTTTACTATTTAAAAATTATTATAAATAAAGGAGGAAGTTGTGAAACTTAATAAATTATTCGAAGATATTTTAGAAGAAACAGAAGTGGATAATTTTCTAAAAGAATTACCTTCATCTTTAAGAATAAATAATAATCCCAATCCGGAAGAAAACTCTGACAATGAGCAATGAGCAGGTAGCAATTAGCAAAGTAAGAAGATTATGGCTGATTTCGGGCTATTGACCATAATCAAGAGGTTGGGAATAAAGATAAAAAAATAACCGGGAGCTTGATAATTTGACGTTTTTATGCTGGAATTATGAATATATTACACTTTGTTATGTCTATAATTCAAATTTTAGGAAATATACGAACATATATTGAAAGAGTGATAATTATGATAAATACTAAAGAACTTATTAAATTAGACGATTCGCTGATGTTTAATCTTTCACTTTCATCTAAAGAGTTATTTCATTCAAATTTCTTGGCTTTTGTATTTAAAAAGATGCCGGACATATTTGGAAAAATAATTGGGAAAGAAAATATAATAGTAAAAGAAGTAAAAAGAGAATATCGGAACATAGATATTCTGGTTATTTGTAATAATAATGAAAAATATATTATTGAAAATAAAATAAAAGATGTCGCAAAAGATGAACAATTAGAATCGATCTATTCAAAATCGCCGGATTATAATGGATATTATTTATTTTCCTTATTAGGTAACAATATAAAAAATAAAAATGAAATGAACATTAATTGGAAAGAAATAGGTTACAAACATATTGTTGATATATTATTAAAGTATAATTACAATTCAAATTATTACAATATCGTATTGAATGATTATTGCAATTTTATGAACCTGATTATTAATATTTTTAATGAAATATTTGGTAAAAATAATTCATATATATTTTTTAATAATGACAATGATTTAATAAAACCGTTGATTGAGCTTAGAATTCATGATTTATTTATGAAATATGGAATGAGTCAATTTATTAATTATTTCAATAAAAATTATAACCTAAAAAATGAAATAAAAACAGAATATACAGTATATAGATCACAACCAACAATGACATTTATGAAAATATATAAAGGATATAATATAAGAATTGAAATAGGTGACATTGTATATAAAAAAGGTGTTATATGTAAAGATGAATCTGAATTAAAATATTTTGAAAACAAGAAATGGCTTGATAAAAATTATCGAAGCTCAACAGGTAAAAAATATTTAAAATATAATCTTCATGAAAAAGGTATATTTTATTATCAAGTATTATTAAATAGAAATATTAAAGGTATTAATTATGATTTATTATCAGAATATATTTTAGAAGATTTAAGAATTAGTTAATATTATGGCACTATGTATAAAAAAGATAGTGAAGTTCTTTGTGAGATTTTATAAAAAATATTACTCAGCGTTATAACTAATCAGTGTAGTAACGGGGGTGGGGGCAAGTATTTTTCCGTAATTAAGGAAGGGAAGTCCCACAATGCCGAAAAATTCCGGTACTATAGCGCCGCCTTCGATTAACAGGGAGCGCGCGGCGTTTAAAGTGCCGCCTGTCGCGATAAGATCATCGGTAATAAGTATGCGCTTTCCCTTTGGAACATCGGATACATGAACTTCAATCTCGGCCTGGGCGTACTCAAGATCGTATTTCTTGGACAGGGTAACCCCGGGAAGTTTGCCTTTTTTGCGGATTGGTATTACGGGAATACTGTTGTGATACCCGTAAGCGGCGGCGAATAAAAAACCCCTTGCCTCTATCGCGGCTATCGCGTCAATATTTTGCCCTTTATAGATTTCAGTCATTTTATCGATACAGTACCTGAACGCTTTGGGAGTGGCAAGGATGCTTGTTATGTCATAAAAAAGAATGCCTTTTTTGGGGAAATCCGGTACTTTTCTGATGTAATCATCAAGATTTAATTCTAACATTATTTTATTATTCCTTTAACCCATTTATCTATGTCAGACCGCTGATAGCCGCCGTCGGTGGAAAGCATTGTTTCGCCCAAGTCCGCTTCGCAGTCCTTTAAAATATTACCGAGGTATTTTAACGCTTTTTGATTTACGGAAAAAATACCGCATTTTCTTGACGCTAAATTGATGTGGGACAGCATTTCTTCAATATAGGAAAACGATGACGGAGACGGCTTTTCACAGCCTATGAAAAATATATCGGCGGGGAGTAAATCGGTTCCCTCAAATTTTTCCGCTTTTCTGATTTTTACGTCAAAACCGGCAAGGGCGTTTTTAATCGGCTCCGCTAATGAATTAATTGATTCAGTTCCGTCTGTTATAATTAATGCTTTTTTGCTCACTGTATTATCCTATAATATTTCTTTTTAAGTGTCAATCATTACCCGTGGTTCCCATTTTCTGAACCGAGTAATTTACGATGCTCCAGAAATTATCCTTTTTTTCAAGATAATAAGTATATTCCCTTAATTCGGTGTAATTTGGGAACCTGTACCTTTGAAGAACCACGACAGTTCCCTCATTATTGTTATATTGGGTTTTTAAAATGTCAAAAGAAGTGGGGATAACCGCAATATCTCCGTCAACGACGGCATTTTGAAGGTTTTGCTTGTAAGCGTTAATCATCCGCCGCCTGCCTTCCTCATTTTCAGCGTTTAATTTGCGGCTTTGGACGGGGTCTCTTTTAATCATGGCCTCATGGTCAAGGTATAAAAAGAATTTTTCCCATTGCGAAGTCTGGCGGGCCGTAATCATATAGGTTACAACCTCATCGGGGGGAATTCTCTGCTTTACAAGAATCGCGCCCGTGGCGACATCCATTTCAACAGGGATGCCGTCCGGCCCCTTAATGACCGCTGGTCGCAGGGTCAGACTGAGGTAATTCGATTCGATTGCGGAAGCCCCGTCTGGTTTGAACAGTTCAGGGTATATCCTTGCCTTGACCCTGAAAGAGCCTGTTTGCCCGAAACTGATATAATCGCAAAGGTTCTCTACAAACGAGAACGATTCGCCGCTTTCAATAGCCACTTCGCGGAAAAAGAATTGGCCGTTTACGGTCCGTTTCCTGATTAACAAATCCGCCTGTTGTAATGGGCGGTTGGACATCGTTCTTATGTCAAAATCAACTGAAAAAGCCCTGTCGTCGGCAAGCTTAAAACGGTACGGGGACGGGCTGTTATTGGTAATGGTTATCTGCACGAAAATAGGATCGGTTTCCGCATAATAAACGCGCCTGTCATAAAAACGAATACTAAAATCTACCGTGCCGGGCGATTCAACGGCGTATATGTTGGAAATGCTTATTAAAACCAAAAAGCCCAATATTCCGAACCGGATTATATTTTTCATTAAAACTCCCTCACTGTTTAGGTGTTCACATTAAACACACTTCTATATTATAGTAATCGGTAGATTCCTATGAATACCTTATCATTTCCTGAGCTTTTACAAAAGACGGGCGTTTGCAGAAGTATTTCAACCCTTTTTACGGCCGTAAAAGAGGGGAAATTCCCCATAGACATCGAAGGTTGCGAAGGTTCCTTAAATTCCCTGCTAATCGCTCAAATTTACAAGATTTTAGGTGGGAATATTTTTGTCATTGTCCCCCACGAGGACTCCGCGGACAGTCTTATGGCGGATTTGGCGAGTTCCGGCGTACCCTGCGTCAAATTCCCATGGTGGGGAAACGCCCCTTACAGGGAATTGTCTCCGCTTGCGCTTGTTTTCAGGGAAAGAGCCAAGGTTTTAACTGATATTGCGATTAAAAAAGAGGGTATTGTAATTATCCCGCAAAGGGCGCTACTTACATCTGTTCCGCCTGAGGGGTATGTAAAAAAACAGGTAATTTCCCTTAAAACGAATTGTAAAATTGATACTCCCGCTCTCGCTAAAACGCTTGTTTCCTACGGGTACACAAGGGTTCCTCGGGTGCAGGTTCAGGGAGAGTTCGCGCTGCGAGGAGAGGTACTTGATATTTTCATGGGGGGGGATGAAGACGCGTATAGGGTTCTTTTTGATTTTGACAAGGTAGAGACAATTAAAAATTTCGACCCTTTAATGCAGGGTACGGATAATGTAAAATTGCCGGAACTGGTTATACGCCCCATGAAAGAAGTTATATGGACGGATGACAGGATCGAGGCGCTGCAAAAAAATCTCTCTACCTGTAGGGAATTTTCCGACGGCGGAAAGTCCATTATTGAAAGTCTGATCTCCTGTCAGAGCGTAAGGGGCGAAGAAATGTTTTTTTCCCTCGCCTTTGAAAAACCAAGCTGTCTTCTTGATTATATCGGGCAAAAGGGAACGTTATTTTTAATCGACAGGGAAAGGCTTGAAAATACCCATGAAAGCCTTGTTCGCGAATACCACGGGTTGTATTCAAGGGCGGTAAGGGAAAAATGCGAATATCCCCTCCCTGAGAGACTGCTTTTTAATTTTGATGAAATGCTCAATGAATACTCGTCTTCGGTATCCCGCATGATTTCATTCAGATCGATTAAGGGAGAGGAAAAAAAGGGAGTTTTCCATATCGAGCTAAGCTGTGAACCGGGACGTAGTTTTTTTGGCAATATCAATTATCTAAAAGAGGAATTTGCCTCTCTTCTTGGAAGCGGCTGGCAAATCGCCGTCGCCGCTGAATCGCAGGTACAGGCCGACCGCATAAAAATGATCCTTGAGCAGAATAAATCATTGTCCATTATGGCGGTTCCCCTTTCCGCCGGTTTCAGTCTTCCTGATATTAAATTTATGCTGGTGCAGGAAAATGAAATTTTCGGCAGACGTAAACTTCCGCCTCGCTCCTTAAAAACCGCGCGTTCAAGCCCCATAGACACGTTTTTGGAAATTAACCCCGGCGATTACATTGTCCATGTAAATCACGGCATAGGTCTTTTTAAGGGTATCGAAAGATTATCCTCAGGCGGAAACGAAAGGGATTATATAAAAATTGAATACGCCGACGAGGAAACCGTATTTATTCCCGTGGAACAGCTTAACCTTGTACAGCGGTATATCGGAAACGACGGCTTGCAATCTCCCCGTCTTGACAAACTCGGCTCCAAGAGTTGGGAAAACAGAAAGGGAAGGGTAAAAAAGTCCGTAGAGGATATCGCTCAAAAACTTATAGAGCTTTATTCAAAACGAAAGCGGGCGCAGGGGTTCGCCTTCCCAAAAGATTCGGAGTGGCAGACGATGTTTGAAGCCGCCTTCCCGTTTGACGAGACCGAGGATCAACTTCGCTGTATTCAGGAGATCAAACAGGATATGGAAAGTATCTCGCCCATGGACAGGCTTGTATGCGGCGACGTTGGTTTCGGTAAAACGGAAGTCGCCCTTCGCGCCTGTTTCAAGGCGATTATGGGCGGGAAACAGGCGGCTTTTCTCGCCCCCACGACAATCCTTGTCGAACAGCACTATGAAAATTTTATTGAAAGATTTTCAAGGTTCCCTGTAAAAATAGCGATGCTTTCGCGTTTTGTGGACAGAAAAAAAACGCAAATAATTCTTGAACAGTTAGTAAAAGGCGAAATTGATCTACTGATAGGCACTCACAGGATTATTCAACGGGACGTTCAGTTTAAGAATCTCGGCTTGATAGTCATTGACGAGGAACAGCGTTTTGGGGTCAAAGACAAGGAACGTTTAAAGGAATTAAAAACAAACGTGGACTGCCTAACCCTTACCGCGACGCCCATTCCCCGCACGCTTCACATGAGCCTTGTAAAAATAAGGGATATGAGCCTATTGGCAACCGCCCCCGGAGGCAGGCACCCGATAGAAACGTTTGTCGAAGAATACGACGATTATTTAATCTCGCGCGCCGTCCGCAGAGAGGTTGAAAGGGGAGGGCAGGTCTTTTTCCTGCACAACCGAATTGAAACCTTAAAAGACATCCGCGTTAAACTGGAACGTTTAATGCCTGAAATAATGATTGAAACCGCCCACGGGCAGATGGACGCTCGGGAACTGGAGGACGTAATGCGCCGTTTTATTCACGGAGGTTTTCATATTTTGGTATCGACTACGATTATCGAGAACGGAATTGATATTCCAAATGTCAACACGATTATCATAGACCGCGCCGATATGTACGGGGTATCGCAGTTATACCAGCTAAGGGGCAGGGTAGGCAGGTCGGATCGCGTGGCGTACGCTTATCTTTTTTATCCGGAACAAAAAGCCCTCTCGGAGATCGCCATGAAACGTTTGCAGACAATCTCCGATTTTACGGAACTTGGTTCCGGTTTTAAAATAGCGATGAAAGATATGGAAATCAGGGGAGCGGGAAATCTTTTGGGCAGGGAACAATCGGGGGATATTTATTCGGTAGGGTTTGATTTATACGTAAAACTTTTAGACGAGGCGGTAAAACGCCTTGAGGACTCAAATTACGAGGCGGAAACTGAAACTCTACTTGAACTTGAATACACTGGATTTATTCCCGACTCGTATATCGACTCTTCCCAGCAGAAAATGGAAGTTTATAAAATGATAGCCGCGATACGCGATAAGGAAGACTTGGAGCGCGTATACTCGCAACTTCTTGACCGATTCGGACCGTTACCCGACGAGGCCGCCTCCCTTCTCGCTCTGGCGGAGATTAGAATAATATGCAGGCGGTTGACGGTTTCTTCGCTAAAGGAAAGAGCCGGAGTCGCTCGGATAGAGTTCGCGAAAGTGGCGCGCGTAAAAGTGGAACGGCTTGTTCGTTTAATTCAGCAATCCGCCGGTAAAATAAAACTAGACCCCAAATGCGCGAACGCGATTCTGCTTAAAACGGGCAGTATCGGTTTAAAGGAAAAAAGCGAATTTATCCGCGAGAAATTATCGTCTCTTGCCGGTTAACGCGATCCTCTAGGTTAGGTTATGGTAACCCCGGTATTTTCGGCAAATTCGGCAGATTAGGCACATTTTCACGAATGGCTTGACTCGCCGCGTCTTTTAATTTCTTTTCAAATTCGTCTTTCTTGGCGTCAAGACCGCCTTTTAATTGATCAACGGCCGATTTATCGCCCCTTGCGGCTTTAAACAGCAAATCAACCTCTTCCCTGGAAACAAACCTGCCGTCTATGTATTGGTCAATTTTTTGACGCAGTACTTTTTCTATTTCATCCATCGCTTTCTTCACGTAAGCTTCCGCTATATTGCGTAACGCCTTGACGAACAAATCGGCAATATTTGTGGTAATATTGAACACGTCATTTTCATTTATTTTATGGATGTATTGCATTCCCAAATTGATGTTTCCAACCTCCTTCACCGCCGTATCAATCGCCTCCGCGATGGTCCCGCTTGGCTCAACAAGCGCCGCCTGGTTTATTATTACATTTCCTCCGCTGGAGAATCCGCCGTCAACCTGCCCCGCCACATTAACAGAGAAATCCGATACGCCTTTTAATCCGCCTACTCCTAAATCTTTTAACTGCTCCCCCACGCTTACGGGGAATCCTTTCCCGGTTACTTCAGCGTTAAAACGTTCTTTGGCGTTCGTTCTAATGTCGGCGCTTCCCTTAAATAAAACATTCCGCCTTTGACTGCCCGATTCTTCCTTCAAACCGAAGTCAAGGGTAATAGCCGGTTTTTTATTGTCCAATTTATATGTTAAATCGGGATCGGAACTTATATTGCGCAAATCAAAAGACCAATTCCACGCGTCAAGCGTAAAATCAGAGGCCAGTATGCCAAGATAAAACGACGGATACGATACGACAGGGAAATGAACGTCTCTTCCCTTAAAAACAACCTTGCGTTCTTTTTTAGGTTTCTCCGTTTTAGGTTTGTCTATAAAATTGGTCTTTATTTTCTGAATGGAATCAAGGGCTATAAGCCCGTAATCGATATACATTTCGGTGGTATCCGAAAGCATATCGCGGATAAAAGGTTCAACCGCCGAAAAAGCCGCGCCGCTTCCGATGTCTATATATGATTTTAAATGATTAATATCGGAAGTTAACGCGTTACGCGCGCTTGATTCCAAACCGCGGGCTTTGTTTATATCGGCCTCAAGACCGCTTACGATTGTCGTAACGTCGTTAGCCGCGGCTTGCAATGTATTTATCGCCGTATTTAAATTTTGTAAAGTACTCCTGATTGTCTCAGCGTCGCGGATGGAATTAGCGTTAAGCTGTAAAAGCGGCTGGGCCACCGTACGTATTTCCTGTACTCTGGCCGTGGATCTTTCCACTTGCCCCTTCCATTTTTCCGATGTTTCGTTATAAGCGGTTATCGCTTCGTCATATAGTTTCGGCGTATTAAGTTTGTCAAACTCCTGGTTTAAAAGCGCCATCGCGTCAAAGTTTTTCAAGTCAATAAGGGGAGGGGCGTCGCTTTTTTGCCTTACGGTTTTTTCCCTCGGCGGTTTGCCGGGTAAGGAGCCTGAAATAGTTCTTGCCGTTCCAAAGCGGATAGTATCGGCGCGAATCTCTTCGATGTAAATTTTTCCGCGCAGTACGGCCTCCGGTTTTAGGCGTATTTCAGTCTTTCCCAACTGGAAAAGATTTGTCATGGGATTGTCGCGGTTAGCGACCGTTACGCCGCCTATGGAAATACGGAAATGAATAAGGCTTACGCGTAAATTGTCCACATCCGATTTCGCTTCAAATATCGCTTCAAGTCCGATTTCCATCGCCTTCTCCAAAAGCGGATTCGCGAAGATACGAAAGAAAATTATAACGACGGCTACGATGGCCGCGGCAAATATAATGGGTATAAATCTAATAGGGCCTTTTTTGTTTGATCTTATAATCTTTAAAAAATTATTTAATTTTTTTACGTCGGCTTTTGTTAAATCATTTCGGATTGTATATTTGTCATCCTGAAGTTCAAAACAGGAAAAAAGAAATTCCTTGTCCTGCGGATGTTCGATATATTTCGCGAATTTTCTTTCAAATTTCTTTTTTTTAACCGGTTTTTTAAACGAACCCGGTATTTTTACGGGTTTTTTCTCTTTTTCAACATTATTTTCATTTCCATCCGCGACAACATCGTCTTCGGTTTTATTTTTGTTTTCACCCGCTACTTCGCCATTTTCGGGATTATTCGCATTTTCATCTACATTCGCATTTTCATCTACATTCGCATTTTCAACTTCATTCGCATTTTCAACTTCATTTTTATTATTAACATCATCATCATTTTTCATTATTCGCTCCTTTTAATCGTTAATCGCGTTGTCGATAAATGAAAGAAAAGGGGATCTCGCGACAGATTGAATAATTTTTGAATTCCTTATTTTCGGGCCTACATATTTGCGAAAGATCGGAATTAATATAATAAAAATAATAAAAACGGGCAACCAAAGCGCCAAACCGGCGGTAAGACCGCCCATAACAAGGGTGTTATTGAATTTGGTAAAAGGCACGAAGGGCATATTGTAAAGCGAAGTGAATAACGGCCTTAATGAATCGATATGAAGTACATACCAGCCCAATGTGTCAATCCGATATATAAACAACGGATATAATATTTTTAAGAACGCGAGCGCGGAAATTTTCGCCCCGTGATTATGGGTAAAGAAAAAAGATAATAAAAAGAGTAAAATCCAAAAGGCGTTGCCGGCGGGAACAAGGCCTAAAAGTAGTCCCCACGCGAACCCCGCCGCTATCTGGATTTTACTGACATTGCCGTTAAGGGCAAGAATTAATCTTGCGATACCCTTAATCATACCAACTCCCTCCTTTTTACTTGCTATGGAACTGCATTCTATGGTAAAATATGATAAATGTCAAATACATCCAAACAAGCTGACTTTTTTGATGATATTCAATTAATTACGGAAAAATTCCTGACTAAAAGGGCGAGAATACGCCATGAAAAAAAGGAAAAACGCAAGGCGAAAAACCCTGTTTTAGATTGGCTGGACGCGTTTATATGGGCGGCCTGTATGGTCTTACTGGCGAATCAGTATCTTGTGCAGGCATACAGGATTCCTTCCGGTTCAATGATAGATACGCTTAATATCGGCGACTTTGTTTTTGTAAATAAAATCGTTTACGGGCCTGAATTACTGCCCGGTTTTTTTAAATTGCCGGGACTGATAAATCCAAAGCGCAATGATATTATTATCTTTGAGAATCCCTCATATATTTCAAGAGGGGTCGCTTTTGACGTTACGCAACGTATTATATATATGCTTACGCTTACCTTTGTCGATATTGATAAGGACGAAAAAGGGGAGCCGAGGGTTCATTTTCTTATTAAAAGATGTGTCGGATATTCGGGGGATCATTTAGTCATGGAGAACGGCGATATGAAGATACGTTTTTCAGGAGAAGACCGCTGGGTTGATGAAAACGAATATAATGTCGCTATCGGATTGAAACATCGTATTAGCAGATTAATGACGCGGGAACAATATCCCGCGTTAAACGCGGCGGCAAAAGCCGCTGGATGGATTGACGTTAAACTGAATCCATCCGAGAATTTATATACGAAATCCCAGGGGACAAGCGAGATGCGGTTTCCCGATTATCTTACTTTTGAAAAAATAAGGCTTGAAACATTACGAAAAGCGTCTCCCGGCGACGGACGTTACGCCGCGCTTTTGGCGAAACACCGTCTTGGCTGGTATGTGCCGAAGGGAAGGATTTTACCGCTGGGGGACAATCGCGACAATTCAAGGGACGGGCGTTATTTCGGTCCCGTAAAAATGTCGAAAATTCTTGGAAAGGGGATGTTTATTTATTGGCCGTGGTGGCGGATGGGAATAATGAGATAAGGTAAATATGTTTGATAAATGGACGCAATATTCATATACCGCGCAAAAAAAACAAAGAAACAAGCTTTTTAAATATCTTCTTGTTTTTATTATTTTATATGTTATATATAATTGTTTTAACGCCTTCTTTTTTTCGGTATGGTCGGTTGATAATAATACGATGCAGCCGGGGCTTAATTCCGGGGATCGGTTAATATTCACGTCATTTATTCCTCCTTCATGGCTCCGTAACAAGAATGAACAGAATTATTTTCCGTTCAAGCGCGGAAGTATCGTATTGGTGGATATGGGGCATTATAAGGACAAAAAAATGCCTTTGCGTATTGTTGACGGAATCGTAAGATTCTTCACGGCGCAAAAGAAAAGCATATTTTCAGGGAAAGGGCAGTACTATTTAAAAAGGGTTATAGCTCTTCCCGGCGATGAAATATCCATGAGTAATTATGTGTTTAAGGTAAAGGCCGCGGGAAGTACGTACAGCCTTACGGAGTTCGAGCTTTCGGAAAAACCGTATCAACCGTTTATACCAAAGACATCGGAATTATGGGACGGCTCAATTCCTTTTTCAGGCAGTATGGATACGGTTATTTTGGGTCCCGATGAATGCTTTGTAGTTTCAGACGACAGAAGCAACACGAACGATTCACGGACGTGGGGCGCGGTCCCTCCCTCGTTAATCATAGCGAGAGCTTTACTCAGGTTCTGGCCCTTCGTGAAATTTGAACTGCTTTAAAAGTTGAAAACAAGCGCTTCACTTTACGTCCATATCCCCTTCTGCGATTCCTTCTGCGATTATTGTGATTTTTATTCGGTAAACGCTAAAAATTTAAATGAAGACTATATTGAATCATTTATTACCGCCCTTATAAACGACATAAATTTCCAGATAGAGTATTTTGACATTAATGAAATTCCAACCGCATACATAGGCGGCGGAACGCCCTCTGTTCTTGGGGTGAAAATATCCCGTCTTTTTAACGCGTTAAAAAACCTTCCCTTTTTTTCACCGGAAGAATTTACCGTGGAAGCGAATCCCGAATCAATTACGGAAGAGTTTCTTTCACTTTGCAGGCTGGGGGGGGTGAACAGGCTGAGCCTTGGAGTACAAACCTTTCATGAACCTTCGCGCCTTTCAGTGAATAGGAAAGGGAACGCTTATTTTTTAGAGAAGCGATTAAATCTCGCCGGTCAATATTTTCCCGGCTCTAAGACTGGAGCGGACTTGTCCTTGGACCTTATGACGGGCCTCCCGTATCAGGATGAAAAAATTATCATGGAAGATATAAACCGTATTCGCGCCCGCAACCCTTCTCATATTTCGCTTTACAGCCTGACCGTAGAAAAAAATACCGCTCTGGAGGAAAAAATTAACGCAAAAAAAATAATCTTACCGGACAGGGATAAATCCGATTCTTTATGGCTTTTCGGGCGCGAAGTACTTGTAAATGAAGGTTACAATCATTATGAGGTTTCCAATTTCGCTGTGGACGGGAAACAGTGTCTTCACAATACGCGTTACTGGCAAATGAAAAACTGGATTGGCGCGGGTCCCTCGGCGTCAGGCACTCTGATAAACGAGGAAACCGCCCAAGCGAAGCGGTTTACTTACGCACATGATGTTGGCGTTTATATAAAAACTCCGTTAATAACATCCGCCCATCGTGAAAACATTGATAAAACCTCTCTTTTAAAAGACGTAATTTTAATGGGTTACCGTCGCAAAGAAGGCCCCGATAGGGAATTGTTCAAAAAGCGTTTTGGCCGTTCGCCGGAAGAATGTATTCCCGAAACTCTAGAGAGATGGAAAGGGAAGGATATTATGCTTTTTCTGAATAGTTTCCTCCATGACGCGTTTATGGAGATAGAAATTCTTACGTATTAAGTGATAGCGCTATTTCCGCGTCGGTTTTCCTGACGTATTCGGGTCCTGAATATAGGTAGGCGGCGCAGTCATTGTTAAATAAATTTTTACTCTTAGCGATGGCGATTAGTTTTTTAGCGTAGCCGTTCTTTTCAAAAACAAGCGAAAGATCATTTTTTGTATTTTCATTCAAAGATTCGTAAAGGATTTTTGAGCCGTGGCCCGTAAGGGTAATTTGTTTGTACTCATTTTTATACCGATCGATTTCATTTATTATTTGCGGTAAATTTGAGTCTTTATCCTCCGTAAGGCGTTGTCCGTCTTTAAAAAAGGCGTAAAAGAAAGCGTTTTTTCTAGCTTCAATTACCGCCAAAGTTAAGCCGCGAGAGAATTTTTCGTTATAGGCGATACATTCCAGAGTCGGGACGGGCGCGAATGGAACGGACAAAGCGAGCGCGAGCCCCTTGGCTATTGAATAGCCGATACGAAGGCCCGTAAATGAACCGGGGCCGCCCATGCAAAGAATACCGTTAAGGTCTTTCGGATTAACGCGCGCTTTTTTCATCAGGCCGTCAATTAATTCCATTACAAGTTCCGAATGTCTTGTTACGGCTTCCGTTTCGGCGGAAAATATTTCGTCCCCATTCGCGGCCGCTACGGAAAGAATGGACGCCGCGGTATCTATCGCCAATAAATTCATAATTTATCAAGCCCTTTAATTTTTATCGCCCTGGAAACAGGGCCGGTTATCTCAATACGGATTATAATTGAATTTTCAGGAATTGATTTGGGAATACGTTCGCTCCATTCGATTATTGAAATACGGTCTGAGTTAATTATGTCATCTCCGCCGATATCTTCAAAATCCTTATCGCAATTCAAGCGGTAAGCGTCAATATGTAGCAGGGTAGGGGAGGCGGAAGAGGTCTCCATCCGATATTCATTAATTATTGTATATGTGGGGCTTGTAACGGTTTCCGTTATACCTAAACCGAGCGCGATGCCCTTTGTAAGGCACGTTTTTCCGCTTCCAAGACAGCCGACAAGGGCGACAACGGAACCGGCGGTAAGAAAACCCGCAATCCGTTTTCCGATGGAAATTGTTTCTTCAGGGGAATTAGAAACAATGTCAACCATAGTTTAGTTGGGAAGTCCGTCGGCATTGTCCAACTCGATTATATGGCGTTTAAGTTCCCTTATTACCGGAACAAGAGGATAATCAACAGCATCTATAAATGTTACGCTGACTTCTTTAGCGCCCGTTGGTTTTATTTCCAAAGAAAAATCAATACGGTAATCGTTTTGTTTGTTATTTAATTCAATAACCGCGACGCTTGTATACAGTTTTCTGTAGTAAATGGGGACATCCTTTCTAATCATGTCTTTTAATGTTACAATCTTCATCCTTTTATCCTTTTTATTGATTTACTCCTGCGAATATTCATATACAAATGAATTAATTAAATTCATTGATTTTAAGGTTAATTTAAGGAATTTCATATGAATAATGGTATTCACTCCCGTCCTATTTGTCCTTAAAACCTGCCCTAAAGCAGCCAAGTTTATATCGTTTAACATAAATTCAATCTTAAACCTCGCTCCAACCTGTATCGGAGTCATTGTTTTTATCGAACAACCCCCTACTGATATATCGGCAATTGTACCTTGTAATCTTCTTTTATCCGCAATAAGGCGCTGTTTTTTACCGCTACCCTCGACAATTACAAGAAACATCGAACAGGCGACGGCCGTCTGTTTTCTGCGGAAACGCCGCTGTGAAAGAAAGCGTAATTGGTTGGAGTGGGCGATCTGCATTGTAGGATGCCCTTGTCTGGTGGTGTAGCCCGTAACCCTGGTTTCAAAGGAAAAACCTTTGTTGCTTTTGTCAAAAAATAATACGTTCAGCTTCGCGCCCTTTTGCATTTTTATCTGGCTTCCAAGCACGTTTTTTGGCGCTTCTACGTCGATATTTTCGCCTTTTGTGGAAATTACATTAACGTCTATTTTATCTTTGTTTGCCACGATAGTAAATTTTGTATCGTCCCTTATTTGACGGGTGGAAGTCAAACCTTCCAACACGCTGTTTTCTATGATATTTCTTGTTGAAAAAAGAACCCCAATCTTATGCTGGGTTTCATTACCATGTCCGCGCGCCTGCTCCAAACTTCTGTAAGCCCGCTTGAAATGCCTGTCCAACAGAGAAGGGGTATTTATGGATCTTTGCGGATCCGTTACCTGATCCGTTTTAAAGACATAATCAAGCATTTTTGTCTGTTCATGATCAAGTCCAAGATTTCTCGCGATGCGGTGAAAAGCAAAAATTGAAAGAACGCCGGATCCCGAACTTCCTGCCGCCGCGCCGGAACTTTTCTTGCCTTTTGCCGAACCTTTTCTTGCATTGACAATTAAAAGAACCGCTACAATGACGACAACGATGACTAATATAACTATTATATCCTTGGGAGATGCTTTTGGTCCTGAGTCCCATTTGAAATCTGTCGCTGATACTAATGGATAAAGTATCAAGATATAGCCTATCATTTTTCACCCTGAGTCCGCGTTGTTTCACGACAGCTGTCTAAAATAGCGAAATATAATTTCTTTAGTTTTGGAGACGCTTCATATTCGGCTAGATCCCCAATAATGATTGTATCATGTTTTTCGTAAGCTTCCAACAGTTCCGTTAAGATATTTTTAAAATCACTAAAGTCCTGGGCTATTTTCTTCGCTTTTTCAATCTGTAATAAATAACCTTGAATGTTCAACTGGTAAAAAATTCGTATTATTTTTTCAGTTAAAGAGGAGAAAATTTCTATTGTTTTAGCCGCGAGCAGATCTTTTCCGGTTTGAATATTAAGGGGAAGCTCAACTAGCTTGTCGCAAATTTCATTTAAAATCGGTTCGATTTTTTCAAGTTCTTTTATAGGTTCGGTTACTTCCCTTTGTATTTCTTCAGTTATCGCGCGTAAGGTTAGAATTGATATATTGCCCGCGGAAAACGCGTCCGTAAAATACGAGTAAAGTTCGGGCATTTCCTCCGATATATACAGCGCTTGGCCGCTTTTTTTCCAGTCGTTAAAAAATTTCGCCTTTTCATCAAAATTAAGCTTTTCGTATTCGTCAATATCCCGATTTAAATTTATAATGCAGGCGGCGGTTAACTCGGCGATTGTATTAGTGCGAACTTCAATACATTTTACCGTTTTAATATCTTTCTTAAAAATTTCCTCCACCATGGAAGAGTTGACGTCCTGTCCGTCAACAGACATTTCGGTCATACGGTGTCCGGAATTGGAAAGCCATTGTTCAATGCCCGCGATAATCTCTATTAATGTTTTTTCATTGCTAAGCGTATAATCCAGCGGCTTACCGTTAATTTTTATAATCATTACCTGCCGCCCCTGTTTTGCTGGCTAAAATTGTCAAGAGACTTTGACATTTGTTCCATTCGCGAGTAAGCCGACTCCATTCTCGCGTATTGGACGCGCAGGTCCTGTTCTTTCGCGGCTAACTGGCGATCGAGAGTGGCGACGCGTTTTTCGTCCTGATTGATACGGGAATCAAGCGTGCTGTTTTTCAGGGAAATTATACCGCCTATTTCGACGAACGGCCTTGCCAGAGTGTCTACGTTAAACGCTATGCCCGTATCCGCGATTATGTCTCCCGATGTATTGCTTGCGAAAAGCTCCTTAATCGCCGGTATTTTAGTCTCCAAAGCCGCGTCAAGGGTCTTTTCGTCAATTTCAAGATAACCTCTTAATTGCGACGGATTATACCCCGTACTTCTTGACGCGTTTGAACTGACCCCTATCTGGGACAAAAGCGCGAGTTCGCGTTCAAGACCGGTAGGGTAGGGCGCGGTAACCGTCCTCATAAGGTGGCTTTTTAAATTGGTTAAGGTGATGTCCCCGTTAAAAGCGCCCAATCTGCTTCTCATATCCTTTTTTTCCTCATCAGTTAAGTATGTCAGTTCATTTATAATTGTTTCATCCGCGGCGGTATTGTATCCGGATCCCGAATATACGCTTCTTGCGGTCAGCACGTTTATTTCCGCTATAAGGCGGTTGTAATTTCCGACAAATGAGATAATCGATTCTTTTACGGCTTCCGTATTACCGGTAATTTTTAATTCAACCGGTTTATTGGAAACGCCTCTGAGGGTTAAAGTAACCCCGGGAATAAGATCGTCAATTACATTGGTAGGACGGGTAACCTCTATGCCCTCCATTGATAAAATCGCGTCACGGGCGTTGGAAACGGCGTTTGACGGTTTTAGTCCGCCTGTTACCGACGGATCTACGATTTCCACCTTGCCGACCGAAACTTCACGGTGGGTATTCGTATTTTCGATATTTAAAGAAGAAATAGTCCTGCCGCCCGCGATTTCGGATAAATTGTACTGTCTTGCGGTAAATGAATTAGAGTCGTTAATAGCCGGTAATTTTGCCGTCGTACCGTCTGAAAAAATAAGATTTAAAACCTCCATATCATCGCGGCGCCGAGGCGCGGGCGGTGTAGAGGACTCGGGTTTTGGAGTGTCAGACGGTAAATTTTCAATAGTGATTCCGCCGTAGGTTACCGAACCTGACGGAATATTCGGCCCGGGACCGGGTTGCGGAATATTAGTAACGTCGCCTGAATTAATTTTGGTTTGGGTTTCAAGCCGTAGTATAAGAGGCGAATCGGGAGTAATAGTGATATTTATCGGGACGGAGGCGGAGGAGAGCGGGGCAACCTGTAATACGCCGTTATTAATTACAACATTAGAGGAGTTTTGTCCGGATTTTCGCACCGTATTTTCATCGATGGGGAAGTTTGTCTGCTCTCCGCTGGAAACTTCCATCATACCGATGCGGGTGGCGAGAGCCGAAGCGTCACCGGAAAAGGTTAATCTGTTTTCAGAACCTGTTAATTTGGATTCTATTAAAAGTGAAATTGTTCCGCTTTTTACGGTTATAAGGGAAGCGGAGATTTTACTACGCCCCCTGTTATTTATCGTTTCTACAAAATTTTTTAAGGTACCGCCGCGGTAATTGATGGAAATTTCATCGTTTCCGACTGAAAATGAATAGGCGCCCGCTTCTATTCTTGTTTTTTCATCAAGGGGCTGGGAAAGAAAACGGTCGGCCTGCGCGGTTTGTTTAACCGTAAAAGAAAAGGATTGCTCCAGGGCATCCCTGTTAGCGATAGCCGTTAGTACGGATTCATCCGAGCTTTTGCCGAGTCTTTCATTGAAGGGGTTTTGAAAAGAGTAGAGATGACGGGCGCTGTCCCGCAGGGTATTAATCCGTCTGCCTACTTCCTGCCAATAGCCCTTTTGAACGCGCAGGGTGTCAATGTTGTTTTGGACTCTGTCCCTGGGAATTTTTTCAAGTTTCATCAGGCCGTCAATAACCTGATCGGAATTAAACCTGCTTTTTACCCCCGGTATGTAAACATCGGACATAGACTTGTACTCCCCCCGTCAACAATTCGCTTAAATAACCGCTTGTTTACGCTCGATCTTCGCGGCTAGACCATCTCATCAAATAAAAGACCTATGGCCTCTTTTAGGTTACTGTGCAACCGCTGCAATTCCTCAGGCGGTATTTCCTTAATCACCTTATCGGTTTCTTTATCAATAACCTTGATAATCACCTGATTTGAGCTGTGATCGACCACAAATTGCAGTTTTCTGTTAAAAACAAGACCTATTTTCTCCAAATCCGCCGTTGTAGAGTTACTAAATTGAGGTTTTGCTTTTTTTTCCGGCTGTTTAAGCGTCTGTTTAGCCGGTTGTTCCTGTTCGTGTACCGGCATTGACGTGACAGGATTAAATCCCACACTTGCTACGGACATGATATACCTCCATGTAAAATTGCCCGACATCCGACCATCTGACAACTCAAGAGTGGTCAGACGAGTCGGATTGCCGGACGCTCTTTTTCCGCCAATCCCTGGCAGAAAAAATCGGGCAGTGAAGGCGCGAACTTCACCGTCCTTGCACGAATAAAAAGACGACATCCAGAAGTCTCTTAATCCGTTATTTTTAAATAATCGACACTTACGAAAGCAGCGATAAAACCGATTGGCTGCGAAGGTTGGCCTGCGCCAGCATTGCGGTTCCGCTTTGGTTCAAGATGGAGTCCTTTGTATAGTCAACCATCTTATTCGCCATATTTGTATCCCTAATGCGGGATTCCGCCGCTTGTAAGTTCTCCGCCGCAATGGCTACGCCCTGCGCCGCCATTTCAAAACGGTTCTGATAAGCGCCAAGATCCGCGCGTTGCTTTGAAACCAATTTTAACGCGTTGTCTACCGTACCGATGGCTTTATTAGCTTCAACCGGGTCGGAAATAGAAAGTTTTCCTTGATCACTCTGTGAATCAACTAAACCTAACGCGTTGGCGGTCATATTGCCGATAAAAACCTTTGCGCTCTGATCCATGTTTGCGCCAATCTGGAACTGCATGGTTCTTCCGGAATTTGAATCCACCGCGAATGCTCCTGTGAGCATATTCATGCCGTTAAATTGGGCATGGCTCGCGACGCGGTTAACTTCATCGACCAACTGCGAAACTTCGACCTGGATCTGCATACGATCCTCGTCCGTATAGATTCCGTTAGCTGATTGAACCGATAATTCCCGAATGCGGTGCAGAATATCCTGGGTTTCCTGAAGATAACCTTCAGTAGCCTGAATAAAGGATACACCGTTTTGAATATTGCGTTCCGCCTGATTCAAACCGCGAATTTGGCTTCTCATTTTTTCGGAAACCGCAAGTCCGGATGCATCATCCCCGGCTCTGTTGATCCTAATACCGGAGCTTAATTTCTCCATGTTTTTGGTCAACGATTCCTGGGTTACGCCGAGCTGACGATCGGCGAACATGGCGCTCATGTTGTGATTAATAATCATTTTTTACCCTCCATAGTTTGCTTACC
>Ga0268262_10001153_pt1 | contig 33594 bp, 35 predicted proteins | sample TergutNc150P3_FD_190354 | JGI IMG/M metagenome (GOLD analysis project Ga0268262, IMG submission 190354) | Nasutitermes corniger P3 segment gut microbial community from laboratory colony in Florida, USA - Nc150 P3 (SPAdes) (version 2) | ecosystem: Host-associated > Arthropoda: Insects >...
TTCTTTGATACTTTCTGTCCGTTTAAGAGCGTAGTCATTTACAGAGTGTCCGGCGAATCCAGCCATGCCGGCAATTGCATAGTTGTCTCAAGATACCCCATTCTGCGTTTCTTTACGGAAATTTCCATAAGGGCATAACCGTCATTTTCCATTACACGCAAACGGTTAATTGATATCGGATCGTCTTCAGATATACCGGCTTCGTCCGCGACCGAACCGCGCACAACTTTTCTTACGACATAGTTTGATGAAAAAAATCCTCCGTATACGGGAGAAAGAATCATGCCAAAAAGGGGAGCCGCTATTCTTTCGCGCTTATCCACCTTTACAGCGTCCGACAACGGAATATCGGGACGGCGTACGGTCATAAGAATATTTTTCTTTACTGTGCCTTCGGCGTCGACTGTTTCAAGAGCGACAAGCTCTCCCGGTCCCGCCGGAAAAATCGCGTTCTGCAGGGCAGGAATAAGCAAGCCTTGCGGAGCCGTTATTGCCTTGCCGTTAATTGATTTTATGTAAGAACCTTCGCGCACAAGCTGACGCGCGGCGGGAGTATTAGGCGCGGTGTAGATAATTTCAGCCCCTTTTAATGTTTCACATAACGTAAGGCCTAGCCACGGACGCTGCGCCTTTCCGCCTTTTATCATAGCCGGAAGAGCGGCATAAAGACGTTCAGCCGGAATAGCGAAGTTAAGCCCCTGAAATTGATCAATACCGGCAAAAATAATTCCTACAAGCCGCCCTTCATTGTCTACCAGAGGGCCGCCTGAATTACCGTGGTTTACAGCGGCGTCAATCTGATAAACATCGCCTATTTGCAAAAGACGCCTGCTAAGATTGGAAACAATCCCCGAAGTTACGGTCTTTTCCAGTCCTACTGGAGAGCCGATTGCAAGCACAGTGTCTCCTACGCGCGGAATTACGCGATCAACAAGAGAAAACACATATTCGGGCTCATACTCGGTTTTTATAAGGGCAAGATCCAAAGCTTTATCCCACCCGATAACACGCGCCGGATATCTCGGGCTCGCAGCGTCTCCCAAACGGATATACATTCTTGAATATCCTTTGTATTTGGGATCCACTTCGCTTGAGATAACATGGTAATTTGTAATTAAAAACCCGGAAGCGTCAACAAAAAAAGCGGAACCCATTACCCCGTCGCGAAATCCCATTCCTCTTTCAACTTTGAATCCCTTGTCAACAATTACCGTAGCGACGCCGTTTACCATATCCGAAACAGTATCGCGCCCCTTCGCGTATTCAAGAAACTCGGGAGCGATATTTTTAACGCCTGCGTTTTGCGCGGCGGAAAGGAAAAAAGCGGCGGTACGGCGCTGTTTTACCTTTACCGCTCTTTCAAGGAAGAGAAGCGCGGAAGCTGAATCCAACGGTTTAAGCTGTTGGGCTTTAACCGCCGCAAGAAAAGCGCTTAAATTATTACCGTCCGCAAGTTTCTTTTTCGCGTCCGCAAGAACTAAATCCGGCTCAAGACCGGTCTTTTCCACAGTTATCCCGATACTGGCAAGAGACCTGCTAAATGAAACAGCGTCGTCCCAACGCTCTTCCTTAACGGCTTTTTCCTGTAACGCGCGCAAATTGCTTATTGCTGTTTTTTCATATTCCAGCAATTTTTTCCAGTCGTCATCTTCATCATTCTTTTTATTGATGTATACTTCCTTGTAAATGTAGATCATATACAGGGCGCTTATGGGGTTTTCCTCAATTTGTTTTTCAATATCGCTAAGCCTTATCGAGCTTGTAGAACGTAAAGGAGAAGAAAAATCTTCTTCATGTTTTCCTGTATTGACGCATGAAAACGACAATAAAACAATTAATACGGTAATAATAATTTGTTCAATTTTAATAATTTTTTTCATTTTTTATCCGTTTCTGAATAATTCATTTCTCCGGCGCCGTCCGTATCCCAAGAATAAACAACCGAACCGTCTTTTTGATACACTTCGCCTGTTTTAAATTTGCCCTGCCCCGTCCAGTCGCTTTCCGAAGAGGCGATTAACCTGCGGTAATTAAACGTTTCATCCAACTCGCTCCATGTATAATCAGTACGGTAGAAGCGGCGTATGGTTTCCATTCTTCCGTCCATATCCATATCAAGGCGCTGTATAACAGGAGAGCCCCTTTCAAATTCCGTAACGGAAATTTGTTTTCCGCCGGAAGTCTCTTCGGCCCGTATTAGACGCCCTCTTTCAAGAAACAGTTCTTCCATTGCGCCGTCAAATTCAACGCTTGGGCGCTGTATACTGGCGCAAAACGCGACAAGCGCGCCTCGCGTCAATTCCAAATACTGAGGCATAAGAACAGGATACGCGGGACCCGCGAATTTTTTACTGCCGCCGAATATAACAAGATTAACGGGCGCATATTGAAAATCCGCCGGACGGAACAAAAAGCGCTCTTTTAAAATTGTTATTTGTTTTACGGAAGGATACCGTTCCCATTGAACTTCCGCCGTTTTATTTCCCATAACAGGGACCCGTGCCGTAACAGGAACGCCGTCCGCCGAGAATGAAATCAAAAAATCAAAAACGCTGTCCTGAGTTGTGTCAAACGCGAATTCCTTTATCACGCCGTATTTGTACAATGACTTACAGTCAATATATCCGTCATGGTCATCATCGGAAAATATTGTCCCGGAAAAAGAAAGTAATTTTTCGGTGAAAAAATTCCGCCCTTCTTCACTACGCAGAAGGCTGAAAACTTCATTCATTACGCCTGCGTCCAGAACCGGGTTATCGTCAAACGCGATTCCCGGCGGAATAACGTAATTAATTCCCCTTGCGCCTGAAAATAATTCTTCAACGGCGCGGGTATCATCCAACAGCCCCAAGTTAAGAGCGGCGGCAATTGATGCCGGGTTTGGCATAAAATCCCTGTTTTTAACAGATGGTATGCCGCCGGCGCGGTATGTCGAAACATAACGTTTTGCCTGTCCGGTATCGCTCATAAAATAAGCCGCAAACCACGCAAGATCGGGATCCGCTTCCAAAAGAAAAGGGAGTCTTTTTAAGGCAAGTTCAAGCAGGTTTTGATCGCTTTGCGCAAGTTCCGACGGCTCCGGTTTTCTGTTACGCGCATATTCAAAAAACACGCGAAGCGGGCGCGGGTCGCGCGAATATTTGTCCATAGCGGCAAGAACCTGACTGCGAAAATGCGACAGGGCAATAACAGGATCAAAACCTTGCGCCGCGCCGCCTGAAAAGGCCATTCCTCTTAAAGCCAAAAGACGAATAACCGCGGCATCCGCGCTTTCACCCGCCTTGTCTAAAACGTCAAGCGCGCTGACAAACTTTCGCGTGGCGACAAGCTGGCGCGCCTTTAATAACAAAGCCTGATTCTCGTTATAAATTACCCATCTTTTTATTTCCAAAGCGCGGTTCAGCGCGTCAATCACACTTGTTCTGCTTTTTCCTTCGTGGGACAGGACAAACGCCAACTGATAAGAGATATCCGAAGAAACATTTGATAAATCCGACGCCCGCTCCGCGGCGGCAAGCGCTTCTTTCCAGCGCCCTTCGTCTATCGCTTTTTTTATCCATTCAACATATTTTTGCGCCGCTTCCCCATCGCCGAATCCCTGTACCCTGCCCTGATTTTCCTGAGCGTATACAAAAACATTGGAAAATATAAATAACGCTAAAATTATATGAAATTTCATAATTCAGGACTCCCTTTCGGACCAAGTCCCAGGATTTCCCTTACTTCTTCGTCTATCAATGTTTCGCGCGCAAGCAATGCGTCCGCAAGTTTTTCAACTTCCGCCTTATGGCTTTCTATAATAAGCGAAGCGTTATGCCTTGCGCGTTCAAGAATATTTATTACCGCCCTGTCTATCCTCTGGGCGGTATCTTCCGAATAATCCTTGTGCCTCGCGATCTCCTTGCCGATAAAAATAGGCTCGTCTTCCTGACCATAGGCGACAGGTCCTACGCCTTCCGACATGCCCCACTCGCAAACCATGTTACGCGCCATTTCTGTAGCCTGCTGAATGTCATTTTTGGTTCCGGTGGTAGTTTCGCCGTAAAAAAGTTTTTCCGCAAGCCAGCCGCCGTACATAAGGGCGATGCGATCTTCTATCCAGCTTTTTGAATGGCTGTAAATATCTTCTTCGGGAAGCGAAAGAGACACGCCTAACGCGCGTCCGTGCGGAATAATCGTAACCTTGTGCAAAGGATCGGAATTTTTCAGGAAATAGTGAAGAAGCGCGTGTCCGGCTTCGTGAATGGCGGTCATCTTTCGTTCCTTATCCGATACCGTAAGAGTTTTACGAGCTACTCCCATAAGTACCTTGTCCCTTGCTTCCTCAAAATCGGACATCTGCACTTCATTTTTGTCCTTGCGGGCGGCAAAAAGAGCCGCTTCGTTTACAATGTTTGCGATATCCGCACCGCTCATTCCCGGCGTTGCCCTTGCGACACGGCCAAGATCGATATCTTTATCAAGAGGAATTTTTGCGGCGTGGATTTGCAGTATCGCCTCGCGTTCTTTTATATCGGGCATCGCCACAACTACCTGCCTGTCGAAGCGTCCGGGCCTAAGAAGAGCAGGATCCAAAACATCGGGGCGGTTTGTGGCGGCTAAAATAATTACTCCGTCCTTTGAGTCAAAACCGTCCATTTCAACTAACAACTGGTTCAATGTCTGCTCACGCTCGTCATGGCCGCCGCCGTAGCCTGCGCCGCGCGTGCGCCCTACTGCGTCCAACTCATCAATAAAAATTATGCAGGGGGCGTTTTTTCTTCCTTGTTCAAAAAGATCCCTTACACGGCTTGCCCCTACGCCGACAAACATTTCTACAAAATCGGAGCCCGACATATGAAAGAAAGCGACGCCCGCCTCTCCGGCGACGGAACGGGCCATCAATGTTTTGCCCGTGCCCGGCATGCCGACAAGAAGCACGCCCTTCGGGATACGCGCGCCCATTTTTGTAAACTTCTGAGGGTTTTTCAAAAACTCGACTACTTCCTCAAGCTCAAATTTAGCGTCCTTCTGACCCGCGACATCCGTAAAGCTGACTTTCTTTCCCTCGTCATGGTAACGCTTTGCCCTACTCTTTCCAAAATGAAAAGTTTTCGCTCCCGCATTCTGCATGCCTCTGAACATCAGCATAATGATACCAAAACAGAAAATCCACGGAAGCATACTAATTAACAGGTTAAGGAAAGTTAACCTAGCCGGCGCGCCTGAAACGATAATGTTTTTTTCTTTTAAGCCGGGAAGAAGGGCGGGATCATTATAAGGAATACGGGTTCTAAGCTGAGCGCCGTCTTTTGCGGACGCCCCCTTCAAAAAAATATCCATTTCGTTATTAGCATGAACGATAACGGACTCAATCTGATTCTGCTCCACAAAGCGGTTAAAGTCCGAATACGGTATTTCCCTTATCTGCCCCGACGTTCCTCTTAAATAAAACATCAGAAGGAACCCCGCTATTATCAGAAAAAAAACGATGGTAAAACCGTTGGGACCGCTTCGAGCCTGCCCCCTGTCCGGCAAATTATCATTAGAATTAAACACCATCGCCCTCCGATTTAAGGCTCTTTTTCGGTAATTAAAAAGACAAACCCGTTTTCAGCGGGATCGCCGCCTGCCCGGCGGACTTCTATACCTATATTATTAAGATTATATAAGCCGGGCTCTTTAATCAACAGTGAAAAGCCTTTTTCATAAAATTCCATGTTATTTGGTGACAGAACTACTTTTCCGCCCTCCCTTTTAAGCGTAAACGGACCCAAATCGGCGGCGTTTGACGAACCTGAGCAAAAACGCCTGATTACAGAGCGTTTTATTGAGCGAGCCGATTCCCCGGTTGATAATTTGTCTATGGCGCTAAAAACCGCTTCTTCGCGGATTATCTTGCCTACGGAAAAAAAGTTTTCTTCGTCCGTAACAAATCCGCCCGCCGTACTTTCCCACGTTATGTTTTTTTGCGCATTCTTTGAAAAATATTCCGCTACAAGCGACTGGGTAGACGCAAGGGCTGAAAGGCCGTTTTTCCAATTGGGGAAAAATTCATTCAACAACGGAACCAACCGCCGCCTGACTCTGTTACGCAGGAATTTTTCATCGGTATTTGTAGAATCTTCGCGCCAGGGGATATTTTTTTCCGTAAGATATTGAACAATATCCGTACGGCTTACATTTAACATGGGGCGCAGTATTCGCCCTCGGCTGACAGGCATTGACGCAAGCCCCGCCGGTCCCGCTCCGCGAAGAACTCGCATAAGCGACAACTCAAGCGCATCGTCTTTTGTGTGGGCTATTAAAACACGAATCTTACTGCCGCTTTCTTTCTCAAGGCGCGCGGCATGACGGAACAACAGTCTGCGCCTGAAATGCCTTGCGGCGGCTTCAATGCCGGTTCCCTTGCGCCGCGCAAAACTTTCGATCTTGCCGGGCGCGACAGATTCGACACGGCAGTCAATTCCGTTTTTTTCGCAAAAACTGCACACATGTTCCGCGTCGCCGCGGCTTTCGGGCGCGGGGCGAAGACCGTGCTCAATGTGAAGGCAAAAGATTCTGTCTTTGGGGACAACGGCGCAAAGTACGGCAAGCATAGCCATAGAATCGGCGCCGCCTGAAACAGCGGCAAGAAAGATCGTCCCCTCGGAACAATCTTTCAATTCGCGCGCTATTGTATTTTCTAAATTGTAACCGGTACCCGTTACTTCTTGTCTCCGGGGGCTTTCTTGCCTGCGGCCGGAGCTGCGCCGGGAGCGCCTGCTGCGGGAGCTGCGCCGGGAGCCGCGCCGGGTGCGCCCGCTGCGGGAGCAGCGCCTGCTGCGGCGCCTGCTTCGCCTGCGGCGGCTTCGGCTTCGGGAGCGGCGACAACTTCAATCTTGGCGAATTTCACCAACGCCACAACCTGATCCGGGTTGGAAAGAAGCCTGACGCCCTGAGCAAGCGGAATGTCCCTGACGTGAATCGAATGGTTGGCTTTAAGGCCGGCAATGTCAATTTCGATCCTTTCGGGAAGGTCTTTGGGAAGACATTCAACTTCGATTTCATGCAAGGGAGTTTCAAGCATACCGCCTTCACGTACGCCGACGGGGTTGCCGTGCAGATGAAGGGAAACCTTCGCCCTTAAAGCGACGCCGCTTTCTACCTCATAAAAGTCGATATGAAGAATATTTCCGTCGATGATATTCCTTTGAGCGTCTTTTACAAACGCATCATAGGCTTTACCGTCTACATTGATATTTACGATTGTACTTTCGGAAATTCCTTTTGTACCTTTGATAAATTCGGAAGCGTCCAGATCGATAGAGACCGCTTTTCCCGACCTTCCGTACAGCACTGCCGGTATGCGGCCGTTTTTCCTGATTCTGCGGGATTCGGCGGAACCCCCTTTTTGGCGATTTTTCGCCTGCAACACAACTTTGCCCATATACTAACCTCAATAATAAATAAATTCAGGGAATTTCCCTTCTGGGACGACAGGATTCGAACCTGTGGATACCGGCTCCAAAGACCGGTGGCTTACCGCTTGCCGACGTCCCATCGTATACATGGTAAGCCTATCATAAATTAAGGGAATGATTCAATATCATTTCAAAAAAGCGCCTGAAGGTCAGGCGTCGTGATCGTCCGCCGTAGCCTCCATAACGTCTCCTGAATCGTATTTATCAAGAATACGCTGCTGAAGTTCCGCCCTGAACTCAGGATTGATAGGATGGGCGACATCCTTGTATTCACCTGCCCGCGTTTTACGACTGGGCATGGCAATAAAAACTCCTGTTTTACCCTCGATAATTTTTATGTTGTGTACAACAAAGCAGTCATCAAATGTAACCGTTACATAGGCTTTCGGTTTGCCGCCACCTGTTACTTTCCGGACTCTGATATCTGTAATTTTCATGGCACCCACCTCTCCTTCGAGGGAAAACTTGTAATAAACCAACAAGCCGGCTGTTAAGCTAAGCTGCTGATTATGATTAATAATTATAGTACCACTTTCCGAATATTGGCAAGAAAATTTTTTTTATATTTTTTCGAGCTTTATTTTACGGAATATTTTTCTTTTACTGAGAAAATATATACACTCACATTGAGAGTTTTTTACAAGAACAGCAAAATTCTACGAAATTCCACTTGTTTTTCAAAGTTTTAGCCGCTTTTTGCGCTTTAGCTCTATCCTTAAAGAGCCCGAAACAGGTAGCCCCCGAACCAGAAAGATTGGCATATTCCGCCCCTGAACTTTTTAAATGGGAAATAATTTCGTTGTACACGGAGTTTTCCGGCTCTTCAAAAACAGGCAGAAAATCGTTATAAAAGGCGCCAAATGCCAATTTTTTATCAAGCGGTTTTTGTTCAATCTCTTTGCCCTCCCGTTTTTTATCCAACAAACGGTATGCGGCGGCGGTATCGCTAGAAAAACCGGGATTTACCAGCGTAAAAAACAGGCGGGGCATAGCGGATAGAGCTTCAATTTTCTCGCCTCGGCCTGTTACAAGCGCTGTGGCGGCTTTTTGAAGGAAAAAAGGGACATCACTGCCAATAGATGCCCCCATTTCTAACAGTAAATCATGGTTTAAAGGGTTTCCGGCTAGTTTATTCAAAGCCAATAGCGTGGAGGCGGCGTTGGAAGAGCCTCCGCCAAGCCCTCCGCCGACAGGAATACGCTTCTGTACCTTTATTTTCAAGCCTTTGGAAAAGCCGGTCTTTGCCCTGAAAAGGGACAAAGCTCGAAAAATGATGTTTTTTTCGGGCGGAATGGTGACAGAACCCGGCTCCATGACGATTTCCACGGCATTTTCCCGCTCAACAAGCTCAAAACAGAGGGTATCGGCAAAATCTACAGCCAAAAAGACACTCTCTATGTTATGAAAACCGTCGGGACGCCTATCCAATACGGCAAGGTGAAGGTTTACCTTGGCGGGGGCTGAAACCGTCAATTTTTTCATGTTTTTAAACATATACAAAGGTTATCATAAATTATCATAAATACCCATTGACAAATTTATATATACTCCCTTATGTTTTTAATGAGAGGCTTTCTTGCCTTTCATAAAGGTTCGAGTCAAGAAAAAAGAATTACAAGGGAGAAAGTTATGGTTCTGAACGGAGATATGGAACAAGAGGAACTTGCATTGATGTCTGTTGACGGACAGGAAACCGTTTATGACACGGACGGAGAGCCATTGCCGGCTTTCATCTTTGGCGATGATGAATACGAAGACGACGAAGACTTCGATGATGACGACGATTTTGACGATGAAGACGAAGAAGAGGAAGAAGAAGACGAAGATGATTACGACGACGAAGACGATCTGGACGAAGAAGACGATTACGAAGAGGAAGAAGACGAAGAAGACTACGACGACGAAGATGATGAGGATTTCGACGACTTCGATGAATGACGCGGCATAATGCCTAACATCTGTTTCCTACGGATTGACGGCATTATTACGCCATAATTTTTCCAGTTCATAAAAATCCCGGGCACGGCTGTTCATTAAATGAATAATTGTAGAACCCAAATCAATTAACCGCCATTCGTCGTCCGTGCTTTTAGGCGAGACTCCTGATATTTCTATTCCTTTCTCGCGGCAAAAATCTTTAATGTGCCGTTCAAGACCGTCCATGTGCGTCCTGCTTGAGATGGTCGCAATAATAAAAAAGTCCGCCCAATCATTAATACCACGGATATCCAACAGTGTTACATCCTGCCCGTTATGTTCCCGTAAAAGATCGGCTAAAGGTTCGGCGATTTGAGACGAATCTTGATTCGACGAATTTTCATTCTTTGATAACATATCGTCCATTAAAATCCCTTCCGATAATTAACCTGATATCCGCTTTAAAATCATAGGACTGATCATCGCCTTTTGATTCTTCTGTTGAGGCCGATTCATTTATGATATTTGTACAGCTTATAACATCGGCAAAAGCCTTTGTCATAGCTTCATCTCCGGAAAAATGAATAATAACGGTATTTTCATAATCACTGCGATCCGCGTTGCCTACGGAAATTATATCATAGCCGAAACCACGAAGCATTTCCGCCGTTCTGCCGGCAAGGCCTGTGGTCGCTGTCCCGTTCAAAATTTCTACGGTAAGAGTATTGTCAATAAAATGCTCTTCTATCTCACTTGTCAGCGCTCCTAAAGTCTGGCGGACAATCTCTTTTACAATTCCGTCCCAACGGGGAATAATCAGCATCTGCCCGGATACTTCTTTTAGATTTCCGCCGACAGACAGAATATTGGTGCGGTTGGTGTCTATATGTACAAACTCGTTAAAAAGCTGAGTTAATGTACGCTGGTTCATGTTTGTCCTGAAAAACGAAAAATACATTTTAGCGACGGCGGGATTTTCAAGCTTTTCGTTCATCTGTATCTGCCGGTTAAGCAAGCCGAGGAAGAAACGATGCCTGCGGAATACTTCCATATCGCTGTCTTCATCCGGCAGGCTGTATGTGGCGTAAAGACCGGCTTTATCGCCGTCCAAAACGGTTATGCCGGAAGGAAACAGTATTACTTTTTCGCCGTCTCTGTACGAAACAGGCGAAGGGATAAATATCTCCACACCTTCAAGAAGATCAACTATGGAAACAAGATTTTCCTTCGTAAAAATAACGGCAAAATTAATATCTATTCCTATAAGTTTTTCAATCTCATTTTCAAAACTGCCGATTCTCGCCGAATCATATACTTTGTCGATACGGTCAACACGGTTGATTTTTGTAATTAACAGTCCCAAATTTCCTGGTATGTCAAAAATAGCGGCTCGCTTTGTTCCCGGATAATACATTAACACATAGGTGCTGACAGGCTTTTTTTCTTCTTCAATTACAAAGAGGATGCTGATTACACGGTTGGCGGAGAGAGCGTCTTCCACAGGGTTGCTCCGCAGGGTATATACCGCCGCGGCAATTCCCAAAATAATCAGAAGAATAATTAACCCAAGCAGAAGACGCGAAGCGCCTGTTTTCGATAAACTCAACGCGATCTTTCCTTCATTTTATCAAGCAGCCGCAATGTATCTTCGGACAAATTCAATTCCTTTGACTGCAGTTTGCTGATTTGTTTTTTCAGAACAGCAAAAAGAATACTGTCTAAATCATCATTTACACACATTCTTCTTAAGGCAGGATCAATGTTCCTTGACACTTCAGCTTTGTCGGCTATATAGATCACCTTGGCCAGGGGACTCATGTTCTCTTTTCCCGACGTATGAAAAGCCACTGCCTCAAGCACATCATTATTATGGATACAGAAGTGTTCTTTTAGCAATACCGCCGCCGCTCTTCCATGAAGAAGGTTCGGCTTTTCCTTTTCAAGCTCCGTAACCGGCAAACCGTCCTCTTTAGCGAGCCTGAGTAATATTTTGGAATCCGTCTGTTTTGACAAATCATGGGCAATTCCGGCAAGGTATCCTGCCATCGGGTTTATTCCGAAACGGCGGCAAAGATCATGCGCCAACAAAGCCGTGTTCCTGGAATGAAGAAAACGCTCTGTGGTAAGAGTGCGGCGCGCCTCTTCTTCAACCAGCAAAATAACCTCTTGTGAGATTTCTTTGTCTTCCGCGAACGGTACGTTCGAGTTCTGTTCAATGCCGTTATAACCGTAAAGCCGCCTGTCTTCTATTATTACCCTTGCCCCTGCGGGCACAAGAGAACGCCAGTCCATTCCGTTTTTTATCTTATGCCGTATCATCTGCGATGAAATATCCATTATATCGTTATCAAGAAGGGTATGCGCAAACGGATATAAATTAACTTTAGCGTCGCCGAAGGCGGGCTTTTTCCTGCGCACCACAACTATATCCGCCAGTTCCATAATTTTATTACTGTCCCGCCACTTTGGAAAATCGGCGGCAAGGTCGTCCCCGATAATAAGCGACGGCTTCCCGTCCGGCATATAGCGGGCGATAATGTCTTCGATTGTATCTACGGTATAGGAAACACCTCCCCGCCTGATTTCACAATCGTCAATAGCAATCCTGCTGTCGCCGGCGACGGCGGCGGCAAGCATTTCAAGCCTGTCATTCGCTCCGCCTTCCATACCTTCCGCCTCAATCTTAAAAGGAGAACGAAAAGCGGGTACTATAACTACCCTGTCAAGTTTCAACATTGAAATAGCGGTATCCGCAAGGAAAAAATGCCCGTAATGCACCGGATTAAAACTGCCGCCAAAGATACCGAGTTTCACTCTTCGTCTCCTTCAAAATTATCGTTTTCAAATTCATCCTGACCGTTCGACGCCGCCGGATTTTCATCTTCCTGAGTCAGGCGCATAAAAGCCTGCGACAGTTCTTTAATACCTTCGCCGGAAAATACCGAAATGCCCATAACTTCTTCCGGTGTGTATTTAGCGGATAATTCGGCAAGACGCTGCGATGTTCCGTCCAAATCTGTTTTTGTCCCTATAAGCAGACGCTTCTTTTTTGTCAAATCTTCCGAAAAGGAACCAAGCTCATTAAGCAAAATATCAAAGGCCGAAAGGTAATTGTCCTCGCTTAAGTCTACAAGAAAAGCCAAAGCTTTAGTTCTTGAAATATGTTTTAAGAAACGGATACCAAGCCCGGCGCCCCCTGAAGCTCCTTCTATAAGCCCCGGAATATCGGCGATGATTATATCCTTGTCATCAATAGTCAGCACGCCAAGGTTGGGGATTTTTGTGGTAAAAGGATAGGCGGCTATCTTCGGCCTAGCGTTGGTAAAGCGGTCTAGCAGGCTGGATTTTCCGGCGTTGGGAAAACCGACAAGCCCTATGTCGGCTATTATCTGCAATTCAACTTTTAACTTTACAGTCTGCCCCGGTTTTCCCGGAAGGGCTTTTCTCGGCGCCTGATTAACGGAAGACTTGAAATGAACGTTCCCCCATCCGCCGTTGCCACCTTTTAAAAAAACAAAATCCCCTTGTTTGCCGGAAAAGTCTTTAATGACATTTCCCGTCTCCGCTTCCCGGATTATCGAACCTGGCGGCAGAGGCACAATAACATCCTCGCCGTTAGAGCCTGCGCAGTTTGCGTTTCCGCCGTCACGGCCGTTTTGCGCCTTGAATTTTCGTTTGAATCTTAGATGAGCAAGGGTTCGAAGATTGCGCCGCACGGTGAAAATTACATCCCCGCCTCTGCCGCCGTCTCCGCCGGAAGGTCCGCCCTTTGGAACATATTTTTCACGGCGGAAAGCCACGCACCCGTTCCCGCCGTTGCCTGAGGAAACCTCGATTAAAGCTTCATCAGCGAATCGTTCCACTAGCCTTCATTGACTACCGAAGCGAGTTTGCGGCCGCGGCGCTGGTGAAAGTTGACTTTTCCGTCCGCAAGGGCAAAAAGCGTAAAATCGCCTCCGCATCCGACATTTGTACCGGGGTGAATTTTTGTCCCCCTCTGGCGGGCAATGATGGTTCCCGCTTTTACAAAAGCGCCGTCCGCCGCTTTTACTCCCAGGTATTTTGGGTTTGAGTCACGTCCGTTTTTTGCTCCGCTTCCGCCGCGTTTCCGTGCCATGTGTTCCTCCGAATATCCAATTTACAATTTTTCGGGAATTCCCTCGCTATGGACTTTAGCCCTTCGATAAGGAAAACCCCGGCGGCGAACAGAAATTCCTTTCCGTCCGCGTCATATTCAGCCTCTAGCCACATTTGGCCGGGCTTCGGCGCGCCGCCATTGACCGTAATGCCCTTTCTGTCGGAAAGCACACTTAAAGCGGTCCTCATTAAAACCGAAACAGCGGCGCAAACAATATCCGTTCCGGATTTTCCGGCTTTGGCATGACCTTCGGCTATACAAGTCATTATTACACCGTCGCCGTCCAAAATCGCTTCTATCTCTATCACTTAAGCCGATATTTCTCCGATTTTAATAATCGAGTATTGCTGCCTGTGCCCCTGTTTGCGGCGGTAATCTTTTTTCGGCTTGTACTTAAAAACTATGATTTTTCCGTCTTTCCCGTGGGATTCTACCGTAGCGGACACTTTCGCTCCCTGTACATAAGGGCTGCCTACTTTTACAGAGTCCCCTGACACCAAAAGCACCGTATCAATACTGACGGCGGCGCCGGGTTCGGCGTCAATTTTATCTACCTTAAGCAAGGCTCCTTTCTCGGCCTTGTACTGTTTCCCTTTAAATTCTACCAACGCGTACATATTACACTCCAAAATTTGACAATAAATATAAATAGAGGATAGAAAAAACAGAGAAAAAAGTCAAGCCTTGTAAGAGTTAATTCCCGACAAGAAGGCGACCGATATTGTACAATTCCGAGATTTGAGAATAAACCGGCGGCTTTTTCCCGGAGTCGCCTTTGTCCATTTCAACCAAAATCAAATACAATTCGTTTAATAGATCGGCAAAAACCTGTAAATTCGAGGGAAAATTACTTACCGCCATGTCTCTAAGCGTCCTATCACCGCCGCCAATGGGAACGGAACTCAATTTGTTTTTTATATTTGCCTTATTTCGGGCAACTTCCACAAGACGCGCGCAGGCGGCAATTTGCCTATACAATTCATCCAGATGAAACCCCTGATAACGGAATAACTCCATTTTTTCGGTTAAAATTTCAATTTGATCCCATGTGGATTTATCAACTTGAAGCTGTAATAAAACAGGGCGTAAAAAACGGTTTGATATATTTGTACGGTAATGCTCGCCAATACGCTCAATTAACCTGATAACTTGAGCATCTTTAATCCTGTCCAAAATAACCTCCGTATATTATAATATTATCACTAGTGAAGTAGATTGACAAGCATATAAAGTGTAAAATAGTATAAATACATTCTATGCGTCATTTTATTATTTATTTTTGCCTGATTACCGTATTGCTTACGTCGTGTAATGACAAAAAAATCGCCCAAATTTGGACAGATCGCCCCGAATTCGCCCTTTATGGTGATTATTTTAACGCTTCTCAGAAACATTATAAGGTTAATGTCAAATATGTTGAATTCCCTTCGGCGCAGCTTGGCAGGGAAAACAGGAGAAAATCGGATACCAGCCCCGACATTGTAGTGGGAAGCTGGCTAAAAAACATATCCACAAGCGCTAATTTCAAATCCCTTGACGGCCTTTTTGGAGCGAATAAACTATCAAGAAGCGTTTTTTACCCGCGTCTTCTGGCGGCCGGCAGGATAGACATGAACCAATACCTTCTGCCCGTCTCGTTTAATTTGCCCGCGTTAATTTTTTCCAAAGAAAAAGAACTTGAAATTTCAAATTCATTTACCATTAATTTTGAAGAAATAAAGAAATTGAGCGCAAAGTACAATGTAATAAGAAACAGATCTTATACGAGAATGGGTTTTTCTCCCCTGTGGAGCGATGATTTTCTGATGGTTACGGCAATGTTATTTGATTCATCATTTAAAGAAGCGTCCCCGTTTACATGGGATGCCGCCGCTTTGAACCGTTCCATGAATTTTGTCAACGATTGGACTTTACAGATAAATAATGACAATCAGGCGGAAGAAGATTTTACGTTTAAGTATTTCATTGAACCGCCTGAAAAATTGATTCAATCGGGACGGATACTTTTTTCTTACATGGGAAGCAGCGAGCTTTTTATTTTAAACGAAGAAAACAAAAACTTTCTTGATTATCGCTGGATCATGGAAGAGAATAAAATTCCCATTGCCGAAAACGCCGTATTTTTGGGGATTTCAAAGGGAGGAAAATCCGCAAAAGCCGCAAAAGCTTTTATTCAATGGTTTTTTAAGATTGAAAATCAGCAGTTACTTTTGGAATTCAGCAAAGCGAACAGGATAAATGAAACTGTTTTCGGCATTTGCGGCGGCTTTTCCGCCATAGAAGCGGTTACCGAACAAATCTTCCCAAGATACTACCCAAGTCTTTTCGGCCGTATGCCCCCTCCCGATTTTTTGACGGCCTCGAACGTCCTCCCCGAAAACTGGGCTTTAATCAGGGAACGGGTTGTACTGCCTTACCTTCACGACCGTGCCCGCACCAAGCAGACGGATGAAATTATGCCTCTGGAAAAACGCCTTTCCGAATGGCAGCGAGTAAACAGGTAAAAGACGTTATTTAGTCTTCATTACCTCTACCCCGTTCCAGTCTTCAGGCGGAGGGTTTGCGGCGTAATCTACGCACCTGTTGTAAAGGTTTTCCGCATTAAAGTCTTTTTGGAGCATGGAAAGCGCTTCTTTGAATTTTTGCGCCGCCTCCGTGAAAGAGCGGCTGTAATATAGTTTCATTCCCTGATTATGCACCTGCCACGCTTTTTGTTCCGCAGGCGTTATGGATTTTTTTACGGTGAAAATTTTTACACCCTGGGTTTTTCCCTTTACCGCTACAGTGTCAAGCAGTCTGTAAAAAAGACCGGCGGAAGGAGCGGATTTTTGCAATTCCCTAAAAAGGCTTTCCGATATTAATATTTCCGAATGATATGTTTTTGTAAGCCCTTCCATTCGTGAAGCGAGATTTACAGCGTCCCCGATTACCGTATAGTCCATCTTGCGTTCGCTGCCGATATTGCCGACAGTAACCTCTCCGTAGTTAAGGCCGATTCCTATCTTGAATTCGCACTTGCCGAGCTTTCGCTGATTTTCGTTAAATTTTTCAACAGCGTCCATCATATCAAGCCCGGACAAAACTGACTGTAACGCATCATCATCATGCTTTTCGGGAGCGCCCCAGAACGCCATAATGGCGTCGCCGATATATTTGTCTACAATGCCGTTCCTGCCGTAGATAATTTCCACCTGCCCGGAAAAATAACGGTTAAGTGAATTTACCAAATCGTCCGGGGCCATTCCTTCGGAAATTGTCGTAAAGGAACGAATATCGGAAAAAAGAATCGAAAGATTACGGTTATCGCCGGTAAGCATTTTTTCAGGGGATGCGAAGAAACGCTCTATTACATCTTTGGGAACGTACTTTTGGAAAATTTGACGAATCCGTTCTTCCTTTTTTCCGGCAAGAACAGCGTCGAAGGCGTACCGTTTTATCTGGCCGTAAGCGCTGTCCAGTTCTTCCGTCATTTTATTAAATGTCATAGCGAGATTGCCGGTTTCATCGTCATATTCAACCTCTACTCTGGAGGAAAGGTCCGCCTTTTCAATAATGCCGGTCATGGCTTTTACTATGTTTCCAAGGGGTTTTGTAAGACGGCTTGTAATCAATATAAGAAGAAGCACTCCGGTAGCGACGGCGGTAAACAATGAAATTATCGTTTGCAAAAAAATGTTTCTAGCGTCTCTGTAAAAAACATCTTCTTTTTCGCTGATCAGGATATACCAGTCAAAAGGAGCAAAATAAAAAAATTGAAAGCTCCGTTTTTCTTTGCCGATTACGGCAGATTGAAGTCCTTTGCTTTCGGAGGTTAAAATATGTAAAAGAGCGGGAGTTTCGGTTTCAAGGAGCTTCACAGGCGAACTTGCCATGACGATCTTCCCGGTTTTATCCACAGAAAAGATAATTTCAGTATCGGTTAAAATGATACTGTGGCAATACTGTTCCACAGCCTTTTTAGCGGCCTCAACCATGTCACGGTTTCTGGTAAAATTATTGTCTACCAAAAGCGCCCATTGACTGTTTGCGAATCTTTCCAATTCTCCAAGTTTAAAGCCCAAAAGCTGGCGTTCAAGACGGGTAACGCCGTTTACAGCGTTAAAATAAGAGGCTACCTCCGTTAATACAAGGGGGACAATAATCAACGGCAGAACAACCATAAACATCTTAAATCGAATTTTCATTTTATCAGTGTAAAATAAACCGGAAATTTTCTCAAGTTGAATATTTGGATTTCCGATATTATTAATATGAAACGTTATAGTATTAGATGTTTACCGGGCAGCACAGAGTACATTGATATTTTGAAAGAACTGGATAATGAGTATCTCGTTCGTTTCACACGTAATAACAATGGGTTCATAAAAACGACGGAAGAGACCATTACAAGGCATCTTTTTAATATCTGTGTACAGACCGGCTATCTCAATCCAATGTTGGAAACCTCGGTTGCTTAAGCTTGAAAACCGAATGGTTTAATGACTCTAACTTTTGGGAGCAATACGCTCCCATTATGTTTGACGACGCTCACTGGAAAGAGGTGCCGGCTGTTGCCGACGGAATTACCCATTTTGCCAAATTTGACTTTTACGGCGAAACTGCAAAAACACAAATAAATTCAAACCCCAAGGTACTGGATATTTGCTGCGGATTCGGCAGGATAAGCGCCGAACTTGCCCGCAGGGGCTTTTCGGTAACCGGCGTTGACATTACCGAAAGCTACCTTCAAACCGCAAAAGAAGAAGCGGCCCTTGAAAAATTAAATATCGAATATGTAAAATCGGACGCAAGAGAATTTGTCAGGCGGGATTTTTTTGATCTTGCCGTAAACTTGTATATCTCATTCGGCTATTTTGAAAATCAAAAAGACGATCTCCTTCTGGCTCGCAATGTGTACGAATCCCTTAAAGACGGCGGCTCTTTTATCATTGAAACCCTGGGAAAGGAAATCGCCGTCCGTGATTTTGTCGAAACCGAGTGGTTTGAGCGGGCAGGTTTTACGGTGCTTACCAAATATGAAGCTCTGGACTCATGGACATTTTTAAAGAATCATTGGATACTTATTAAAGACGGAAAAAAGCTCGAAAAGGTTTTTACTCAAAGGCTTTATTCAGCGTCGGAGTTAAGGGCTCTGCTTCTTGAAGCGGGTTTTTCCAAAGCGGAAATTTACGGCGATTGGGACGCAAACCCTTACGACAGGCGCGCGGCAAAACTTATTATAATAGGGAGAAAATGATGCCGGCAGAATACGCTAGTTTTGACATACTGGAATCCTTTATGAAGGATGTTTTTATTAAAGTCGGAGTTCCACAGGAAGACGCTGCAGTCTGCGCCGAAATACTGATTGAATCCGACAAACGGGGAATTGATTCTCACGGGGTCGGCAGGTTCAAACCCATTTACATAGACAGGATCAAAGACGGCATTCAAAACCCCATTACCAATTTTGAGGTGGTAAAGGATCATCTCGCTACGGCGGTTGTAGACGGCCATGACGGAATGGGGCATGTTATCGGGAAAAAATCCATGCAGATGGCGATTGACAAGGCGAAGAAGCACGGACTTGGAATGGTTGTCGTAAGGAACTCCACACATTACGGAATCGCCGGATATTATGCGACAATGGCGGCGAACGAGGATATGATAGGCGTTACCGGAACAAACGCGCGCCCTTCAATCGCCCCCACTTTCGGTATTGACAATATGCTGGGCACAAATCCGCTGACATTCGGCATTCCCACAGACGAGGTTTTTCCGTTTGTGCTGGACTGCGCCACCTCTGTTTCACAGCGGGGCAAGATCGAACATTACGACCGTATAAATAAAAAAATGCCGGAAGGCTGGGTTATAAAACGCAACGGCAAAAGCGAAACAAACCCCGCCAAAGCTCTTGTGGGGCTTACACAAGACACCTGCGCGCTTGCCCCATTGGGCGGTCTCGGCGAAGATACGGCCGGTTACAAAGGCTACGGATACGCAACAGTCGTGGAAATACTCAGCGCCGCCTTACAGCAGGGGCAGTATCTTAAAGCGCTGAACGGCTTTGACGCAAACGGGAAAAAAGTTCCGTATCATCTTGGGCATTTTTTTATAGCGATGGATATAAACGCCTTTGTAGAGCCCGAACTTTTCAAGAAAACCACAGGCGATATTCTGCGAGAGCTTAGAGCTTCAGCTAAAGCGCCCGGTCGTTCACGCATCTTCACTGCGGGAGAAAAGGAATACCATGCTTGGCTGGATCGCAAAGACACCGGAGTGCCGCTGAACGACAGCCTGAGAAAGTCGCTGAATTCGCTCGCCGTTGAATACAAACTGGATAACTACCGGTTTTAATTTTTAATTATTGAGAAAAAACATTTTCCCTGTTAAAATAAAAAAATGGGCAAGTACATATTATCACTGGATCAAGGCACTACAAGTTCGCGGGCTATTTTGTTTGACCATGAACAGAATATAGCGGCGGTTGAACAAAAAGAATTTACGCAAATTTATCCGCATGAAGGTTGGGTAGAACACGATCCTCTGGAAATTTATTCCACGCAGTACACGGTTATGGCGGACCTTATCCGCAGCGCAAAGATAAATATTAAAGATATCGCCGCCATAGGCATTACCAACCAGCGGGAGACAACAATCCTTTGGGACAAGAATACAGGAGAACCTGTTTACAACGCAATCGTATGGCAATGCAGAAGAACATCCGCCATTGTAGATGCGCTTGTAAAGGACGGGCTCGGCGATTATATAAAACAGACAACAGGCCTTATACCGGACGCTTATTTTTCCGGAACCAAAATTAAATGGATACTTGATAATGTACAAGGGGCAAGGGAACGGGCGCAAAAGGGCGAGATACTTTTCGGAACCGTGGATACATGGCTTATCTGGAAATTATCGGGCGGTAAAGCGCACGTTACAGATTATACCAACGCAAGCCGCACAATGATTTTTGACATTCACAAACTTGACTGGGACGGCAAGCTCCTTGAGGCGCTTTCCATTCCCCGCGCGATACTGCCTGAGGTAAAACCGTCGGGCGCTATTTTCGGAACGGCAAATATTGACGGAGTTGAGATTCCCATTGCGGGTAACGCAGGCGATCAACAGGCAGCCCTTTTCGGCCAGTGCTGTTTTGAAAAAGGAGATGTTAAATGCACCTACGGCACGGGCTGTTTCCTGCTTATGAATACAGGCAGTTCCGCTGCCGCAAGCGCCAACGGCCTTTTAACCACAGTTGCCGCAGGCTTTGATAAAAAAGTTCAGTATGCGCTTGAAGGCTCTGTCTTTACGGGCGGAGCGGTTATACAGTGGCTTAGGGACGAAATGCGCCTTATCACAGACAGCGCCGACAGTGAGTATTTTGCGGGCCGTGTAAATGACTCAGGCGGCGTTTATCTTGTTCCCGCTTTTACGGGACTTGGCGCTCCTTATTGGGATATGTACGCCCGAGGCTGTATCGTAGGGATAACAAGAGGAACAAAACGAGCCCACATAATAAGGGCGGCGCAGGAATCAATCGCATATCAGGTGATGGATCTACTGAAGGCGATGGAAAACGATCTTGGAATTAAATTGACGGAGCTAAAAGTTGACGGCGGAGCGAGCAGGGATAAATTCCTTATGCAGTTCCAGTCCGATATATGCGGTATTAACATTGTACGTCCGGTTGTGAAGGAAACAACCGCACTTGGAGCGGCGCAGCTTGCCGGAATTACCGTGGGTTTCTGGAAAGATCAAAATGAGGCAAAAAAGCTCTGGCAAAGACAAGCCGTGTTTGAATCGAGAATGGACTCTAAAAAACGGGATGAATTGATCAAAGGCTGGCACAAAGCCGTAGGCAGAAGCAGGAACTGGGCGGAATAGCCCCTTGTATCTATTTCAATTTTAATAGAAAATAACTTTAAGCATGAAATACTTTAATTCGGCAAATCTTGCAATAATAGCCTGTCCCGGGGGCGAGATTTTCGCCGATGAAGTAATTGCCCACTTAAAACAAAAATACCGTCATAACCATACGCAAACCGTAGAAAAACTAGCGCAGCTTTATAATCTTTCCCCGGAGCAGGTGAATTTACAGATGGATCTAATCAACAGGCTTGTTACCCACAGCCCTCATTCACTGAGCGGAAACGGCGGGCATAACGGGCAGTTCAAGGTTCCAGTTAAATTTACCCTGTTTCCGAACGGAGAGATAAAATCAGAAATAGAAGAATCAATCAGGGGAAAGGACGTTTATATTTTTCAGGATGTTGAAAATCACTATCCGGTAAAATTTTCTACAGGCGTGGTAAATAATCTTTCGACAAATGATCACCTTATGACAATTTTTGTTACGATTGACGCTGTCCGTCAGGCGGGAGCCGAGCGTATTACCCTTGTAATACCCAACTACCCTTATTCAAGACAGCACAAGGCAAAAGGAAGAGAAGGCCTTACCGCCAGCCGCATCGGAAAAATTTTTGAAAGTTTGGGAGTAAACCACATCATTACCCTTGATATTCATTCCAGGGATATTACAAACGCTTTTGACAAAATGCGCCTTGAAAACCTTCACGCCAGCTATCAGATAATTCATACATTATCCAAGATGGACGGAATTCTAAACGACGATTTTGTCGTAGTATCTCCGGACACGGGCGCTGTTGACCGGAATAAATTTTACGCTTCCGCCCTTAAAAAACCTCTGGCCCTTTTGTACAAGGAAAGGGATTATTCCAAAGTCAGCAAGGATGCGTCCCAATCCAACATCTCGCAGATACGCCTGTTGGGAAGCGTTAAAGACAAAACGGTTTTTATGGCGGACGATCTTTTGGGAACGGGCGGCACATTGATAAAGGGCATGAAACATCTTAAAGAAAACGGAGCGAGAAAGATCATCTGCTCTATCAGCCTGCCGCTTTTTTCCGGCAACGCTATTTCCCATTTTGACGAAGCCTACAAAGAAGGGCTTTTCTACCGCATTATCGGGACTAACGCAGTCTATCAGGAAGAAGTATTAAAGCGTGAATGGTATGTTAATGTAAACATTTCCCGGCTCTTTGCCCACGTTATTTCCCGCCTTCATCAAAACCAATCTGTTTCCAGCCTTTTGGATAATGCCGCTATTATTAACAAACTGGTTTCTCAAACCCTGCCGCCTGAACCGCAGAACGAATTGCCGTTCAATCAAACAGACATTGAATGAAGGTATACAAACTTCCCTCCGAATTTACAAACCCCGCTCTTCTTTTTGATATGGATAACACCCTTTATACCCACGATGAATATGCTAAAACGCAGATAGATTTGCCTGTAAAATGCCTTGCCGAAAAAAAAGGGAAAACATTTGAACAGATGAATGATGAAGTTATTCAATACCGTAAAAAATGGGCGCAGGATCACAACGGGCAGGCTGTCAGCCTTTCCAATACTTTTTTGGCGCTTGGCGTCTCTATCGAAGAAAATATCCGCTGGAGGGATGAATGTTTCCGACCGGAAGACTACCTTGCCCCCGACGCTCAGCTTCGATGTGTTCTTCAGGTGCTAGCTTCCCGCTTTAATCTTGCGGTTGTTACCAACAATACGGTTTCTGTCGCCGCTCGAACCCTTTCTGTTTTGGGAGTAGGCGATGTATTACAAAAAATTGTCGGTCTGGATACAGTTAAAGCGTCAAAACCCGACAAGGTTCATTTTTTAAAAGCGGCTGAACTTTGCGGAACACCCGTAGAACAATGTATTTCCATAGGCGACCGCTATGATATAGACATCGCCCTTCCCCTGGAAATGGGCATGGGCGGAATTCTTGTTGACAATGTCGAAGATGTTTATAAACTTCCAGATCTATTTGCCGACAGCAACGCTATATAGCAAACAATCCGGTGTTATAATCTATTTATCTTCTGGTTTTCTTTTTTGCTGCCGTTCGTTTTACTGTTTTTTTTGCTGAAGACTTTTTAACGGCTTTTTTCGAGGCTGTTTTTTTGCCCCCCGATTTTTTTCTTAATTTTACATATTTCCGGTTTAGATTCGCCTGATACTCACAGCATTCAGCGCATAAGGTATATCCTTTTTTTACCTTACCGCCGCAGCGTGGGCATTTCCCTTTTTTAATACGGCTATTGTACCGTTCTTTCCGCTGTTCGTTAATCTCGTCCCTATGCGCTTCACGGTACTTCCTCTGGCGTTCCCTGTTTGCCAGTCGTGTCTTTGCATCAGTCATCATTTACTCCTTTAATAAATAATTGAGATATTATAAGTATAGCACAATATTTTTTTTTTGTATATAGTATTAATAAAAATAAACTTATGTTGTACAAAAATGCATTTATTTTAAAATTCGATACCCGTGTAAAAATATTGTTTATATTGATATTCACTTTCCTGATTTTTTATGTTGACAAACTTTTGATTTGTGTCGTATTGCTTTCTTCAATATTAACGCTTAGAATCGTATTGAAAATACCCGTAAAAAATATCAAGTCTTTTGCGGTTGTTTCGTTATTGGTTGTTTTTTCGCAGGTTTTGTTTGCTTCGGGAGAAAATAACATTATAAAACCGTTTTTTAGTTTTATGCTTAAATGGGAAGGGCTTTTTTTGGGATTGATGATTATCTGCCGTCTTGCCGCATTAATACTTTTGCTTCCAATACTTACAGAAACATCCGGTCCTTATGAAATCGCCCGGGCTCTTGCCGGTTTTGGCATAAATTACCGTGCCGCTTTTATTATTACCGCAGCTTTTAACCTGATTCCCATTTTTCGGGAAGAAGGACACGCCATAATGGAAGCGCAAAAACTGCGTGGCGGAGGCTATATCGAGAACGGACGCTTTTTTACAAAGTTAAAAGCCTATCCCGCTCTGGTTGTCCCGCTAGTGTTAGGCGCTATGCGCAAAGCGCAGTCCGCTTCCGTCTCTATGGATTCAAGGGCTTTCGGCGCTTTTAAGACAAGGACATGGCTTGAAAAACCGGTAATGAAAGCCCATGATTATCTGTTCCTTGCGGTTTTTCTTGTTTTTTCCGCACTTGCGATATTTGTAAATTATTTTTTATTATAGGAATTAAGGTGTCCGGGCTTATCAATATCGAAAATGTTTATTATTCATATCCCGGTGAAAAAAACCGGGCGCTTGAAAACATCAATCTTACCGTTGAACAAGGTGAAATTCTGGCGGTAATGGGAGAGAACGGCGCAGGGAAAACAACCTTTTGCAAGCTGTTTAACGGAATTATCCCCTGCCTTGCGGAAGGCCGGTTTTCGGGGAATGTTACCGTAGACGGCGAAAACACAAGGGAATCGCAGGTGCCGAGCCTTGCCCTTAAAACAGGAATGGTGCTGGACGATCCTGACGCACAGCTTTTTACCTCCCGTGTCCGGGACGAGATCGCCTTTGGACCTGAAAACCTGCTTTTAACGCCGCAAGAAATCGAAGAAAGAATCGCTTTCGCTCTTACGGCGACAGGACTTTGCGGTTTTGAAGAACGCTCCCCGGCGACGCTTTCAGGCGGCGAGAAACAGCGTCTTGTAATTGCCTCGGCTCTGGCTATGGGCGGGAAAATTCTTGTTCTGGACGAACCTTTGTCCCGCCTTGATCCGCAGGGAGCGGAGGAAATAATTTCCGTTTTACAAAACATCAGGGCCCAATACCGTATAACGGTAATCATAACAACACATGAAAGCAAATCAGCTTCCGTTTTAGCGGACAGAATTTGTATTCTGAAAAACGGGCGCATTGCCGCCTGTGATACATCTAAAAATATTTTTGCCAACTCCGCTCTGCTTGAAGAAAACGGCATACAGGCTCCATGCGGCGCAGATATTAAAAAAGTTTTTACAGCCGGAAGTAAACCTGTCAGTTCAGAGGCGGTAAAAGTTACCGGTTTTTGTTTTTCCTACGGTAAAACAGGCGTTTCCATCGAAAACATTAATCTGACTGTCGCCGACAATGATTTCCTGGCGATTGCCGGGAAGAACGGCTGCGGAAAAACAACTCTGTTAAAAAGCATTACGGGTCTTTTGCGTCCTTCTTCCGGGGATATTTTTATACGGGGGAAAAACACAAAAGAACTTTCCGTATCCGGCATATCAAAAGAAATAGGTTTTGTTATGCAAAATCCAGATACTCAGCTTTTTACCGATTCCGTTTTCAACGAGGTTTCCTTTGCCCTAAAAAACGCCCGTTTGCCGAAAGCGGAGATACAAAAACGAACGGAAGACGCTCTTCGTACCGTGGGGCTTACGGAGCCGAACGCTTTTCCTTACGCTTTAAGCAGGTCAGACCGTACAAAGGTTGTGATTGCCTCTGTTCTTGCTATGGGCTGTAAAATTTTAATTTTTGACGAAGTTGATGTCGGCCAGGACCGGCGGGGCTGTGTTCATATAATGAATACGGCAAGGGAACTTCATTCAAGGGGCTATACAATTATTTTTGTTACGCATAATATGTCTCTTGTATGCGAGTATGCGCACAGGTTAATTGTTATGAACAGGAACGGAATTGAACAATATGAAAAATAAATTAACAGGCGGTATTCATCCCGCCGTTATTGCGGTATGGGCCGCCGTATGCTCCGCAGGTTTTTTATTGCCTACCGTTCCCATCTGGGGAACAGGAAGCGTATTTTCCGTATCTTCGGCGCTCGCTCCCCTGTCCGGAATTTTTTTCGGCCCTATAGCGGGAGCGCTTTGTTCGGCGGCGGGCGGTTTTATCGGCAGTTTAATAGCTCCTCATACAGCGTGGATGGGTCTTGGAACTTTCATTATAGGAACCGTTACCGCTTTTACCGCAGGCTGTATAGCGTGGGGGAAATGGCCGCCCGTTATTATAGATAAAAGCGGCAATTTTATCGTTAGCGGCGGAATTATTGTTTATATAACAGGTACCGTTCTATGGTTTACGCAGGAAACCGGCAGAAAGGTACTGCTCTTACCTCTTGTCTCTTATGTACTTGGGTTTGCCGTGATGGTTACCGGAATTATTTCGGCAAGACGGCTTTTTACAGGCAAAAACCGCCTGTTGAAATTTCCGGCAATCTGGCTGTGCGCTTTCGGCGGACTTACAGGCGGCGCTTCCATAGGAAACTTTTTTTCCCTCTTGTTATACGATCTTCCGGGAGAGATATGGAGGGCGCTTGCCTTTGTACAGCCCGTTGAACGGGCCGTATTCGCATTAGGCGCAATGTTTATCGGCGTACCGCTGCTTGAAGGGTTGAATAAAATCGGAATTCGCACTGGCCCCCAACCGTCAGAACAAAGTTCTGAAGAACAAAGTTCTGAGGAAGAAAATGAAGATTGATTTTCACGTTCACGCAACGCCGCCTGAAATTATCAACAATCCGCAAAAATACGCAAAAAAGGAAAAATACTTTTCTCTGCTCGCAAAAAATCCCCATAATAAATACGCAAGCGCCGAGGATATAATCGCCGCCATCGAAGAATCGGGGCTTGACCGGGCCGTGATCTTCGGCTTCGCGTTTAAGGATCAGGGGCTTTGCCGAATGGTGAATGATTATGTAATTGAAAAAGTTAAAGAATATCCGGCAAGGCTTACCGGGTTTATCTCGGTATCGCCTAACGCAAAGGGGGCGGAAAAGGAAATAGATCGCTGTTTTGCCGCAGGGCTTTCGGGTATCGGCGAGTTATATCCTGACGGGCAGGGATTCAATATTGACAATGAAAAGGAAACCCGTGCGTTAACAGGCGCTTGTATAGAGCGGAATATTCCATTGATTCTTCATGTAAACGAACCTGTCGGGCATGATTACATCGGGAAAAACAATATTCCGCTTAATAAGATAGAAAAGTTTGTTAATAACAGTCAAAATTTGAAGATAATTCTTGCCCACTTCGGCGGCGGTATTTTCCTTTACGAGACCATGAAAGAAATAAGGGAAAAATTCCGCAATGTGTACTACGACACCGCCGCCGCCCCGTTTCTCTACGACACGCGAATTTACAGCGCCGTTAAAGCCCTTGGCCTTTGCGAAAAAATTCTCTTTGGCAGCGATTTTCCCCTTCTGCCGCCCTTGCGCTGCCTGCCGGACATTGAAAAAAGCGGGCTTTCTTCCGAAGAAAAACAACTTATAATTGGCGTAAACGCCGAAAACCTGTTAAAATAATAATATGTTCATTTTATTCTTTTTCTTCAGTTTTCTGTTTGTTCCGCAAAGCGCCATGTGCGAGACATTTGAATATAAACACAACGCAGGCGACCGTTACCGTATTCTTTCTGTTGTAAAAGAAGACGTTCTTGTAAACAGGGTTTTAAGCCACAGGGCCGAAATACTCAACCGTATCGCCGTAGAGGTTACGGATGTAAAAGACGGAAAAGGGCGGCATAAGGCGGTTTTTCAAACTTCGGAACGGGTCATTTACGATTCCGCCAGCCGTGAAGTGCAGCAGGGAGTAGCGGGATTCCAGTGGGCAAGAGAATACGACTCGGTTTTCGAGCGGGACAAATTCGGGTATTTAACGATTGATCCCAAATATTTTATGCCCGTTGTGCGTAACGTGCCTGTGTTTCCCGAAAGGGATTTAAGGCTTTTGGAAAGGTGGAATGCGGAGGGCCACGAAATACACGATTTCAGGGACGCATTCGGCATTGAAGAACCATACCGCATACCATTTAACGCAAATTATCAGTTTATAGGCGATCGCCCGTGGAAAGAAAAAATATATCCGGCTTTTTCGGTAAACTACAGGGTAGAAACCCGCCCGCCGTCGGTACGGGGACGGCTTTGGCCCAAACGCATATCGGGGTTATTTAATCAGGTAGTGTACTGGGATCGGGAACTTGGGCAGGCGGTCGCCTACGAAGAAACTTTCCGCCTTACGTTTGAAATGTCGGACGGAAGAACAATCGAATACAGGGGAACAGCGCAGGCTGAATTTATAGAATCCGAATCTTTGGACAGAGAGCGGCTGGCCAATGAAATTACCGGAGAAATTAAACGGCTCGCAATTCCTGATGTTAATGTAAAAACCGTAAATGAAGGCGTATCTATCAGCATGGAAGACGTTGGTTTTTATCCCGATTCCGCCGTTATGCTTCCGGGAGAACAGGCAAAACTTGACAAGATAGCCGAAATACTGAAACGGTATCCCGAAAGAGACATCCTGGTCGGAGGACACACAGCCCTTGCGGGAACAGCCGACGGCAGAATGAAACTTTCGACAGAGCGAGCAAAAGCGGTGGCGGATTATCTTTTATCCAAAAATGTGCGCACATCAGACCGTATTGTAATCCGGGGCTACGGCGCTCAAAATCCGGTTGCGGACAACAGCACCGAAGAAGGCAGGCGCAAAAACCGCAGGGTCGAGATCACCATTTTGGAAAACTAAATGGAATCATCCCGGAAAATTAAATATGTCATGTTGAGGTTTAACCACTATCTTGAACGGTTAATTCCCGTAACAACGCCGTTCAGCATAGTAATAGGTTTTTTACTGCCTTTTGTTTTTTCCGCTCTAAAGCCTTATGTTATGCTCCTCTTCGGCATTATGACATTTTCAGGGGCGTTAAAACTGCGTGCCGCAGAGCTTGGAAAGAGCGTCCGAAACCCTGCGCCCATTCTTTTGTTTTTCGCTTCCGCCCATGTATTGATGCCTGTTATCGCCATGTTTGTCTCTTCCCGCCTCTTTGCAAATAACGATGTTGTTTCAGGTTTTGTTCTTTTATTTTCCGGCCCTACCGCCGTATCGGGTTTTATCTGGGTATTGATCCTTAAAGGGGACATGGCTCTCTGCCTGACGCTTATCCTGCTTGATACCATTCTTGCGCCCATTGTTGTTCCCGGCACTACTGCGGTATTGATGGGCGCTAAAACAGCGATGGATATGAGCGGCATTGCGTTATCGCTTTTGTTTATGGTTGTAATTCCTACGATAATCGGAGTTACTGTAAACGAAACTAGCAAGGGGAAAATTCCCGCCGCCATTTGCCCCTATTTTGATCCGTTCGCCAAAATCTGCCTAATGCTTGTAATAGCAGCTAACGCCGCAATTGCCGCACCTGCCATAAAATTAACGAATCCGCTTATATGGCAGGTTGGGCTTTTGGTAATTACGCTTACGTCCGCAGGTTTTCTGATTATGAAACTTATTACCGTTTTGGCAAGATGCCGCTCTCCAAAGGATATTACAATGATTATTTCAGGCGGGCTGCGGAACAACAGCGCCGTTATGACCATAGCTGTGGCCTTCTTCCCCGAAGCCGCCGTTCTGCCTACATTGATGAGCATTATCGTTCAACAGTCGATTGCGGCGATTATGGGGAAGTTGTTTGCGCAGAAGAATTAAGACGAGGCTCTCGCAAAGGCGCAGAGGCGCAAAGTTTTTGTACGATAGATAATCGTTGAAAAAGATATTGCGTGTGATGTATAAATCAGATAGAATTATTTATGGAATTAACAGAAAATGAAATTGGCTCTATCTTAGTTGATACCGCTTTTAATCTGCATAAAAAGCTTGGTCCCGGGTTATTGGAAAGCGTTTATGAAGCGATTCTATTTAAATTATTATATAAAAAAGGGTTATCAGTCCAAAGACAAGTATCTATACCTATAGAATATGAAGGTGAATTTTTTGAAGAAGGGTTTAGAATAGACTTATTTATTGAAAGGAAAGTAATAATTGAATTAAAATCCGTAGAAAAAATAACAGGCGCTCATAAAAAACAATTACTGACTTATTTAAAATTAACCAATACAAAACTTGGCTTTATTTTAAATTTCGGAGAGGAAGTAATGAAAAATGGAATTATAAGAATCGTTAATGGCCTTTCAGATTAATCTTGAAATTATTATGAAAATCCCGCATACAACAACTCTGCGCCTTTGCGCCTTTGCGAGAGATTATTCCTCTTTTTTGTAATTTATCCATTTTCTGTATAACAGCGAAACGCCGTAGCCGCCGAAGACGGCGATAAATCGATCTACGATATTTATGGGTATGCGTGAAAGAACGGCGGTAGCGAGAAGCGGCATATTGCTGCGCAAAAGAGCAAGTTTGAAAGTATCTTCGGGGTATGGGAAGCGAGGCATGGAAAATGAGGTAATGGAGAAATCAATGATGCCGCCTGTAATACTCAAGGCAATACAATCAAGAGCGACAAGCCCCAGAAGCAGGGGAGCAAAACCGATAAATAACTGCATTGAAGGAGATTTAAGAAAAACATCCTCTTTCTTTTTTATTTTACCGTGTAAAAAACAAACCAACAACACTTCAACAATTATACAGACAAAAAATAAATAACTTGTCGCAACTTTAGAAAACGAAAGACCCAAAATATACATAGACACAAAAGAACTGCAGAACAAGAAAAACAACCCGGTCAGAATACCCGCTGACAGACCTGCGCTAAAACACATGGCTACCGTAAAAACGGTATCCAGATATAAAGGAAGCCTTGCCACATTAAGAATAAAACGAGAAAGCGCCTCATTACAAACAGCGGACACTATACAGAGAACAAGAATTTTCCACAGTTGAACTCCCTTCATAAATACTTTATCATGCAATAAATGCAACTCTTGTTCAAGCGGCGTGATAAATCACACGATGTATCGCACAAGCTGTTAGTGTTAATAACCGCCGTAATTTTATTTGCCGCCTGCGGCTCCGGATGCGGCAAAAGCCAATCTTATCAGTCTATCTCTTCAATTTTCGAAAAATGGCTTGCCGTAAAGAAAGAGTTATTTGTACCCCCCCCAATATTTCTTGAGGGCCAAATTAACGATTTTTGCCTTATTCTTAACGATTTTTTCTCCTCTCCGCTTGGTTCCCTGTATCTAATACACCACCCCGAAGTAATACAATACCTTGCGGACATCAATTCGGCCGCTGACCGCCTTAAAACCGCAATCCTTAACAATGACGATACAACGCTCTATTCGGCGGCGGCTGAAATAGACGCAAGCCTTGACCTGTTACAACGCATTGATAACAACTTATCCGGCGCCAGCCAACGGGATTCTTTTTTCCTTTTCTTTTTCTTTTCACTGTTGGTTATGACTGTTATTCTTGTTTTAATTGTACAGTACACAAGGATTGAAAAGGCGGAAAAAAGAGAACGGCAAAGCCTTGCCTTTTCACGGGAAACCATAATAACGCAGGAGAGGGAACGTCTGCGTATAGCCCGTGAATTGCATGATACGGTAGCGCAGGATTTGTGGCGTCTTTCGTTTCAGACGGAAAGCATAGACAAGGCTGATGAAAACACGCAGAGGAGCAAACTTTGCGCGGAAGTTGTAAAAGGTCAAAAAGAAGTCATGCAGAGAGTAAGAAGCATTTGCGACAACCTTATCCCTCCGGATTTTCAACGGCGGCGTTTTGACGACACGCTGCGGAATCTTTGTTATAATTTTGAACAACGCACCGGAATTGAATGTCAGTTTGTTATTCAGGACAGCCTTTTGCCCGGCTCCCTGGACGGCGATACTCAGCTTCAGAGTTTTCGCATCGTGCAGGAATGTTTAACAAATATAGAGAAACACGCCGAAGCTTCTAAAATATCGGTAATAGTCCGAAGCATCAAAGAAGGCGAACTGGTAATTTGCGTATCAGATAACGGCAAAGGTTTCTTGCCGCCGGGCAGGGACAGTTTGCGCTCTGACGGCGGCCACTACGGGTTATGGAACATTTATGAACGAGCCACGTCCATTCAGGCGGCGGTAACCATAGACAGCGAAGAAGGCGAAGGCACTATGGTAACATTGCAAATACCGTTTTCGGAGAAAAAATGACAACAATCATACTTATAGACGACCACCCGCTTGCGGCCAACGGAATAGGCGCATGGCTGAACGGAACAGGCAGATTCACAATCTGCGGCACGGCGAAAAACCTTGCCGAAGCGTCTGCTCTTATGAAACAGCCGGAAAATTTACCGGACATTATCATTCTTGATATATCTCTGGGACCAGAGGACGGACTTGATTTTATCCCTATGTTAAAAGAAATTTGCGAGAAGCGGAACGCTCCCATGCCCGGTATTCTTGTATGCTCAATGCACGAAGACCCTTTTTTGATACAACGTGCCATAGATTCAGGCGCAGGGGCTTATGTTTCCAAATCCTCGGAATCCGGGGAAATTCTTACCGCCATAGACATGCTTTTGAAAGGCGGTAATTATATTAATCCCCGATACCGCATAAAAAAACCAAAACACTCATGGTCTTTACTAACCCGCAGGGAGAATGAAATTACAGCCTGCATTAAACAAAACATGAGCAACAAGCAAATAGCCAAACGCTTGAGTATAACCATTCGTACCGTAGAAAACCATATATCGCACATTTATTATAAAACCGGAGCCTCCTCCCGTGAAGAACTGATGGAACTGTAATTTTGGAATAGCATCTCGCAGAGGCGCGGAGGCGCAAAGGAGCGATTCGATATATTATTGTTAAACAAGATGTGGTAATTGTTGTATGAATTAGTTAGAATTAATTATGGGATTAAATGAAAATGAAATCGGCACTATTGTAGTTGATACCGCTGTGAATTTACATAAAAACCTTGGTCCGGGTTTATTGGAAAGCGTATATGAAGTAATATTAATGAAATTATTATCTAAAAAAGGCTTATCAATTCAAAGACAAGTATCTATTCCAATAGAATATGAAGGAGAATCTTTTGATGAAGGATTTAGAATAGACCTATTTATTGAAGGTAAAGTAATAATTGAATTAAAATCCGTAGAAAAAATAACAGGCGCGCATAAAAAACAATTACTAACCTATTTGAAACTAACAAATACAAAACTCGGTTATATCTTAAATTTTGGAGAAGAAGTAATGAAAGATGGAATCACAAGAATTGTTAATGGTCTTTCGGACTAATCTTGAAAGTAAAATGAAAATCCCACAAACAACAACTCCGCGCCTTTGCGCCTCTGCGTGAGCTTCTTCTTACTATCCAAAAACCGTGCGTAAAACACTCACGACAAATATATAAAATATACTTACAATATTATTATGGAAAAAAACAACCGAAAAACCGTTCTTAAAACCGCCATGCGGTTATGCCTCTTATTCGCCACGCTGTTATTAATATTGGCAGGCTGCGACCTTCCCGATCCTTTTTATATTAAGGTTATATCTATTGAAGGCGTGCCCGAAAC
>Ga0268262_10001154_pt1 | contig 33592 bp, 19 predicted proteins | sample TergutNc150P3_FD_190354 | JGI IMG/M metagenome (GOLD analysis project Ga0268262, IMG submission 190354) | Nasutitermes corniger P3 segment gut microbial community from laboratory colony in Florida, USA - Nc150 P3 (SPAdes) (version 2) | ecosystem: Host-associated > Arthropoda: Insects >...
AGCCAGGCCTTGGCGGCTGTAAAGGCGGGCAGCGCGTCTGGGACTGCCCCAGAAGCGGCGGCGCCCCCGACTATGGCAACTTGGGGCGCGAATGCCTCGAACACCCACTTTAGGCAGCCAATCAGAACGGTCTGAAGCAGCCCGGCCAGCGCGGCCAGCGCAGACCCAGCGATGATGAGCCCCAAGTTTGGGCGCAGGTGGTCTAGGAAGAAGCGGGACAGGCTTTTCATTTTGAGCGCAGCAAATAGTATAGCATTTCAACTATTCGTAGTTGGGTACTTGCAAAACCATCCTAGCACTCATCACTAGCCATCTTCCAAGCATCTGCCCGCCCACCAAAGTCAGCAGGGGTCTGGGGAGTAATGAAGGGTGGACTCGCATGCGAGGCAGCCCTGAATGAATCCCCAGCTAGCATTCCGGAAGCTTTTCCATACCCCGGCGCGAAACGAAACAGGCCGAAGAGTCTTCGTCCCGCAGTCAAGCGGCGAATGACCTCGCCGCGTCTTCATTCGGCGCGATGGAATTACCATTCGGCAGCAATAAATGATATTGAAGAATTATGCAAGAGGCTCAAACGGTTGCAAATTCGGCACGAAGGCTACTATAACACGGCGCCGGTCGGCGGTACCTTTGGCACCGCCGGCCGGCGTTGGCAAGCGCGGTTGACTGGCTATTGCCTTTGTGTCAGAACCTATATCGCACGCCTATCTGAACCCAAGAAGGCGTAACGGAGTGTTCGCCCTCCAGCGGCTTCTTGCTGCCGAACCAATCCTCTAGGTGGTTTTCGCCAACGAACTCATAGTCGGCCCCCAGCTCGGCCAATTGAAAGGTGAGCGCTATGGAAAGGCGGTTGCTCAGGGCGTATTCCGCCCCCAGCCTAAGGCCGTACTTGCCAAAGGCGTTGTCAACCATGCCTGAAACGCTGTCCTCTTCTGACGGGTCGTAGATGTACTGGCCCGACACGTTTTTGAACCATGTGTTCAGCGAAAGGCCCGTGAATAGCGAAAGTGGTGTCGAGCCAATGGGGAAATAGACATCCACGCTGGCCGAAAGGTTGGAAAGTGTGATAGTCCTTACAGCCTGCTTTTCTTCCAATGGCAGAATGTAGTCTGGAACCCCATTTCCCTCCTTTCCTGGGAAGTAGTTGAAGCCGAGCCCAAACCTAAAGTAGGCCTTGGTCTGTTTTATGGGCATTAGGTAAGAGCCGTCCACGCACAGCCCCATGAAGGACTGCTGCGTCCACTGCTTCAGTTCGGGGGTGGCCATAGGCAGGGCCGCCCCAACTTGCCAACCCTTGTGCTCCTGGGCAGCCAACTGAGTCCCCGCTCCGACTAGAAGCAGGCCAACTAGACTAACACTTTGAAATATTTTCATGGCTTGTCTCTCCTTTCCTAGAATTTAAGGCCGATGCTCAGGCTGACTGAACGGTTGCCGCTCATACTGATGCGCCTGCCATATTCGTCCCATTGTTTGCCATATCTGTCGGCATACAAATACATCACGTCGTCGTACCACCCGCCGGGGTTTGGATAAAAGTCATTGTTGTAGCCGCGCTGATAGACCATGTTGAACACATTCCAAATGGAAATGTTGCCCATTGTCCTCAATTTTCTGTAAATCGGGATTTCCCATGCTATCTGTGCATCTACCCAATGATCATCGTTCCAGTGATAAGCGCCACGCGCAGAGTACCACTTAGTCCAAGTTTCTGGCGGGGCAAAGGGCGAAGGCGTACTTGAATCGGAGTTTGCAATGCCGACATACTGGTTATAAATATCTTGCAACCCGTAGGCCCTAGAGCCATAAGTAGTGCTCCAGTTAGACCCACTGTCATAGCCAAAGGTAGCCGAGTAGCTTATCCATGCCCCCTTCGCGCCCAAGGGCACAACGGCTAGTATGGACGTGCGGATCTTGTGGGGCGCATCGTTCATCAGAGCCCCGCTGGGGCTGCGCTGGTACATCGGCACCCCAGCAGAATCGAGGTAGTCCTTCTGGGAATAGTACCCCGGAGGTGAGAAGTCGCCGAAGCTGCTGCCGCTGTCGCCCACCTCAGAGTTGCCGCGAATGCGGGAATAGCCGTAAGACAGCGTCCAACTGAATATCGAATTGATCCTAGTGTACGTTTCAAACTCTAGGCCGTGGTAGTCGCGCCACAATTCGGTTGTGTTGAAGTAGGTTTGTGTCTGGGCATACATTGGCCTAAGCCCGCTGTTGGTCGGGTCTTTGAGGACTACCCAATTTTCGGGGTTGTAGTTCAGCGATCCAGCCCATAGGTTGCTCTGAACCCTAAAGGCATACGCCAGCCTGATGTAGCTGCCGCCTTGGTAGTTGCGGCGGTACTCAACGGCAAATTCGTCATTCACCATAGGCTTTAGGTTTTTGTCCTTTCGGTACTGTTGGCCACTGTCGCCAAAAGAGCGCGGGTTGCCATAATTATTCCTATCCAGCAGTTGCGCCAGCGTCACAAAGCGTAGGCCATACATTTCGCGCCCCATCTGGATGTCGCCAACGGTGCCAGGGTCGGGCTGGCCGGGCAGGCCCGTCCAAACCGTTTGGAGCATTTTTTGGTTGGGGTTGTATGTAAACCTGTCGGTCAGTGTTATGGGGTAGTCAATCTGCATGCGGCTGTAGTTGAACTTGAAAACGTGTTCACTGTCGCCCTTTAGGTCGTAAGTCACTACAAGCCTTGGGCTGATGTTCGTGTTGCTAAAAACGGTGCTGCCATCCACGTTGCCGGCGTCTGTCTTGTCAACGCGAAGGCCCAGCATCACGTTCCAGTGTTCGTTGATGGTCATCTGGTCATTGAAGTAAACGGCGGTATTTACGTTTTTATATACGCCAGCTTCTCCAGAGTACTCCCACCTGACTGGAGCCAAACCAGTGTTGCCGCTGCCCGACTGCCCCCACATGCTGATCCCCTTCCATATCAGCGTGGGGAACAGCCAATCTCCATCGGATTTTTCGTAGATGCCGCCCACCCTTAAGCTGACGTTGGGGTAGCCGTAGCTTTTTAGTGTGTTGCTCTTGTCGGCCTGAAAGTACTCTACGCCAACGTCAATGTTGTGCTTCATGTTCCAAAAGTCGCGGAACATGTTCAGGTTTATGGTGCCAGTGGCGTTGTTGCGCTCTTCCACGCCATAGTTGCCCCGCCCAACAAAGGTGCCAACGTAATGCCAAGCCGGCGCGCTCATACTCGAATCGTCAGTCCAGAGTTCCAACACCGGCCCCCATGCGCCTACCGTAGTGTCGCTCCTGTTCCAGCTATTGGTTTGCTTTTGGCGGTTAAAGTTGAACTCGAGGAAGGTCTGCGTACCCAAGATGCCGCTATAGCCCATATTGAAACCTTGGGCCATGTAGGAGTTGTCACCAGCCTGCGCGTCCCTAAAGTTGATGCCTTCGCCCTTAAATTCCCAAGGCTGGTACTGCCCGCCGATGGTCACCTTGTGGTTCTCTGTCACGCCGTATGTCACCTTTGCGGAATAGAATGACGCAGTAGAGGTTGACATCCTTGGCTGCAGGCCAGTGTCCCACACAGGGAAGTAATAGCCCTGTATCTGCGGCGCGGCCGTTGAAGACACGGGCCAATTCTGGTCACGTGGGCCGCTGTCATAGCCCAAGAGCGAGTTGATGCCAGTGTGGAAGCCGTTTGAATTAGGGCCATTGGTGGCGCGGGATGTAACCCTGTACCGCTCGGCAATATAGTTGGCCGTTCTGTAGTTATTGACACCCTGGGGTTCTTGGATTATCCCAAGCGAAAACCAAAGGCGGTCTTTAAGGATTGGGCCGGCAAGCGTGAAGTTTTGCGCCCTATCTGTAAGGCCGTCATTCGTCCAATTGTCGTAGCTCCTGCCTTCCGCGCCCCAGTTGCTCCTGTTGGCACTGACGCGCAAAGAGCCGCTGAACTCATTGCCGCCGCTCTTAGTCACGACTTCGAGCGCTCCGCCCAATGTGCGGCCGTATCTGGCATTCAGTGGGGAAAGCACGACGGCCACGTCCTCTATCTGGTCATCAACGTACCAGCGTGCATCCACTTGACCCTGGTACGAATCCTTGATGTCCGCGCCATCAAGGCGGAATAGAGTGCTATTGGCCTGCCCGCCGCGCAGCACCGGGTTCCCAGATGGGGCCCAAGTGGCGCCAGCGGTCAAGTCTGCGGCCCCGTTAAAGCTGCGGCCACCTGTCAACTGGGAAAGTTGGTCGGCTGTAAAGTTGACCGATGTCTTTGTGTCCGTCTTGTCAATGACGGTAGTATCGTTGGCGACAATTTCAACGGTCTCGGTGGCAACGGAAACTGGCTTCAAAACATAGTCCTGCCTTAGCGCGGCGCCAACGCCGATGCGGATGTTGCTAAAGGTCACGCCAAGGTAGCCATCGGCGGAAATCTTTATCGTGTAGTTGCCAACGGGCAGCAAGTTGGCGCGCCATTCCCCATTGGCGTCGGTCTGGGTTTCCCTCTGCCGCATCAGCTCGGGAGCGGTCAAAATCACCCTAGCCCTAGCGACTGGCCTGCCATTGGCGTTGGTTATTCTGCCAGAGATCTGGCCAGTCGTCACCTGGGAGACCAAGGCCGGGGACGCTGCAAGAAACAGCCCCAGCGATGTGACGCAAGATAGTGCAAATTGCTTAGTCATAGTTGAATCCTCTCTTTCCCAAAACTAGAAACGAAAACCTACGGTCAGCTCAATGTGGGGCATGAAGCGGTTTGACTCCTCGATGCGATCCAGCTTGGTCTGAGAGTTTTGAGTTCCCCAATCGAGCTCCGAACCAGCGACATGGACATAGTTGATGGCCTTATAATTTAGGCCCACAATGTTTAGCTCGATAAAGTGGTTGGTCAAAAATGGGAAGGCGACCCCGATATAGGGGCTAAAAGAAAGGCTGCCCTTGTCAGTCACGCCATTGTACTGGTCTCCAAACCAGCCCTCTAAGCTGCTGACGTCGGCTAGGTATTCTTGGCGGAACTTAAAATTGGCGAGCTGGACGCCGCCCCTCACCAAAAAACTCTTTAGCGGCTTTTCGTATGAAAGCCTAAGAGTGATTCCTTCGAGCTGGTTCTTTCGGCTGTCAACGGCCCAGTCCATGTCAATGGGATCGTAGTGTCCACTGTCTGCGCTGACATTTTCCATCTGCGTTAGGTCAACTAGGTAATGGCGGCCAGCCTTGTAAGCGAAGCCCGCCTCGGCGCTCAGGCGCCCAAAGCTGAATTGGTACCCGCATTCTAGGCCGAACCCAAAATACACGGGCATCAAGCCGTCCTCCCTTGACGCCGCCTGCGCCGCGCTCCTAATTTTGAGCCCGGCAAAAAAGCCGTCTGGTTGTTCCTGCGCGCTGGCGAAGGTGCCAAGCAGGGCCAGAGCGGCCCCTGCGCGGAAAAGTCTGTGGGCTTTCATTAAAGCACCTCCTGTAAAGTGTGAAAGAGCCAACAATCCAGTATTGGAGCCAATTTCAGCGCATATCCTATGTTTCCGCCGTGCGGCGGCGGAAACGGGGTGGCAGAGCGTTCAGCCGGTGCGCCCAAAGCGACAACTCCAAAAGGTTACATGTATGGTTACACGGAACACCTTTCTTTTCCATTGTTATTTATTGTGTAATTTTTTTGAATGACGCAACTCCCTTGTTTTAAGGATGTTACATATTGCACACTAAAAGCCGTTATGTGGGAAAAGAGCGCGGGCGAAGCAAAGACCATGCTATAAGACTCAATTCCACAGATTCCACGCTGGTTCACGGGGCGTCCTGTCCACAGATTTTAGCGCGGCTGCCGCTCCAGCCAGTGTTTTAGACATTCGCCGAACCCTGCCCACCGATTGCCTATATTCCGTTTCCGCCGCCGCACGGCGGAAACGGAATATACACGCATGCCCTTCACCGCCTATAACCAAGCAATATTTGGCACGCGCTGAATTTATCGCAACATTATAGCCCTTCCCGCAGGGAATGGCACGGAGTGCATAGGCTGCGCCGATAATGGCGCCGAACCAAGGGAAGCGCCCATGGCGGGATTGCCGACCAACGTGCCATCAAAAGCCAACGGAGGAAGTCTCGCGTATCCGGAGCGAAAAACGAAGGCGAGCGAAGGCAAAACGCCCATGCCGCCAAAATCTACTAACGGGCTGCAAAGACCCAAGTTGGGGTCTCGCGTATTCGGAGCGTAAGCGGAGAATACCGAGAAGCGCAGGATACCGAGAGAGTGAAGCGAGCCGCCCGGTGGAACGCCGGAACTACCGTTGAAGCGCAAACCCGCTCGCCGCTATGGGTTAACCGCATCTCCACAAGGCGGGGAGCGGAACGGAAAGCGCAGCCGTAATCTATGAGAGTCGGTGCCAATCAATAGGGGAAACGCTATTCTGTGATAAGATAATGGCTTATCGGCTTGCAACTTTAGCCAACGAGTTTTTGAGACGCTGCATCTTTACTGCAACAGTCTTGTTTCACGCCATGCACGCACCAGTTGCCGTTTGGTTGCCGACTGCCCAACCGTTTTTTTCATCTGCCATTGGAGACCGCACATGTCAATGTCAAAACCCATCGAGGATCTTACTATTGAGGACATCAAAGCGTTCAGCGCAGCCCGCCAGAATACTTGCGAAAGCAACCACCCGCTGGGTACGTCTGGTGATTTCATGGATCTCCTGTTGGAAGGAAGTCGTGCACTTGTTGATGAGTTTCGCGAAAGTGATGACTACCGACTAAATTTTTAGGTAGCCTCGAATGAAAAATAACGGTTGCAACTGTATTTACCAAGAAATGACAGCAGAGAGGATGAAGTACCTCCTCGATACAAAATTCAAGCCGCTGCTAGAAAATTTCCGTGATTTCTTCGGCAAGCGCACTGGCACCAAAGAAAGTATCGCTTACTCCACGCCTTTGGTGTCTGACATCTTCAAGCGAATAGACCAGAGGGGCGACTACTACGCGTACTTTCACACGAAGCAAGAAGGGGCCGAACAGATGATGATGGCCGAGACGAAGCATGTGGCGCTTATGGCGTACTGGGCGATCAAGTATAAGCCGCTGTCGCTGCCACGCACTATAGCTGACGATCTTTACCAGATGAAATGCTGCACGGTCAACGAGTATTTCGCCGCATTCTGCATTTTCTCACTAGCAAAGACATTCCCACGCCTAGAAGATGTCAACGCCTATTTCTCCCCCAAAAACCTCGATGGCATCGTTTATACATTCATGCACCGAGACATAAGCAAGGAAGCGATGATACCCTACGTTGAGTCACTGGTGGACGGAAATCGCGCAGGATAGGTGGCGTTATATAGCATTCAATCCGCTAGTCGGAGCCTCGCAGTCCGAAGATGTCGGAATCCTACAGATGAAAAAGGCGCGGAGCGATGTCGCCCCGCGCCTTGTGACTTACAACCCTAAAGTATTTTAGAACTTATAGAATACCTTTAGGGAGAAATACACCGGCCTGCTTGGGTTCAGCCCTGGCTGGAAGGCCCAGTAACCAGAGGTCATGGGCGGGTTCGAGAGCGAGGTGCCCAAGGCACTGTTGCGGCTTCTCCACTCTGACATGGTGTACGAGAGTTCGACGTTCAGCATGTTGTTTATCTCGTAGGCCACGCCGCCGCGCCAGCCCAGCTTGAGGCCCTGCTCATCGTTGTTGGTGGTGCGGCCAATGACTACCATGGATTCTACGTTCCAGACATGGAACGATGGTCCGATGGTCAGGTTGATCGGCCATCCCCTTGGGTTCTTGTACACAAGGTCAAAGCCGCCGTACCAGCCCAACATTCGATATGTCGGATAGGGCCAAGTTTCTGGCTTGTCTATCCCGTACATCTGGGCCATGCCCAAGTTGGGGCGCAGGTGGAGTCCGGCGAAGGAGTTATAAACCTCGAAGCCCATCTCGCCCGACCAGTTGTTTAGGCCGTTTGCGTTTTGTGTCAGGTCTCTGGCGTTGCCCTGCGCGAAAGTAGGGCCAAGGGCCAAGTAGGGCCTGAAGCCGCTGAAGGGGCTTTCCCCATCCTGAGCGCAAAGCACCGCTGACGTTGCAAGTAAAAGAGCAGTTGCTGTGAGTTTTAGTGTTTTCATGTTTTCACTCCTATCCTAGAAACGAAGCCCGGTTTGGAACGACATGGAGCGCCCACCCGTGATTTGGTTTGGTGCAAAGTGGCTATAGTCGGTGTTCATACCCATTTTCTTCACGCCGCCAGTGTACTGGGTAGTGGCCCTAAAGACTACATTGCCGTTGATGTCGAGGACATCATTGGGCGTGTTTCTGCCATCGCTCCACCAGCCAATGTCGAACCAGCCGCTCTTTTGTCTGTGGTTGAACGGGTTTTCGACTAGGACGGATAGGAACCAGTGCAGCTTCTTGGTGATGGGCAGGTCTAAGTTGTAGTTCATTCGCAGGCCCCAGCCGTCCGCGCCATTTCGCAGAGAATGTGTGTCGGTATATATCCAGCGGTAGTTGTAAATTTCTGCGCCGCCCGGCAGGGTCTTCATCCCAGTGCCAGCGTTGTCTATTTCGTTGATGCCGGGGATTATCGGATAGCCCTTTATGCAGTCGTATCCGATTCTGTCTTCAAAGCCCGAGGATGTGTACCACCATCTGAACGCCACGTTGGATTTCACCTTGCCGGCGGAGAGGTCGTAGTTGAGGTAGGCATTGAGCTGGTGTTCAGAGTTCTTCATCCTTATCGGGTTCCAGCCAAAGCCTGGCCATTCAAACTGGTCATAAGCGTCCCAGTAGTAAACCCTCTTGTTCAGGTTCTTCTGCGGAACGTTGGATTCGTTGGACCAAAAGTCAGAGTTTGGGGCATTTTCCATCTTTCGGGCGAACATGTAGCTGCCGCCGAACAGCACCCTCTTGGTGACTGGCACCTCCCACTCCAGCTCTATGCTCTTGTAGCTCCTCTCCATCGGTATGTTCACCAGCTTCCTAGAGTAGCTCATCGTGCCGTTGCCGTTGGGGTTGGGCTTCCAGCCGTTGTAGGAGTACTCGCTTTCGTTGTCAAAGCTGCTTTGAATATAGGTGACGCGCAGATGGCCGCCGTTGTCTAGGTTAAAGCGCATGCCAGTGGTGAGCTCGGTGCGAACTAGGCCCTTGTAGTCCTTGTCAACTTCGTTCACGGCACCAAAGTAACTATCGTTCAAAACGTAACCATAGTTATTTATGTTCATGATGTCTTCGAAATCAACCAAGTAGGGCACGCCGTCCGTTGAGCCTTGATCCCAAGTCCTAGTTCTTACGCCCCTGTTGACAAAGCCCACCCAAGAGGAGATGGGGGACAAAGTGTGGTACTGCGCCCAACTTAGGTTGGCAACGCGCTTTTGGTCGCCATTGACGTCGAACTTGTACTCGAACCTAAACGTGGGCTGGCTGTAGCTGTGTATGTCGCGGTTAGCCTTTGATTCCCACACCTTAAAGTTGTCGAAGCGCACGCCGGCCATTACGCTGTGGTGGTCGTTGATGGTCCACAGGTCGTTGAGGTAGTACGACAACTGCTGGATGGAGAGTTCGCACAACATGTCGCCGTACTGCTCGTACATCATCGGCCAAGCGGCGGAAGTATTCCCAGCCCTTATGTTTTGGGCATTGTAGTAATTGATCAGGAGGTCATTCCCATTCCTTGGCTCGTTTTGGTCAGCGGCTTTATTGTAGCGGCTGAAGCCGTAGGGGTCGATGCTGTTGAATGTGGCGTTCTTCATGTTGAAGACAATGAATTTGCCAGCGTAATCTCTGAGCGGCGTGTTAGCGTAACCATAAATGTCATTAGCTGTCAGGCCAATATTTATGCGGCCAGGCGTGTATATCACCCTTTCGGCGTTGATGCCGCCCTGGGCGTTGAGGTTAGGGTTAGTCCAAGAACTCTTTTCCCTAGCGAAGCCCACGTCGAAGATGTGACGGCCAAAACTCTTGGTCTCTAGGATGTGCTGGTAGTTGACGTTGATGGGGTCGTTGCGGCCGGTGTCGCCAGGGCCCTCGTTGCTGGCGTTGAAGTAGTAGCTGCTGGTGCCGCCCAGCGTGGTGTCTTTGATGCTGTCCTGCCTGTTCAGCATGGCATCTATCAAGCCGCTGGCGTAGTAGTTGTTGGGGTCGTTGTTGTTGGCCTTGCCAGGCATCGGAAGCAGCGATGGCATTGTCAGCACTCTGACGTGGTGTTTGGGGCGCCCGTCTTCCTGCAAGTTGAACCAAGTCTGCGTAAAGGCGCTCATGCGAGCCTCCAGCAGGCCGGCAGAGCCAATGATGCCCTTGTAGGCTATGTTCCACCTGCGTTGGTTGCCGTTGCCGTCAGGAGTGTGCGTCCTGTTGTAGCTGGTGTCGGCCATGTTCGAGTTCACATCGGTGCGGTTGTTCCAGCCATCGGCCTGCAACTCGGTGTAGGAATATTCAATCTGGTGGTTCTGGGTGATCTGGTAGTACAGCGTGTAGGTGTCGTTGGTGGTGACGTTGCTGACTGGTATCAGCGTCATGGGGTCGCTGGCGTCCAGCATTTCCGCTTTTCTAATGGTCTCGTTCGTCTTTGGGTTTGTGAAGTACGTGCCCACCCTGAACCTAGCCTTGTCCTCAATGGTGGTACCATTGCCCGACACCCAAATGCCGCCAGTCTGTTCGTACTGGTACCTAGTAGTCCTAGTGGCCGGGGTATTTCTGGACGAATAAGAAAATGTAATGTGGTCTTTCCAGAGGGGGCCCGACAGGTAGAACTCGTACCTCTTCGTCATCTGGTCAGACCCCGGCGTGGGGTTGGCCACGCCCATTCCCCGGTTGTCCGGGTAGCTGGGGTTGATGGTGTTCCACATGCTGCCCCTGCCGCCTGGTATGAAGCGCAGGGTGCCTTTGAAGTTGTTGGAACCCTTGTTTAGCACAAAGGAGACCAAGCCACCATCGGTGTTGCCGTAGCGGGCGTTGAGGGGCGACAGGACGAAGGACATGGATTCTAGCGCGTCCGTGATGGGGGCAGAGAAACCCCACGGCGTGCCTTCCATCATGTTGGTGGCGTTGCCGCCGTCAACCAGCACCTTGGTGCCGCGCTGCGTGGCACCGCGCATCATGTAGTCATCGCCGCTTCTAAGGACGCCCGGGACGATGGAGACTAGGCCATCCCCGCCAAGGGTGAGCCAGCCCATCAGCTCGGTTATCTTCTCTTGGTTCATGGCCACCACAGCCAAGGTGTCGGTCTTGTCCACGTGCTGGGCGCTTGCGGCCATAATTTCCACCGTCTCGCCCTGTACCTCTATGGGCCTAAGCTGCATGTCGCCTCTAATGGTCTGGCCGGCAGCAACGTAGGTGGTCAGCCTGCGCGTCACGTAGCCATTTAGCGTGTAGGTGATGGTGTAGTTGCCCGCCAGCAGCATCTGGGCGCGGAATTGGCCCGAAGCGTCAGTCGTGAACTGCCTGGGCGTCAGCAGCGCGGGAGAGTTCAATGTTACCGACACGCCGGAGAGAGGCTGGCCGTTGGCCCCGGTGACGCGGCCCGCCACCGTGCCATTGGACAAGTCCTGCGCGGACAGCGAAATGGCACCCGCAACTAGGGTCATCGCAACGGGGGTTATCAAAAGATTTTTACGCATATTTTTTTCTCCTTTTTCTCGATCAAATCTTTATGGACAGCGCAAACTCAAGGGACCAGCCCCTAGAGGTGCCGGACTCCAGCTTGCCTGTGACGCTGTGAGTGTAGATGCCGGGGGTGTAGTCGTGGTGCCTCATGCCAAAGTTGCGGAACATCAGCTCGCAGGCAGTGCCCGAGGACATCTTTTTCCTAATGCCCGCAAATATGGCCGGGGTTATGGCCGTGTCCTGCGCCACAAAACTGTCGCCCTGGTATCTGTCGGCGGGAGCGGTGGTTGACGGCCAGCCGGTGCCGGGGTATTTCGCGGGGTCGCCAGGGGCCGAGGGGTGGAAGATGGTGAAGTGGACGTTGGTGTAAACCGAGTACATGTCCAAGCTGATACCGCCAAACCACTCTATGTCGTCTGGCATCCAACTAAAGGGCTTTAGGGGCGCGTTATACGCGAACCTGTAAGAAAAGCCTTGGCCGTACTCCCTGCGAACGTCGAAGTTTTTGGAGGGGACTGATGTGTTCAAGGAGTCCCCGTCTATTTCCGGCCGCATGACATCGCGTGTGCGGCCCGGGACGTAGTCCCAGACCCATTCAAACGAGAGTCCGCAGCCCGGGCCTAACATCTCTCTTCTCACCTCGGCGCCGAAGCTGAAAGTTTTGTTGTCGAAGTGGGTCTCGTGCAGGTCGCCCGCTAGCAGCCCTCCCCGCACCTTGAAGGCGTACGAGTACCCCTCCTGCGCCGAAAGGCCGGCGCTTCCCAGCGCCCCCAGCAGCAACAGGAGCGCGATGTGTGTGTGTTTGCCTATCTTCACGGTTTTACCTCCCAGTAAGTGGTGAAAGTCCAGCGTGTGCTGATATTGCACGGTTTATGGCGATGGAGGCGGCGCCCGATCCGTTTCCGCCGTGGCGCGGCGAAAACAGGGTGGCGGGCTTTTTGGTGCGACGTGTCACGCATCCCCTCCAAGGGTTACACAATGTTTACATGGCTAGGAATTTTTTTCCACAATTATTTCAAAATTTAGGGAACTTTTTTGAGTTGGGCATCTGATACTGTGCAGGGCTGTGGAAATGGAACGACATTTTTTTGTTGTTTGGCGTGAACAGCCACGCTGCAACTTCAAAAATTACACAATGTTTACACGAGCCACCATTTTTTTACAGGTTTTTCAAAATATGCCGTATTTTTTTAATAAAACAAGCTATTGGCTCATAAATGTACTAGAAATCGTAACCTAAAGATTCCCAAGTGGCGAAAAATCAAGGGAAAATAAAGGTAGCCAGAGTGCTTCGTTTTGGTGCAATGTGTGTTCCCTGTACAAAAGCTTGTCCTTAGGCTTTGGGAGACACTTTCTCATATTCATTGATCCACCAAAGGGCGGTGTGGGTGTCTAACAGCAGATTCACTCCATATACTCCTTGAAGTCATCCAGAGGCTCGTCAAAGTCGTCTGACATCTCGAATTGCCCACGCATACAGCCCATAGCCTCCTCCATTGTCATTTTGGAAGGCTTAGAAGGGTGCGCCACTGGGCTGAAGGGAATGCCGTTGTAATATATGACGCTGCTGACAAACATGCTTATGGCGTTGGAAGGCGACATGCCGATAGCTTTGCAGACCTTATCAAACTCCTGCTTTGTGGCTTCGTCTATGCTTGCGGAAACTTGGACTGACATGGAACACCTCGTTGCGCTGTTAGTATTTTGTAATTTTGCTATGGCTTTAGCCCTGTGTCAAATTGGTTGGCTTGTTCAGTCGCATCTGCACTTAGTTTACTCGTATCCACTGTGGCGCTGGCAACCAGAATATAGAGGCATTTGCAAAACCCCCGAACATTTCTTTTCCACCTTCATTACTCCCCAGACCTCTGGTACTCGCTTTGTACAGTGCCTTATATGTTATAGGCAGATACATGGAAATGGCTTCGATTGGCGCGGGAAAGTTTTGTAAGTAACTAATTAGCTTGAACTTAGCTAGGTGCCGACACTTGGGTTTCGTGTCCACGGATTCCACGCGTGTCCACAGGGCATTTTGTCTCCAAATTTAGTGCGCGGCTGCCGCCGCGCCCAATGTTTTGGGCATGTCCCGCGCCAGGCCCTTTGCTGGAAGATTGTGCGTTTTCGCCGCGCCACGGCGGAAACGGATCGGGCGCCGCCTCCATCGCCATAAACCGTGCAATATCAGCACACGCTGGACTTTCACCACTTACTGGGAGGTAAAACCGTGAAGATAGGCAAACACACACACATCGCGCTCCTGCTGCTGCTGGGGGCGCTGGGAAGCGCCGGCCTCTCGGCGCAGGAGGGGTACTCGTACGCCTTCAAGGTGCGGGGCGGTCTGATGGCTGGCGACCTGCACGAGACCCACTTCGACAACAAAGTGTTCAGCTTTGGCGGCGAAGTCAAAAGGGACATGTTCGGCGAGGGCCGGGCGCTTTCGTTTGAGCTGTCCTGGGACTACGTGCCGGGCCGTTACCACAGCGTCATGAAGCCCCTCAACGGGAAGACCTTGGACATCTTTAGCAACCTTGATTCCCGCAAAGAATACGGCCAGGGCTTTTCGTACAGGGTGGCATACAACGCCCCCCTAAAGCCATTCAGTTGGATGCCCGACGACATAGAGTGGTTCGGCGGCATCAGCCTCGACATGATCTCTGTGCGGACGGAGATCGAGTTCACTATCTTCGATCCCTCGGCCCCAGGCAACTGGCCGGCTGGCACAGCGGACAGCGCGAAATATCAAGGCGACAGTTTTGTGGAGCAAAGCACGGCCATAACCCCCGCCATATTTGCCGGCCTTAGGAAAAAGATGGCCTCGGGCACTGCCTGCGAGCTGACATTTCGCAACTTTGGCCTGAGGCACCACGAGTACACACCAGGCATCTACTTTGGCAGCACCACCGGCAAGATGGAATCTGGCACCTCTAGGGGCTGGTCTCTTGAATTTGCACTGTGCATAAAAATTTAGTCGAGCATAGGAGACACAAAAATGCGTAAAAATCTTTTGATAACCCCCATCGCGATGACCCTTGTTGCCGGCGCGATGACGCTGTCCGCGCAAGACCCGACCTCTGGCACGGTGGCGGGCCGCGTGACTGGCGCCAACGGCCAGCCCCTTTCTGGCGTGTCGGTGACTTTGAACTCCCCCGCGCTGCTAACACCCAGGCAGTTCACGACGGACGCCTCGGGCCAGTTCCGCGCACAGATGCTGGTGAGCGGCAATTACACCATTACCTATGTATTGAACGGCTACCTGACGCGCAGACTGACCACGTACGTTGCAGCCGGCCAAGTCATCCGAGGCGACATGCAGTTGAGGCCCATTGAAGTGCAGGCCGAAACTGTTGAAATTATGGCCACCAGCGCCCAGCATGTTGATAAGACCGACACCATAGTGGCGGCCACGATGAGCCAGCAAAAACTGATAGAGCTTTCTGGCGCGGTCACCCCCGAAAACCTAGTTTCCATCGTTCCCGGCACCCTTAGGGACGGCACAGAATACATGTTCCGTGGCAGCACCAAGAAAGGCAGCAAGTTTCTGATTGACGGCAGCAACGTCACCAATATGGCAGAAGCCACAGGGTGGGGCGTTGATTTCCCCATGACGGACGCCATCGAATCCATCTCATTCATCCTTTCGCCCCTCAACGCCCGCTACGGCGACACAGACGGCGGCTTGGTCTCCTTTGTGCTGAATAAAGGTACCAACGAATTCAAAGGCTCGGTGCGCTTTATACCCGATGCCCGCAACACTGATAACGGCATCGGTTCGACCAATCGCTACTTGTGGACTCAAACATCCGCCTATCCCAACAACCGAGGCGTATCCAGCACGATCAACCCAGGGACGGATCAGATGTCAAAGTCCTACCAGTTCTATCTGTCGGGCCCAATCTGGAAAGACCACATTTCTTTTTCTTGGAACTCTCAAAACTTCCCGACCAGAAGGTACACCAAATACCAATACGAACAGACTGGCAGCCTTTGGGTATCGGGCAACGGCAGCGCGATTCCCCAGTCTAGGTGGAATGTTGGCACATACTACAAAGATGCCAAGACGGATGAGGTCATCAGGAAGGCCGAATTACTAGAGGCCACCGACCCCATGAACCTGATATCCTCAATAGACGCCTCTACTAATGACACTTATACGCTGTTCTACCAGATCACGCAGAACCACCAGATAGAGTATTCCTACAGCGAAATCATGGGCAACGGCTACAATAACCGCTCTGATTACCCAATGGCAGACTCTAACGCCAACCCGATCTATACAACAAGGGGCAATGGCAACCAGCGCAGGTGGAACTTGGCCTACAAGGGCATCATAGGTTCCAGTGGCCTGCTAGAAGCGCGCTATAGCTCTTTCACGCAGGCTTGGACTAACGTGCAGGCCGACCTGCGCCCCAAGCGCAACGTCAGAGTCCTTACCATGCCATCTTATTATCCGATAAATGGCACTAACAACGGCGACCCCAACAACTACTACGCCAGCGGCCTGATTGACTCCATGCTGAATAGGCGAGACGGCATCAAAGATTCTTCAGTCAACACATCTAACCCCCGTGGCACTTATGACTTCAACGCGGGCAACGAGGGTCCTGGCGACACAGCCTACAATCAGCCCATCAACGTCAACTATCAGCACATCCTAGAGACCAAGAATTTTGGCCGTCACATCTTTGATGTGGGCTTCCAGAGGGAGAGGAGCTCTTGGGTGAACCCCAACATGGATAGTGGGGGTACTCTTGGTATCAACGCCCAAACAGTGGTACGCTCCCCTGGGCGTATAAATATTGGCCTGACCACCAGTGACATTTTTGGTTACGCAGGTACGCCAGTCAGCCAATATGCCGGCAAGTTCATAGTGTATAACATGAACTACGCTACTTTCAATAGCGTTGATCCCTACGGCTTCAGCCGCTTCAACACTGGTGGCCTTACTGGTGAGCCAATAGATCCGAACCAACGCCTTATTGACTACCAGAGTGGCTATGGGAAAGGCGTCATCTGGCCCACGATGGGACGGCAGATCGGCGGCGCCTTCACCGACCTCTGCATCCAGCAGACATCGTACTACCTCAACGACCTCTGGATCATCAACGACCACCACAGCGTCATGGGCGGCGTCCGCTACGACATGTTTAGGGCTTGGGATTCTAGTGCCGACCACGACATACACAGTTACGGCTTGCCCACATTCAGATTCGAGTACAAGTTTGACATAAGCGGCGATCAAAAGCGCGTCGTCAATGTGTCTTGGGGCCAGTTCCACACAATGCCTGCCATATCTGCTTGGGGCGGTTTCCTCGACAGAAGGATAAAGGAGATGGTGTGGAACGTCGGCCCACCTGACGGCAAGCCCTACCTTGTTGACTTTGATGACATTATGAACGAAAACAACTATCGCACCATCGCCGACAATTTTTCTGGCGGCGTCAACGAGGTTGACAAAAACTACAAATCCCTAGTTGGCACCGAGTTCACTACGGGCATCCGATTTAACCTAGACAATGGCGGCACACTGCGCGTCACCTATGTCAACCGCGACACCGCTAATGACGGCGCGTACTTCTATAACGGCTGGAAGCCCAGCCCAACTGGCGATGGCACGATGGTGTACTCTAGGCTGCTGAAAAATATTGATGTTGAAAGGTCGTACAACAGCCTTGAACTGGAATGGGAGGTGCCTGTCACCAAGAGGGTGTTGTTCGGCGGCAGTTACATGTTCGCCCGAAAAATGGAGAATGGCACCGATGAATCCAACAGCCCCCAGAAATCCGCGAACAAAACCGTGTACTACTGGGATGAATACAATCAATACGATTATCCCAACTGGGGCTGGAACCCGGTGAGGATGCGAAACTCGGAGCATCAGTACAACGCCTACCTAAACTATGACCTCTCCGCCGGCAAGGTGAAATCTAACGCGGCGTTCAGGGTTTGGTACACCTCTTCCGGCTTTGGTACGCGTTCATACCCATACGAAATGGGCTATCCAGTGATCCCAGGCATAACCCTCAACAACGGTGGCGCGGTACCAGATGGAAACCCCCCCATGTCCAGCATGCCTACCGGCACGGCACTTTCTAACACTCGGACTGTGTATTACAACATACACAGAACGAGTGGCAACGATGGCTGGGGCCTGCGCTTAGCATATAACTTAGACGTACCCATCACACACAAACTTCGCTGGTTTGCCAACGTCACCTGCGAAAACCCGTTCAACCACAGGCACAAGGGTACTGGGGTGTATGCGATTGAGGCTTGGGTCAACAGCGGCAACGTTGTCCCTCAGACGATTACCTACGCAGATGGCCGTGTTGTTCAGGCCAATAACCCCTACGCCATTGGCGGCATGAAGTCCGACAATGTCCAAAGAGGCAACGCCAACTTATTTGCACCAAACCAAGTCGCTGGCGGCCGCTCCATCGGCCTCCAGACCGGGCTTCGTTTCTAGGATAGGAGTGAAACATGAAAACACTAAAACTCACAGTAACTGCTCTTTTTCTTGTGGCGTCATCGGCGCTTTGCGCACAGGAGGAGGGTGGCAAATCATTCAACTACTACCTCGCGCTTGGACCCACATTCGCCCAAGGCCACTCTAGGGATCTCACGCAGAGTTCGGCCAACATCAATAGCTGGACAGCCGAGATGGGCTTGGAGTTCTACAACCCTATAGCCAGCATCCACATGCGGCCTAATTTGGGGATTGCAAAGATGTACGGCGCGGAAAAACCAGACACTTGGCCCTGGCCGACATACAGGATGATGGGCTGGTACGGCGGCTTTGACATTGTGTACAAGAACCCAAGGGGCTGGCCTGTCAACCTGACCATCGGGCCCTCGTTCCACATCTGGAACGTGGAAAAGGCTTACGTCATAGGCAACACCAACAATGACGGGCAGGGTATCAAGCTGGGCTGGCGGGGCGGCGTGGCATACGTGATAAACGACAAGCTGAACGTCGAGCTATCCTATGCCATGTCGGAGTGGAGAAGCCGCAACAACGCACTAGGCACTCAGCTCTCGAACCCGCCCATGACCTCTGATTATTGGCGATTCCAGCCAGGGTTCAACCCAAGTAGGCCCTCGTATTTCTCCCTAAAGGTCTTCTATAAGTTCTAGACCACATTAGGGAAGCAAGCCACTAGGCGCGGGGCGACATCGCCCCGCGCCTTTGTTTTTTATCATCGCAAGAAAATGACGGCGTGTGACTTTTTGCCCAACGATAGACGCGTTGGCACCTGACACAGCATGCAAGATAATAGCCAAACTCGTAACTAATTTATAATCAGGCATTTGCAGCGTTTGCCAATTTCATTATCCAAGTCAATGGATAATGGATAATGAATCCGAAGCGGTGGCGTCGCCATCGGAAGCGGGCTTTCTGTAAACCATGTTTCGCTTGCTCTGCGCTGGGTCATTGACGAGCAGCCCTTGTTCCACCCAGTCTTTGAGCTGCTTTGAGGCTTTCAGCGTGTCCAGCCCTGTAATTTTGCGGAGGTCGCTGTTGCAAATTAGTCCATTCCTGTCCATCCAGTCACTGACTTGTTCCCAGATGGGCGGCATCTCTGCATTGTACAGGGTGACGGATACCGCCCCTTGCGTCTGGCTGCGGTTCTCTTGATACTGGGGCGGGAAAAGGTTCTTTTCGCGCATCAGGCTGAACATCATGCGCACGCCCTCTCCGGCGTCCACATTGGGGGGCTCTGGAAATTCGCGCAAATTGCTGGCAAGCAGCGGATTGCGGGCAAATGAACCAGCATGCTGAATCTTAGCCGCTGTGATACGACCTGGAAACAGCCCCGGGCTTATCACTTCAATACGATTGTCGAAAATTCTGATTTGAACATCTTGGTTCAGCCGATAGTCCCGGTGAATCAGTGCGTTTGTCACCGCTTCTTTCAGCACCCGCTCGGGATAACGGTGGACGGTCTGAAAGCCCGAAGCCACCAAGGTCAGGCCACCCGCAAGTTCTTCCAACAGATAGGCGTGCGTCTGGGCAATCAGTTTGTATATCGGTCCAGACAATGTCTTTGGTGGCTTTTTGAGATTGGGGACTTCGCTGGCGGCGATTCGGTTGCCCTGGTAGTGAAACACTCGCACGTCTGCGCGGGTGCCAGTTGCGGCCAGCAATGCGCCAGGCTGGTCGGCGAACAGCAGTACGGCGGCGCGAACTGGGCGCAGCTTGCTATCCACCTTTTTGGCCAGACCGATGCGAAAAAGCTGGTCTGGCAACCCCGTTGGCGCAAGATCCCGGTGACGCAGAAAAATCCGCCATGTGTCCGTGTCCAGCAGATCGAAATCCACGTCCACGGGTTCAGACTCGGCGCTCCGCACACCCCGGTGATAGTGCAGCTCGGCAATCTCCGCTGCGTTCATTTCCCTGTTGCTGGCTTCAAAGCGTATCCAGGTGCCGTCTTCGAGGATGGAATGCACTTTTTCGCTGGGTGGAACATGTATTGCCACCACCACATCTTCTGCGCCATCGTGTGTTTTGACGTGCATACGAAAACCGCGCACATTTTCAATAGCGGGCAGAAAATGCGTGTCGAGCTTTCGCAACACTTCATCTACTGCTTCTGGATTTTCGCCAACGCCAAAGAGTCGCTCATGCCCCTTCGCTTTTTTTGCATCTTCCACGCCAAGCAGCAGCCAGCCTCCCCGCGTGTTGGCAAAAGCGCAAATAGTCTTCAATGCCTTTGCTACCATCTTATTTTCGGAAACTCGCTTAGTCTCAAGCGTTTGAGATTCAGGTCGGGGCAAAGTCCAACCCAACACTTCGCGCGTCAGCGTCTCATTGGCATCTTCCAGCGCAATCATAATGGACATTCTAGCATTGCACACTAATATCAGGTACCAGTTACAAGTTACAAGTTACAAGATGAAAACCCTTGCTAAGTGCGGCTTTGCGTTTGACGGTTATCACATTGGCTATAGGACGCGATATGACGCAGCATGCAAGATAATAGCCAAACTCGTAACTAATTTATAATCAGACATTTACCGCGTTCGCCAATTTCATTATCCAAGTCAATGGATAATGGAGCCTCTTGCAAAACTCTCATCGCGCCCATCGGAGTCATCTCCCCTAAACTCAGTACCCATCGAAGAAGCCGAGCGAAGCGAGGCAGGGGGCGCGGGGGAAGCCGACCGAAAGCAGCGCGAGCTTGCGAGCGATGCTGGTAGGGAGCTCCCCCGTTAAGCATTGGGGCGGACTACTATTTGGGAGTCTGACCAAATCTGACCGAATCTGAAATAGTCTTTAATTACATAGCTTTTGTTCATTTTTTCCTCTATGTGCATCTGATCTGTTAGACTGAAATCTGAACCTTTTTTGGGGCATTTCATGGGGCATTTTCCGAATAAAAAATCGACATGCCCCCATGCACCCAGAACCACAGGAGAGTAGTCATGGGGCTGACAGACATAAGCATCAAACGGGCCAAACCGGCAGAAAAGCCATACAGGCTGTTCGACGGAGGAGGGCTGTACATCGAGATCCAGCCGTCCGGCGGCAGGCTCTGGCGCCACAAATACCACTTCAACGGCAAGGAGAAGCGCCTCGCCATCGGCAAGTACCCCGAAGTGTCCCTGCAGGAGGCCAGGCGGCGGCACTTCGAGGCGCGGGAGAAGCTGGCCCGCGGCATAGACCCGTCCGCCGCAAAGAAGGCGGCCAAGGCCGCTAAGCGGGGTCTGGCCGAGAACTCATTTGAAGTACTCGCCCGCGAGTGGTACGAGAACTGGAGGCTGGAAAAATCGGAGGTCTACACTGAAAAAGCGATGAAGCAGCTCGAAAGGGACGTCCTCCCCTACATAGGGAAGATCCCCGTCGCCGAGCTTAAAGCCCCGGACGTCCTGGCGGTCTGCCGCCGCGTCGAGGCCAGGGGCGCGATAAGCGCTGCCCACAAGATAAATATCTCCATCAGCCTGATCATGCGCTACGCCATCGCCACAGGGAGAGCAGACAGAGACCCCTGCCCCGATCTCAGGGGAGCGCTGAAGCCCCACCCCTCAAAGCCGTTCGCCAGCCTTACCGACCCTGCCAAAGTGGCCGGCCTCCTGAAAGCCATAGACTGCTACAGCGGGACCCAGACCGTACGCTGCGCCCTTGCACTCGCGCCGCTGGTGTTCGTCCGGCCTAACGAGCTGAGGCACGCCAAATGGGAAGACATAGACCTAGAGCGCAGGGAGTGGGTCTTCGTTTACTCAAAGCAAAAGATAAGCTCCCCCGTCAAGCGCAAGCTGGTCGTGCCGCTCTCAAACCAGGCGGTGGCCATATTGCGGGACATCCAGCCGCTCACCGGCGACGGTAAATACGTCTTCCCCAGCCTCCGCCACGGCCAGCCCTTGAGCCAGCCCGCCCTAAACGCCGCCCTGCAGACGCTCGGCTACGACACCAGCACCGAGATGACGCTGCACGGCTTCCGCGCCATGGCTAGGACGATCCTTGCGGAGAGGCTTCACTTTGACCCCCAATGGATAGAGCGCCAGCTCTCCCACAAGACCCGCGAGAACCTTGGTGAAGCCTACGACCGGACGCAATTTCTGGAACAGCGGAAAGAGATGATGCAGGCTTGGGCCGACTATCTGGACAAATTGAAAAGCGGCGGAATCAAATAGCGAGGGCCAACGCCAGTGTTTACGGAGGCATCGGTTGCGACGACATCAGTCGAAGGCAATTCATCCTGCCCCGCAAACCATTCCGCGCCGTCGTTTCTGAACCGTTGTCATAATGGCGCTTGCGATCCCAAATGATTGTCCATTTCTGACTCGCGCCTCTTTGGATAGCTGCAGAGATGACATGGCCCCGCAGGCGGCGCAGATGCAGTAGCCATGGGCGTCTTTACGGTTCCGTGCGTACTGCTTTTCCTGTGATTTGCGCCTCGGGCAGATGGGCCTGTCGCCCCATCGGATTTTTTTGAAGTGCAGCCCAGCCGCTTCAGCGCCTGAAAACCCTTGGGCCAACTGGTACAGTGGTATCAAAACTCTTCTGCACATGAATTTGCACCGCATTCTCCATATAAATCGGCGAATTTTCGCGATAGCAAAAAAAGCCTTCCAAACAAATAAAACTCTGGCAAGATGGGATCCCCATGGTGGAGGTGGAGAACATCGCCGCTTCGCCATTGATGGGAATAAACCAAAAACCCTAAGGAATGAACGGAGGCAACAATGGAGAAAAAAACGCGCTTCCTGCGGTGCGAGGAAGTCCTGGAGAAGGTCGGCTTTTGCCACGCTACCCTCTACTACAAGATGGAGAGGGGGCTCTTCCCGCCGCAGATAAGCATTGGCCCAAAGATGGTGGCCTGGCTGGAATCTGAAATCGAGGATTGGATGCGCGCCTGTATGGCAGGGTGCAGCGACGATGAAATCAGGGCTTTGGTTCGCCAGCGTGTCGCAGAACGGGAAAAGCCCGCTACCCGTTATCGACCCTTTTGCGATTACCAGTGGGAAATAGCCGTCAAGTCGTATGCGTCCTTGATAGCCAAAAACACGCCCGCTATCATGCAGCGGAAACTTGCTGGCCGCCTCCGGCAGGGTGCCGATGGGCTGGGCATTGACGAACCAGAATGGCGCAGCCGAGACGAACTGAGGTTGCCCCGCTTACGCGCCCCGCAGCTTATGATACAGACCCTTGCGAAGATCAGGGCGGAGACGGAGGCCCTCAATTCTGCTGGTTAGGCCGCCCAAAAAAAATCAAAGCGAAGTCTTTGAGAAAATGCCATCCCCGCATGCCAAGGAGCTGTGCGGATTAACAGCCACTTGGCTTTAACTGCCCAATCCAGAAAAACCCGCCACGCGTTCTCTGCCGGGTTTTTTTCATTTCTGGGCCCAGGGCATTTCGTTTTCTAGCGGGGCCCTTGCAGCGCCTGGCCCCCAGTCCGCGATTCCCTGCTGGGGTTCTGGGCGACCAGCGAGGCGCGTCCGCGGGGCCGCTACGCGCCCCTCTTGCGGGCTGCGCACGAACAAACCCCACTCGCCAAAAGGGCCGCTGCGCGGCCATCGCGTTGGCATCGCTCCGCCGGGGCCTCTGCCCCAGGTTCAGTATAAATAATATACTGAACCTCAATGTAATCCCATACTCATTTCTGACCTAAACCCTTGCCCTGCTGATGCCCGGCTGCCGTTCGGGGTCATTCCGCTCGTCAAAAGGACCGCCCACGCGGCCACGGCGGCGGCTACCCGCCGCCGCTGACTTCCCCCCGGGTAATTACAGTATAAAATCTATACTCAATTCCAAGACCAAGGATTTCATTTTCTAGCGGCCCTTTCCAGAACCCGGCCTGCAGCCCGTGAGCGAGGCGCGTCCGCGATGCCGCTCATGCGCCTCCGCGGACGCTGAAGCTCCCTCTGACCCCCTACATTTCGCACAAAAAGGGCCGCTGCGCGGCTATCGCGGCGGCTACGCGCCGCCGGGGGCTTCCCCACGGGCAATTACAGTATAAAATTTATACTCAACCAATCTCCTTCCCTTTCTTTTTGCCTAACTTTGGATCAGGAACCTTCGATGCCTGACTCAACGCTATTCTCCTCACCTCTTCGAGTTTCTCCTCTTTCATGCCAGTTTTCTTGAGCGCGCCAAGCGCATAGCCATAGCCATTTTCGCAAAGCTCCTTTCTGGCGCCATCGGCAAAGCCAGAATACGTAGCCGCATCAGCAGCGGAAAAGGCGTGCTCCGCGTGGTCAATAAACTTTGTGTAATGCTCGTCTATCTTGACTTTGCGCGCATCTTGCTTTACTGTCTTTTCTCTCTTTGTCACCGCGCCTTCGCGCCGTGCCACGTCGTCTTCGCGCAATTTCAATCTGCCTTCCCAAGCGGTATGCTCCGCTTTCAGCTTTTGGAACTCGCCATACAAGGTGCTCATAAACCCGCCGCTGGCCCGCTTCTCCGAGAGAGCGGCAAGGGCCTCATTTAACACCGGCCTTTCATTGTGCGGCACTACCCAATCTAATGACGACCAAGCCGACTGCCTGCCTATACTCAACGCTGGCGCTGGATTCTGCGCGGCATGGGCGACATACTTCGCATTAAATTCAGCGACTAGGCTTTGGAAGCCAGCGACCTCGGCGCCAAGCCTTGCATGCTCTTCGCGCAAGGGCTCTAGGTTTGCAAGCTCCGCCTTTGCCGTCCTAAGCTCATTTTGCGCCTCGCCAAGCTGCGCCGTCACCTCTTTCAAATCCTTGCGCCGCTCGCCGTGAGCGTTTGCCGCCTCTACATATCCCTTGTCCTCTTCTGTGATTTTCTTCTTCAGTTCTTCCAGCTTTTTGCGCCCAGATTCGAAGGCTGGCTCCAGCATTTCCAGCTCCTTCTGTTTCACGTCAACTTGGTCCGACACATCTTTCAGCTCGCCCTGCGTCTTTTGCAGCTCCTCGCGCTTGGAGTTCAGCTCCCTGCCCAGCGCTCCGAGCTTTTCGACTTGCTCGGCGACATCCCTCAATGCTTTGCCCAGCTTGTCCTCCGCCGCTTTCAACTCGACCCGCTTGGAATCCAGGTCTGAATCCAGCTTTGCAAGCTCCTCTTTTCTCGCTTTGGCTTCGCCCTCCGCCTTTTTCAGATCGCCCTTTGCCGCCACCACCTTGCCGCGCTCGATAGCCAAGGCTGGCTCTAGGCCTGCGATCTCTTTGACTTTGGCTTCTATCTGATTTTGCAAATTGGACAGCTTCTCCTGCATCTGCTCCAGTTCGCCGTGCTTGGAAACTAGGTCTGAATCTAGCTTTGCAAGCTCCCTCTCCTTCGCCTCGACTTGGCCTTGCACCCCTGTCAGCTTCTCTTGCCCCGATTTGACTGCGTCTTTAAGCTCCTTCTGTTTCGCGTCGACTTTGTCAGACACCTTTTTCAACTCGCCGCGCCTGGAATCCAGGTCTGACTCTAGCCTTGCAAGCTCTCTCTCCCCCGCCTCGACTTGGCCTTGCACCTCTTTCAACTTGTCTTGCCCCGATTTGACTGCGTCTTCAAGCTCCACAGCTTTCGCTTTGGCCTGCTCCGCCGCCTCTGCCAGTTTGCCCTGCTCCGTATTTAGCTCGCCCTTTGCCTTGTCCAGCTTCTCGCGCAGCTCGTCCACTTCCCGCGCGCCCTCCCGCAGTTCGCTCATCTTGTAGTACTTGCGCTTCCCGCCCACCACGCCCCGCTCCACGTCGAACCCAGCCCCTGTCAGGTGCAGGTAGATTTTGTCGTGGACAGCGCTGTAGCTGTCCCTGCCGCCGCGCTCATTCCAGAAGTCCTTGCTCGACAGCTTCAGATGCTCCTTGCCGTCCTGCGTAAGGCAAGGCACCATTGGCAAAGCGCAGACGTGCAGATGCGGGGTGGTTTCGTCCAGATGGACATGGGCGGACAGAATGAACTCCTCCCCTCCGACTTCTTTCGCCCAGAAATCATACACAGCCCTGAAATAGGCAGGGGCCAGCTCCAACGGCATGCCCTCCGGGAGCGTCGCGATCTGCGAAAGGAACACCGTCGCGCGGCCGTTCTGCCCCTTTTTCCCCTTGGCGTTCTTGCCCCTCTCCTCCCCGGAGGGGATCCTGTCATTGGCGACGATCCTGTATCTCACCCGGCCCTCGGCCTTGGCCTTCTCAAGAACGCGCCTCGCCTCTTTCTCGTAGCTGGCCTCCGCGGGGGCCTTCAGCGCGTAGTTGTATTTGGACCGCTCCGGGTCTATCCTGGACCTCCTGCCGTCCATCACCTCCCACTCGTCGACAGACTTCGGCTCCTGCCGCGCCCACTCCTCCCGGAGCTTCGCCCACTGCTCCATGAGTCCCTCGTCCTCGAAGACCGTGACTTTGGCCGCGCCGGAGCCGACAGGGCAGCCCCTGAAATTGTGCTTTGCCAGCCCGCCCGAGCCACAGATCGTAGGCTTTGCAATGTCCATCGCTATCGCAGGCATGCCGCACCCCCAGAAGCAAGCGTTTTCGGGCGTCCAGCCAAGCTGCCAGAGCCGACCGGAAGCCCATCCCGACCAATCGAAGTTTACCACACTGGCATCAGCTAGTATAGGCACGTTATACTGATCCCAATTCTCCGCTGCGCTCCGAACCGGTCTCAGTCTACGTGCCCAGGGCGCTGCCCTGGGGACCCGCTGGGGGCTGCCGCCCCCAGACCCCCCGAAAAAAACCCACGGCCCCGGCCGATCCGGGCCTTACTGGTACCCGGAGGATATTCCCAACAGCTGCGGAACTGGGATAAACTGAGATTTCTATTCTCGGCCGCAGCTGGCGTCAAGGACAGCTTCAAAGAGGAAGAGACAGGAGGGGGTCAAGCCAATGCCGCCTGACAGCAACCGCATAGAGTTCGCTGGCCTCTGGTTCCGCTGGGATTTAGACAAGGCCGCAAAGAACATCAGGAAGCACCACATCCGGTTCGAGCAGGCTGTCCATGTGTTCACTGACGATTATGCGAGGGAAATGCAAAACAAGGATGTAAAATCTGAAGAGCGCTGGCGGATCGTCGGCGAGGTCAATGGGAGGCTGCTGGTGGTCGCTTATGCGTACCGCCAAGTGGCCGATGGAGAAGAGATAAGGATCATCGGCGCGAGGGCACCCGAACCTTGGGAACGGAGAGAATATGAAAGAAGAAAATATCGTTAGCTACACTTGGGACACCCTGCCGCCCCTGACCGATCAGGACAGGGCGGAACTCGCCGCGCTGCCGGACTGCCTGCCAGAGGGCAGCGTGGACGATCCCGATAATCCTGTAATCACCCCAGAAGAATGGGCCAACAGCATTCCCAATCGGTTCGCCAAGTTCTGCCGCGAATCAATGGAGGAGGTCGAGGTTTAGGGGCCTGTGCCTAACTCTGGGCATGTCGCTATCGTCTTCTCTGTCCGCTGCCTCTGCCAAGCTCCTGGGTTGGAATTATCCAGTTGACCTGCAATCAAACTCCGTCGCTCCCTAGCCAACACGATTATTCCCTTTCACTTCGCCGTCACCGCTCCCACTGCTATGGTTATGGGTCGTGAGCCGCCGCTGGCAGGGAGCTCCCTCGCGTCAGAGGCGGCAAAGGATATTGTCGTGTTCTGGGCGATGCCTTGCTTCATTTCCATGGCTATGCGGACAAGTGCGTTGTCGAGGGGCTTCGCCGTGATCGTATTGCCCTTCTGGGCTACGGACACTTTCAGTGAGTTGCCGTCTAGTACGCCTTTGAACAGCTTGGGTTCTGTCGAACCAAGGTCAAAGGCCGCGTTCTGGGCGTATTCCGGGTCGCCTTGGTCAACCTTGACAAATGCGGCCTTTGTTGGGTCGGACGTGACGCTGAACGAAACGCCGCGCCCTGTTTCCGTGGCGGGGCCGCGTAGTTCAAGCACTAATTTGGTGGCAGTGCTACTCGCCGCCTTCACAAACCTGTAGCCTGTGCCAGTTGGGTCGGTGTATTCCAGCTTGGTGGCAGGGACAGGCTTTTTGTCGCCGCCCCCCCCACAGGCTAGGAAGCCAGCTAATGCTAGGGTGGCGGCTATCATAGAGATGGTTGTGTTTTTCATGTGAACCTCTTTAACAATGGACAATTGACAGTTGACAATTGACAATGCTGGAAATTGATGCGGGCTGCGTCCGCGTCCTTATTGCCGCCCGCAGGGCGGCCACTTGTAACTTGTAACTGCATTCACCAGCCCATCGCCTTAAACAGCATCTTCAAGTCCTCGTCGTCAATGACGCCATCGTCGTTTATGTCGTACTTTGCGTCGTACCTCGATTCACCTTTTCTGGAGCCAAAGGCGTATGCTAGGTCTAAGAGTTGCGGGTTGGTCTTGGTGTTGTTGTCAAAGTTGGCGAAGCTAAGGGGCCTTATGAGTATCTTGGCTTGGCCGCTAATGTTTGGCATCTCGACGCTGGTTGCGGTTATGGTAGCCACACCATCGCCGGATGGGGGCGTGGCGGGGGCAGTGTAGAGGCCCGCCGAGGTTATGATCCCCTGCCCGGATGGGACGAACCAAGTGACGGCACTGTTGGAAAGCCCGACCACCATTGCCTGTAATTGGGCGGTGTCATTTACGAAGAGAGCCTTGGGGGATGCGGAAACAGAAATGGACGCAAGATTGACTGTAACGGCGCAGGTCGCAAACTTGGAACTGTCCGCCGCACTGGTGGCCTTAATCGTTGCAGGGCCGACGCCTACACCGGTCACAGTCCCATCGCTGGAAACAGTGGCCACTGATTCGTTGCTGCTGGTCCAAACGATGTTCGTGTTTGTGGCGAAACTGGGCGTAACTGCGGCTACCAGCGCCTCTGTACCCCCAACGCCGAGTGTCGTTGAAGTTTTGTTCAGCGAAACGCCCGTGACGGGAACTGGCGGCACTGGCAGCGGACCCACTAAAGTGGGAGTACCACGAAATGCATTGTCGCCGAGCCCGAGCTGGCCCACGTTGTTGAAACCCCAAGCCCATAGACTGCCATCGTCCTTAATGGCAAGAGTGTGATAATAGCTGCCTGACACTGCCGCCCAATCCTTTGCAGTTCCCACTTGAACGGGGGCGGCGTGGACGCTGTAATAGAGGCTGCCTTGATACTCAAGATGATAACGTCCCCATTCCCAAAGGCTGCCATCGTCCTTAATGGCAAACGTACTATCCCCACCCGCAAATACTGACTTCCAATCATTTGCCGTACCCACCCGTACGGGAGCATTTCTACTGAATCTGTCGCCGAGCCCGAGCTGCCCCATGCCATTGTCACCCCAAGCCCATAGACTGTCATCTGTCTTCAAAGCCACTACATGATCATTGCCCGCCGACACCGCCTTCCAGTCCTTGGCCGTGCCTACTTGAACTGGAAGGTTTTTGCTTTCATTGGTGCCATCGCCGAGTTGGCCGTATTCATTATCTCCCCAAGTCCAGATGCTGCCGTCTTTCTTGAGGGCAACCGTATATGAGCGCCCTACGGCCACCACCTTCCAGTCATTAGCCGCTCCTACCTGTACCAGTGCTCTTCTATCGGTATTGTTGCCGATACCGAGCTGGCCGTACTCATTACTTCCAGTTGCCCAAAGGGTGCCATCTTCCTTTAGGGCAAGGGCGCATCCAAATAATCTTTCCCCGCCCGTTGACACTGCCGCCCAATCCTTGCCCGAACCCACTTGGACGAAGGCATATTGTTTTTGGAGGTCAGTACCAAACACGGTAGAGGCACCATTTCCATAAGCCCAGAGACTGCCATCTGTCTTCAAAGCCACTATAAATCGTTTGCCCGCCGACACTGCCTTCCAGTCCTTGGCCGTGCCTACTTGAACTGGAAGGTTTCGACCTTTTAACATAACATCAAGACCACCGGCAAAATAGTTTCCCCATTCCCAGATGCTGCCATCTGACATAATGGCTGTCGAGGAACCAAATAGGTCACCGCCTGCCGACACACCTGTCACAGCGAGAGGCAAAGCACTAACAGTTACTTGGCAGGTGGCAGTTTTGCCGCCGTCCTCGGTGGTGGCCGTAATTATAGCTGTGCTGGCAGCCTTGCCTATCACAACCCCATCCCCATCCCCATCTACTTCCACTATGTCCGTGTTGCTGCTAGACCACCTGACCTTCTTGTTTGTTGCGTCCAAAGGTTCCAAGGCGGCTTCGAGCACAGTCCTCCAGCCAAGGGGAATGGTCATTGAAGATTTGTTCAGGGAAATGCCTGTGACAGAGACATGGACTGTCACACTGCATGTGTCCATTAAGCCGCCATCCTCTGTTGTAGCCGTTATAATAACCGCGCCACTGGCCCTGCCCGTCACAACGCCATTGCTCACGGTGGCTATGTCACTGCTGCTGCTCCACCATGTCACATTTCTGTTCGTGGCGTTACTTGGCAGAACAGTGGCGGTTAAAGTTTCCGGCGTGCCTTTGAATACGGTCGTTGATGTTTTGTTAAGAGATACGCCCGTGACTGGCACTCTGCCGCCAGTAGTCACAGTCACGTCACAGGTGGCTGTCTTTCCGCCGTCATTGGTTCTGACTGTGATGGTGGCTGGCCCGGCGGCAACGCCCGTCACCACGCCGTTGCTGACTGCGGCCACGGCCGGGTTGCTGCTGGCCCATGTCACAGCCTTGTTCGTGGCGTTACTGGGCAGGATTGTGGCTACAAGGGTTTCGCTTGCGCCGACGCCGAGGCTGGTGGTGGCCTTGTTCAGCGCCACGCCTTCTACTAAAACATTGGCGCCGCCAATGGCCTTATCTATGGCTGCCTTTGCGTTGACAAAATAGTACGTGAGCCGCTCGTTGGGGGGCACCCGATCCCTTGTGTCGGCAATGGCGCGGCCACTCTCTTTTGCGGAACTGACGATGATCTGTTTCACCTTGTCTGCCGTCAGACCAGGATCTGCCGACCACACCAGCCCGGCCAGGCCAGTGACGTGGGGCGCGGCCATGGACGTACCATTGTAAGAGCTATATGACGAATCGCTTGCCGCCACGCTGCTGTAGATGCCCACGCCTGGGGCCACAACGTCAACGAGTGGGCCATAGTTGGTGAAGTCTGCCATCTGGTAAGCACTGTTCACGGCACCCACTGTGATGATCCTCTGTCGCAGCGCGGAGTCTTTTATGTGTGCAAAGAGGCCGTTGAGTATTGCATCATGCGTTTCGTTCCCGGCGGCGTGGACAACGACAAAGTCGTAGCCCTTGGCCATCAGGTTTCGCAGGACCCCGGAATAGAGTGCATCTTCATCGGAATTATAAGGGTAGTTTTGGGCACCCAAGCTAAAATTGACTGCCTTTGCGCCATTGGCCACAGTCCAGCCTAGGCCAGCTATTATGTCCGAGTCATACGCGCTATTTGGCTTGGCAAAACAGTCATAGCCGTACAGTGAACCTCTCTTTGCGTCCATCACGCCGGCCAGGCCCTTGCCGTTGCCATGCACCGCGCCTATGGTGCCCATGGTGTGGGTGCCGTGGTTTTTGTCGTCTATGTTGCGGTTATAGACATTGCTCACCTGTAGCTGCAAATCCTCGTGGGTGATGCGAAAGCCGTTGTCAACGTCCCCCACTTTTGCGTCGTACAGCTTGCCCTTGTATGTGTCCCACACGTTGGGGACGTTCATGGCTGTCAGGCCCCACTGCCGGCCGGAGATGTCCCACCAAGGGTCGTTTGTTTGGCCAGATGGCGACACGGGTGCTCCAGATATTGTGCCGCCGGGTTTGGGGAGATCAAAGCGCCTCAATGTGTCGAGCGTCACGGCATAAAAGAGGTTGGAATGGTCGGCTTTGAGTTGGCCGCAGATGGCCTTTAGCTGGGCTTCTGTCTGCTGGCCCGGCACTTGCAGCCAATACATGCCCACGGGGTTCACCTGGCCAACTATGGAGCCATTTATTGAACCTGCTGCTTGGGCCACCTGTTCGTCTGTCGCGCCGTCTTTGGCTATGACTATTATGCGATTAACAACGTACTGGGCCGCGCCCTCTGTGGCTGGCGATGCAATACGCTCACCGCTGCGGTCGGGCGTGAAGCCAAAGTCAAATATGGGCGCGTTGGGGATATTGCATGTGGCTGAATTGCCCGCGCTGTCCACTGCCATGAACATTACGTGGTTTTCGCCCGGTGCCAGCATGACTTTGGCGCTGCCCAAAGTCCCTTTTGGGGTTACTCCGTTGCCGCCAGCCAGATAGACGTAATCTTCAGCCCCGCCATTTATTGTGTAGGACACTTGGGCGATTGAAGCGCCATTGCTGGGCGTAGCCTCGTATTTGACATCTACGGCGCCATTGGTTGTTGTGCCAGTGGGGAAGGACGTGAGGACGGTTATCTTTATCGAGGTTCCCGTGTCTGGTGCGCTTGCCGTGGAGGTCAAGCGGTTTTCGCTTGGCATGAGCATTACGCGGGGGCTGCCCGGAACGCCGCCCAAAAGACCGCTCTGCGTGATGACGCTGCCGCTAGGCAGATAGACGCGATCCCCAGTGCCGCCGTTTATCGTGTAGGTCACTTGGCCGATGGCCGCTCCGTTGCTGGGCGTGGCTGGATACACAACATCTACGGTGCCATTGGTTGCTGTGCCAGTGGGGAAGGGCGTGAGGGCGGACATTCTTATCCGGCCATCGCTGGCGCCCTGCGTAAGCATATTCTTGACATCTGGCGCAAGCATAGCCTTGGCACTGTCCAGAATCCAGTTTTGCCCATTTTCGCTGCTGCCGCCTTTGAGATAGATGTACTCCTCTGCTCCGCCGTTTACCGGGTAGGATGCTTGGGCCACTGCCGCGCCACTGTTTTGCATGGCCTCGTCCACAACGCCCACCGGGCCATTTGTGGCGCTGTCCGTGGGAAAGGGCGTGAGAACGGCGATATTTGTATCAGCCCCGCCAGCGATGTCCGGCGCGTCCGGCCCACCGCAGGAGAGGAAGCCGATGAACAGGGCCAGGAGGGGCGATGCTAAGAAGAGCAGAGTTTTTTTCATTGGTGAACTCCTCAAAATCTAGGGGTCAGGGGCTAGGGGTTAGGGATAAGTGGTCAGTGGGAATTGATGCGGCTGCGCCGCACTGATATTTATGGTGGACTGGGCACTGAGTGCTGAACGGGGCATTGTTGCCGCATGAATCGCCTCCCTAGAAGCCAGCGGTGCCCAAGCATCCGCGTTTCTTGGTGCGCTCACACTTTTGGAGGGTGAACCAAATCCGTTTCCGCCGTGGGGGGGCGGAAACATTTAGTTGGTTTGCAACGGCTTGGACGCGGCGAATGGCTAAAACAGTGTACGTAGCGGCAGTCACATTCCAGTCTGTGAACAGATTGCTTTGTGAACCTGCGTGGAATCCGTGGACTTGGAAGGCAGTCTTTGTTTCGCGTGTGATTTCGGCCACGTAGCGATTTTTAGAGCGCGATTTGCAATACGCCGGTAAATCAATAGACTGCTGTAACCAATAAGAATCCCGCGATTCTTTTGAAAAGTCAGGGGGGAAAGATGGAAAAAGTTGTATCATGTACTTTTATTTTTTGAAACTGCCCTATGGCCGCGTGTACCGAACAGCCCACCCCCTTGTTTCCGCCCCCCCACGGCGGAAACAGGTGAAAGGCCGCTACGTTGGAGCTAGGGGAGCGAAATCCGAATACGGAAGGCATTTTCCGGCGATACGGGCCTCCAATGCACTAACGCCATGCCGCGC
>Ga0268262_10001155_pt1 | contig 33548 bp, 33 predicted proteins | sample TergutNc150P3_FD_190354 | JGI IMG/M metagenome (GOLD analysis project Ga0268262, IMG submission 190354) | Nasutitermes corniger P3 segment gut microbial community from laboratory colony in Florida, USA - Nc150 P3 (SPAdes) (version 2) | ecosystem: Host-associated > Arthropoda: Insects >...
ATATTGTATTTTTTAATAAATTTACTTTTATAATCTTCATCGTTACTGGAAGAAAAAACTCCTAATTTGACAGTCGGCACAGAGGAAAATACCGCTTCAATCCATTTTTCCAATTCACTTTTGTAGGAGTTATCATCAAGATTTACATACACAATAGAATCATTATATTTCTTTAAAACGCGAGTCAGACGGGCGGAATCTTTTACGGCATACACTTCAAATTCCTGCTGAGTTAATTCTTCCAATATCTGGTTTTGCATTTGTACGGACGGACATAGAAAAAATACCTTTTTACCGACAATTTCCGTATTAATTACTTCAACATTCTTTTCCGGTTGGGGTTCACCTTCAGCCTTCTTTTCCTCTTTAGACTCAGGCTGGGCGCTTTCATCTTTACCGTCATCCGCAGGTTTTACTTCATCATTATTTTCCGATACAGATTCAGATTGAACATTTTTATCTTTACCGGCATCCGCGGGTTTTACTTCATCTTTTTTTTCCGGTTTAGCGCCGGATTGAACTTTTTTATCGCTCATAAGATAATAATAAAATAAAGTAAAAAATTAAACAAGCCGTTATCGAATGCCAATCAACTCCATTTCAAAAATTAAAAAACTGTTTGCGGGAATTACGCCGCCCACCGCCTTGTCTCCGTAAGCCAGTTCGGGAGGAATAATTACAAGCCGTTTTTCACCAACCCTCATATCAAGAACAGTCTCGTCCCAGCCGGGGATAACTCTGCCCGCTCCCACAGGAAATTCCAAAGGCTGGCCTCTTAGCGTGGAATCGTCAAAAACAGTCCCGTTAAGCAGTTTGCCCGTATAATGGACTCTTACCGTTTTGCCGCGGACGGGTTTATCGCCCGTCCCCTGTTTTTGAATAATGTAATAAATGCCTGATTTTGTCTGTTGGGCGTTGGGATAATCATTTTTTATTTTAGCGATATCGCTTTGACGTTGACTCTTTAATCTGCCCTCTTCCGCCGACTTTATCTGTTTGAGCAGCCTGTCAAAATTTTCTTGATCTGCCCTAAATGCGTTAGCGTCCGTCCCGTTGCGTATTATGGTAATTTTTAGAATTTTATCGCCTTGTTTGGTGGTGTTTACAATATTCTGCCCCTGAACGACATAACCAAAAACAGTATGTTTTCCGTCCAAATGAGGAGTAGGAACGATAGTGATAAAAAACTGACTGCCGTTTGTTCCGGGCCCCGCGTTTGCCATGCTTAAAACGCCGGGTCTGTCATGTTTTAAAGTCGGAACTATTTCATCGGGAAACTCATAACCTGGGCCTCCCCTGCCGTTACCCTGCGGACAGCCGCCCTGTATCATAAAATCCTGCGGGTCTCCGTTTGCTTTTGAAATGACTCGGTGAAAAGTCAGACCGTCATAAAAACGCCTGCCCCTCAGATTATCCATTTTACCTTCCGCCAAAGCGACAAAATTACAAACCGTAAGAGGCGCGCGTTGATATTCAAGTTTTACAATGATGTCCCCGCGGTTGGTTGTAATTTGCGCAAAAAGCCCGTCGCCCAGATTTTGGGCGTTAATTGTTTCTGCAGCGCTCAAAATAAATATAACTCCAAAAATTAAAAATTTAAAATTCTTCATAATACTTATATAACACATCTTTCATTTATTTTCAATATATGACTATCATTCACCTGTAATTGTCAAATTACGCACCCATTTTTCTTTGCGCAAAAGATGCCTCGCGATAAAAACCTTTACAACGTCGGTAAGTTTAAGAATCGCGAACATCGGCACGGGGGCAAGATTTGTAAACAACGAAAGAAGAACGGAACCCGGCGCAAAAAGAATTGTGTTGACGGAGATGTCGGTATACATTCCCATTGCAGTGTCTCCTCCCGCGCGCGAAACCGCAAACTGAACGTTTAAATAACACCATAACGGCAAATAAGTAAGAATGACAAAAACAAGCCCAAGGCAGTTAGCCCTCGCGTCTGCGCTTAGATTGTGAAACACCAGCGGAACCAATGCGGAAGTTATGAAAAAACCCGGTACCGCGAAAATAAGCCCCGCCGCCGCTCCGCCCCATTTAAGCCACCCTGCGCGAGAGCGCGCCTCGTCAAGCTTGCCGCTGCCAAGCGCCCCTCCGACCAAAACGTATGACACCGTCCATAAACCGCCAAACAGCAGGAAGAAAATATTCGCGATAGTCCACCCTGCCGACATTCCCGCGACAACTTCCGCGCCGCCTCGCCTGTTGTACATTGCGATCATCAATGTTTCAGAAATAATCCATGACATTTCAGAGGCGAATATCATTGCGGATTTGCCGAATATCTCAATTATCAATTTTTTCTTTATAATAAAAAGCCTTTTAAGATTCGCGAAAAACGGCGCGTTGGAAACCGCCGCATAAATTATAAAAGCCGCGACCTCGACAAACCGCGCAATGACGGTAGCGTAAGCCGCGCCTTTAACTTCAAGACGCGGAGCGCCAAGATTACCGTAAATTAAAATCCAGTTTCCAATAGTGTTAATCACGGTAGTAGACGCGGAAATAATCAGCGGTATTTTAGGCTTTGCAATTTCGCGGAAACTTGTCGCGATAGCTATTGATATTGCCATTGGAATAAACGCCCATGACACGATTCGCAGGTAATCGGAACCGACGGTAACAATATCCGCCTGCGCGGTATTGTTCATTGTAAGAATACCAAGCAGCTGATGCGGAATAATGCGGCAAACCGCAAAATAAAGGACAGCGACACAAACTCCGAACAGCAGTTTAAAACTGTAAGCGTTCTTCATGCCCTCGCAGTCGTTAGCTCCGTTAAATTGCGCTATGTAAATGCCTCCCGCCTGGCAAATTGTATTTACAATTACAAAAAAAACAAAAACAAGATGATTGGTAACATTGACGGAAGCCATGCTGACGTCTCCCAAACCGGCAACCATAAAGTTGTCGATTAACGAGACCATACTCATAATTAACTGCTGCAGCATAACGGGCAGGGCGATTGCCAATGCCTCTTTGTAAAATGACCAGGGGCCTAAACGTGATTTTAAAATGTTAAGCCCGAACATGGCTGTACTCCTTTATGTGAATTTTTCTTATTTCGATACAAATGTCAAAATGAAACATCCACAATCAAAATGTAACATATAATCAAGATAAAAAATTAACATTTTTAATCATTCTTGACTTGTGGTTTGTTTGTTTTACTATGTGCATATTTTTTAATTCACTATCTTAAAATCATTTTCTTTAATAATAAATCGTCCGGATTTATTCTTTCGTCTGTAATTATTCGCCGACTTTAGTTCCAAACAGGGAAAAGAAAAATATTTATGTTTTTTATCTCTATTTGATCTCCAAGGTTATAGAGTAAACCCGTATTATCCAATTTTATACTCCAACCGCCAAATGTATGCCCATTATTTACCAGCGTACCACTACCAAGAACAGTAGCAAATTGACCGGATTTGTACTTGTTTTTGTCTACAGGCGCAAATCCGGATGTGCTTCCGTTACTATGATAAATTACCTTAAATGTATCAGGCAGTTCACCACAGGCAAACAACAAAAAAGCAACGCAAAAAACAACTAATAGTTTTTTCATTTTCCTACCCCCAATATGATTATTTTAGACTTTTTTTAAATAAATGTCAAGTAGTTATTATTAAGGTAATTAACATATTTGATCAAATTTTCAAAAAGTGTATAATGTTTGATAGTAATATGGAAACTTATGATAAACAATAATCAAATACAAATTATTTTTGGAGACATAACCCGGCAAGCGGTTGACGCTATCGTCAATGCCGCTAATGAATCATTACTTGGCGGAGGAGGCGTGGACGGCGCAATCCATTCCGCGGCAGGTAAAGAATTGGAATCAGCTTGTCGAAAAATACATGATGAAAAAGGCGGATGTAAAACAGGCGACGCGGTGATTACAACCGGAGGTAATTTACCGGCAAAATTTGTTATTCATACGGTTGGTCCTGTTTGGCGCGGCGGGAAACAACACGAAGTTGAATTGTTATCAAGCGCATATTTGAGTTCTTTACGATTGGCAACCGAGAATGGGATTAAGTCTATCGCTTTCCCGAATATTAGCACAGGTATATTCGGTTTTCCAAAAGAACAAGCTTCTAAAATTGCCGTATCCACCGTTGTGGAATTTTTTAATAGTAATAAAACATCTGTTGAGAGTGTTATTTTTGTTTGCTTTGATCGGGAAAATTTTGAGATTTATAAGAAGATTGTTTTGACGTTATGAGAATCTCTTCTAAATTTATTGATAATTGTTTCTTTTAATGTTATAATTCCTCTATGACGATAGTACAAACCGTAGACATTACGGCTGACCGGCGGATTACCATTGAAGTTCCTCCCAAAATACCAACAGGACGGACAAATGTTATAATACAATTCCCTGCTCCGGCAGACACTCAATTGGAAAGAAACGCCACTAAAGACTCACCTACACCTATTTCGGACTCACTTGTAGGGATACTTTCAGGCATAGGAGATATAGACATTGATGAAATACGCATGGAAAGGCTTGCCAAACATTTAAAATGAAAGTTTTGATTGACACTAATGTTGTTTTGGATGTTTTGATTAACAACTCCGATTTTTTCGCCCATTCCAAAAAAATATTCGATTTTGCCGAACAAAAACAAATTACCGGATTTATTTCCGCTTCTGCTGTAACCGACATTTTCTATATAGCTCAAAAAAAGCTTGGTAAAAAAGTCATAAAAGAAGCTATAAAAAAAGTATTGAAAATTTTTTCTCCGGCTACTGTAACTGACAATCACATCTATCAGGCACTTGATTTAGAATGGGATGATTTCGAGGACTCTGTTCAATATGTTGTTGGTGAAGGTCTTGCGGCTGACTATATAGTTACCAGAAATATTCAAGATTTTACTTTTGGGTCTATTTCCGCAGTAACACCGGAACAGTTTATAAAAATTATAGCCGATTGAAAAGTTTTATTTGAAAATCTTTCACACAAAGAGCACGAAGGTTAGAAGATCACAAAGGTAGAAAAAGGAACTTTAAGCCGAATGTATGCTCGTTATATATCGCCATTTTTATACCAAAGCTAAAGCAGGTGAAAGAAAATTAACTGTTTCATTTTTTGGCAAAATTTGTTGAATAATATATTCTCCGGCTTTGTAGTTCCTTGCCGCAACGCTTAAAGCAGCTTCAAATGTGTCATAAAAACCTTTTATTTCTTTCCCTGAAATTATGATAAATTTTAACCTGTAAAATGAGTCGTTAACCCACTTTTCAAGGTTTTCATTGAAAAAGTCTATGTCTTGTTTCTGCTTTTCTGTCCAAAAGTCACCCATATCTAACTCCTTCAATCCTAATAATAAATATCATCTATTTTTACTCAATTTTCAATCCCCTTTTCATGGAAAATATACATAATGTAATGTAACAAAATTCTATCTTAAAGGTAACATAATAATTGTATTTTAGATGATTGTTGAACAAAATATTTTGTTTTCTTTTTAAATTCTACCAATTTTTAATTATTAACCTCCGAAAGAACAAGCTTCTAAAATTGCCGTATCCACGGTTGTGGATTTTCTAAATAGTAATAAAACATCTGTTGAGAGTGTTATTTTTCTTTGCTTTGATCGGGAGAATTTTGAGATTTATAAAAGGGGTGTTTTGACGTTATGAAAATTTCTTCAATAATTTTATTGATAAGATTTCACACGAAGAGCACGAAGGTTAGAAGATCACAAAGATGGAAAGAAAAGGTAGTTTTTGTCCAAAGGTTATCGTGTGTTCAGATAATTTAAATGTCAGACATACTCTGCATAACAGCAGAAGTATCACGAGAAGAATGACAAGAAAAAATTACTTGAAAAAGCGTTTAAATCTGCTATAAACTATTGTATAAAGAACAATATTCTGAGGGATTTTTTAAAGAAGCATGGTTCGGAGGCGCACAATATTGCACGGCGCAGCCGTGTGGACGAATTATTTAGCACAGCGTAGCGCTAAATAAAAGTTATAAAAATGAAAAATGCGCGACAGCTTTAGCTGGAGCAGCGCGCTCGGAGGTGAATATGCTGTATGCCGAGTATGATCCGGAAGTGGAAATGAGAGTGGTCCGCGAAGAGGCGCTTGAAGAAGGACATGAAGAAGAGAAACTAATAATCGCTAAAAATTTGCTTTCAAAAGGTTCAACGTCTGAATTTGTGCATGAAATTACTGGATTGCCTCTGGAGAAAATTAGAGAAATAGATTTGTAATATTTTAATGAATCATCCCAAAAACCTCACACAAAAAGCACGAAGGGACAAAGAACACAAAGAAGAAGAAATAAGATAACCCCTCTGCGTTCTTTGCGGGCTTAGCGCCTCTGCGAGAATCTTCTTGGGTACAATTATTTACAAAGACCTCTCGCAAAGGCGCGGAGGCGCAAAGTTGCTGTTTGAGATATTATCTATTTAATTTAAAGATTCTTTCTTAATTATATTATATTTAATGTATAACGAAAATTTATCGGACAAAAGCTTTGCGTTCTTTGCGCCTCCGCGCCTCTGCGTGAGGTATTCTTGTAGTTTCCTATTGAGAATAATCAGAGGAGGTATATTGCACATACCAAAAACTGTATGTTATGAAATTCTAGTAATAGGCACCTCCGCTTGACCAAGTAAAACACCGCCTGAACCAACTTCGTCGTTAACGCCAGTTTCTATGTTTGCGATTTTTTTTGCGTTCTCATCACTTATTATATGCTTGAAGTATTCATTATTGCTTTCATAGAATTTCTTTGCTATATCAAGCCATGTTTGTAAATCGGGCATTTTTTCTATATCACAATATTTTTGACACAAGAAAAACATTTTACCATCATAAATATAATTTGAAAGATAACCCCAAAATGTATCAGGCGCCTTTTTTTCTTTATTGATAAAGTGGTAAGTTAAGAATCCTGCATTTACTCCATCAAGTTTATCAGATAAATATGTACAATATAATGTGTGTTTATTATAATCAAATGATGTACCAGTTGAATTAAATAAACTGCGAAATATTGGATTACCTTTATTATATTTGAATGTTTGTCCATAAATAGAAACCTCATCTGACGTTTGCTCTATTTGTTGAATCGTGAGTGCTACTCCTTTTCTGTTAATAAAAAAACCAATCCATATACCTTCTATATAATTAGTTGAAAAAAATCTTTTTTTTATAAATTTGCATTTATTAATAAGCCAACTTAATACCGGAACTATTATTGAAAAAAATCCAAATGAAAAAACAGTACTAACAGCTATCTTTATAGGTATTTGCAAAATATTATCATTAAGTATTGTTACTGGATTAATTAGATACCATATCCCATAAGAAACAAGGGCTGTCAGAAAAATTGACCAATTATTTATTTTTTTATTAATCATAATATTTCTCCTTATTTATTTAACTTATTATTAACTATACAATTAAACATCACTGAAACAATAACTTCAGAAAGTGAAATTGTTGCTACAACTAACTCTATATTCATAAAAAACTCCTTTTAAAAAATAATATGCCTCAAGGCATATTCCAACATAAAGCGCAATGTCACTCTTCTGCGACATTGCGCTCCATCTCCCCCTACAATTTTGTCCATGTATAACTGTCACTTGCCCTTGTATACGTCCCCGGCGTTCCGTTGGTTGCATCTGTTGCATAAAACTTTTCTCGTAAGTCGCCAATGTAAAAGTAATCACTACTTATACCGAATACATTGATACTAAAATTACTCAAAGCAATTGTCCCTTGAAAGGTAATACTCGTCAGTCCGTAGCAACCTAAGAACGCTTTATCGCCGATAGTCGTCACGCTGTTAGGTATCGTTACGCTCGTCAGTCTGCAATGCATGAACGCACTATCGCCGATACTCTTCACGCTGTTAGGTATCGTTACGCTCGTCAGTCTGCAATGCATGAACGCATTACCGCCGATGCTCGTCACGCTGTTTGGTATCGTTACGCTCGTCAGTCCGCTGCAACCAGAGAATGCATAATCGCCGATGCTCGTCACGCTGTTTGGTATCGTTACGCTCGTCAGTCCGCTGCAATCTTCGAACACAGCATAGCCGATGCTCGTCACGCCATCATTGACGCAATCGCTCCCACATAAACCGCGTAGCCGTTAACCACGCTGCTCTTTCTTTTCTCTCCCTCGCTATTAACCTCCTCAAACAAAATTTTTCGTGATCCGAGAATGGCTTACACGCACCGCTTCCACTCGCTTAATCCAAATCCCAGCTCAATGCCCTCACCTTCGCTCCTTTTCAAGTCGCATCGGCTTGGGCATTTCGTCTCTGCTGTTGGCAGAACTCAGGGACGCACCAGCCGGAACCCGACGCCGTAGTCCCTGTAGTTCGGGCCGCAGTAGTCCCGATAGGTAGAACGAGTGCCCCCCGCCGAATAGTTCCAACTCCCGCCGCGTACCACACGGTAAGACCCAGAGGAAGCGCCCATGGGATCGGTCTGCGCTACGCTTGGATAACTCCCATACCAGTCCCAGCACCACTCCGATACGTTCCCGCTCATGTCGTACAATCCCAAACCATTGGGAGCCTTCTTTCCCACTTCATGCGTCTTACTACCGCTGTTATCTGAATACCACGCCACATCGCCTACGGTGTCGCTCCCGGAATATGCATAATTCCCGGGCGAACCGTTTCCTCCCCTTACGGCATATTCCCACTGCGCCTCCGTCGGCAAACGGTAACCGTTGGAACCGGCTACTATTTCTACCGCGCTCCATGTGTCGTTGGGTACTGCTCCCCAATTTGCAGGATCGGTGCTTCCCGATATGCGGTACGCGGGATTTAATCCTTGCAATATACTTAGCTTGTTGCAGAATACAAGCGCTTTATACCATGATACACTCTCTACAGGCCGCTTATTCTGAACTTCCCCGGACGCAGGTGAACTAGTAAAACTACTCGGATTGTTCCCCATTACCGCCGTCCATTGCTCCTGCGTTACCTCGTATTTGCCCATGTAAAATCCGCTCAGCGTTACCGTATGCACAGGTTTTTCATCACTTTTTCCGCTGTTATTCCCCATCTCGAAACTGCCGCCGGGTATCTGTACCATCTCAACATCATCTATAGAAATTGTCAGGGTTCCTGCGGAAAGTCCGTTTACAGCGTTATAATTTGTTGTTGATGCCATATTAAATGTTACGGTATATATGCCTCCTGCCGAAGGTGCTGTTGTACTACCATTGTATATAACAGTTATGTTTCCATCAGATTTACCTTCTTTAGGCGTTATAGTAACAGTCTTGGGATTGCCATCCCAATCAAATGTTCCAATTCCGCTAATGTTAAAGTCGGAAGCTACAGGAGTGGCTTTTTCAATTATCATGGTTCCTGCGGAAAGTCCACTTGCGGAGTTAAAACCTGTTGCTGCCGCCACATCGAAAGTTACGATGTATGTGCCAACTGCCGATGGCGCGGTTGTATTGCCGTTGTATTTAACGGTTATGATTCCGCCGGATTTTCCTTCATTGGGTATTATAGTAATAGTTTTGGGACTGCCGTCATAGTAAACAGATCCGGTTCCGTTAATTTTAAAATCGTCTGCTGTAGGGTTCAGGTTTATAATCAAATTGCCAGTGTTACACATCAAATTGCCGTATGATATCTTAATAGGCTGTCCGTTGTGTATTGAATTGTCTAAATTATTACCTTGCCTAGGATCCGTGGTTATACTTTTAATCGGAAAATATACGGCGTTCACTTCGTCTGTCGAGCCGTTATTGTAGATCAGCGTTACCACAAGCCCCGCTAAATCAAGCGGGTCGCCGTGAGTGTAAGTCAGTTTTGTCGGTTGTGTTTTAATTACTATGTTGGTAACTAATCTTGAATCCGTTACCGGAAATAACGCAGTAATAACGCCGGAATCGGCGACATTGATCACCGATGTTGCTCCCGTAACCGTGAAAAAGTTAGCCGTTATCCCTTGCAAGGTGTAACCTGTTTTTGGCGTTAGCGTAATTGTTGCCGTATACACAGTCGAAGCGGCAAAGGTAGAGGGATTATCGTTCCATGTTACGGTTCCACTGTACTGCTCGTTTTCGGTAATGGCTGTAACAGGAGTTAAGCCGTTTGCCGGAACAATAACGCCTTGTATTGCGGCTATGTTGATAACATTTGTGCTAGGAGGAAACACCGCTGTAACAACGCCGGAATTGGCGGCATTGCTAATCGATGTTGCCCCCGCAACCGTGAATAAGTTTGCCGCTACCCCTTGCAGGGTATAGCCGGTTTTTGCAATCAAGGTAATTGTCGCTATATATTGCGTATTAGCGGCAAAAGTGGACGAACTGCCGTTCCAAGTTACAGTTCCGCTGTACTGCGCGTTTTCGGTAATAGTTGTAACCGGGGTTGCTCCGGTTACTGGAATTGTAACACCCTGTATAGCGGCAATATTAATAACACTATCAGAGTGCGACTGCTCCGGATCATTACAAACCGCCAGCAAGAAAACCAACATTGCCGCAAAAACAATAATCCCCAAACCTTTAACCGTCATTTTCATAAAAACACCCCTTTTTTATAAACCAAATATACCTATTTAGGTGTAATAATACACCTATTTTTATATTTTGTCTATATAAAAAGGTGTAAATAATCACAAAATAAGGTTGACAGTGAAAATATGAAAGATAAGTCGAAAGTAACGGCCCAGATAAAACATTTAGCGATACGGATAAGAGAAGAACGGGAAAAATTTAGAATCTCACAGATGGATTTATCATTTGAAGCAGGACTATCCCAAAATCAGGTTAATTACATAGAAACAGGAAAAAGAATCCCAAATTTATATACGGTTTTAAGCATTTGCAACGCCCTGCAAATTAGCCCGGCAGTGCTTTTTGAACCGGAAAATGAACAGCGAAAAGAAGCGCGAGAAACAATTATTCAACTTGTATCACGATTTATGTAAACATGAACCATGCCCCTATGGAAGACCAAAAACTAACGCTGGATTTAATAAAAGTACTAAAGAAAAATAGGGATGAGGAAAGGGATTAGTTGCTTTTTCTACTATAATATATACTTAAATAAAGAAGTTTTTTTATCAATTTACAAAAACACTTTAACCATTACATTCTATAAGTATTATTTAGGTCCTTGCAGTTTGGCAGGAAGAATTCAAGGGAAGATCGGGACAGATTTCTAAAATGAAGCTGATTTAAAAATTCTTTAAAAATTTCTTTATTTTCGTGTATCGAAAGATTGACAGTTTGTGTGTGTAAGGCTAGACAAATAAGGAAGTATGAAAAATATTCATTGAAATAGGACTGCACGTATGATTCAGGCGGAGGATTATGTCCGTCTCTAAAACTTAGATGAAATGGTTTTAACACTGAAAACCAATATAAAAGAACCGCCGCCTGCCGTTCAATATAAGGGTTACCTGAAGGTACTTTAAATCCAAAATCCGCTCCTTCTGATATAATCTGTTCAAGTTGTTCCTGCTGGTTTTGATCCAAAGCCGTACCAAAACTTCGTATTCTTGCGCTGATACGCCGAAAACCGTAAATATCACGGGAATATCGGGTAAAAACTCCTAACAAAGCCGGATAATCAATTAGTGGCATACAGCGGGTAAAGGCTACGTCTCCGGTAACCAGAATTTCATATAACATATCCGCCATAGCCGCAACTTGGTTTACAACAGCCAACCTGTCCCGCCGTTTGAACCGGCCTGATTTAAATATATAATTAATATTGTTATCGTGTTCATAGACTGCATCCTGAAATAAAGCAAAATAGCAATCCGACCGATTGGGAAACATGTCGTCAAAGGATGCCATAAAAATCCTCTATACCTTTAATGCGGAAAGTATTTTTTTGGAAAGTTGGTTTGCGTATTCGTCTAGTGAGTCATTACATGGACGGCAGGGATAAGAGATATTGGGATTAAGGTTGTTTTTTGCCCGCTCATATATTTCTGATGAGAAAAAGGCTTCGTCATTTAAGTCTACAGCCAACTCATTGAAATAGGACATTCTTTTTGAAGGCTCCATATTTTATCCCTTATGGCTACTTTTCATATCTTAATATTAATTATTTAACAGATATAACATTATGTCAATATAAATATTTCCCATTTTTATAGGGCTGATTCTACCAACGCCCAAAATAGGGATATTTTCCTCAATTTACAAAAACCTTTTTTCCCGTTACATTCAATATATGAGTGAATACATAATCAACGGCGGAGTCCCGCTGAACGGAACAATCAAGGTCAGCGGCAACAAGAACGCCGCTCTGCCCTGCATTGCGGCGGCGCTTTTAACCGACGAGCCGGTTACATTGCGCAATATTCCCGATATCGAAGATGTTCGGGTAATGCTTGACGTGTTCATCGCCCTTGGGGGTGAAATTCAAAAGTTTCAGCCAAATACCGTCACGCTCTCAATGCGCGACACAAAACAATCGGAAATACCGAAGGAAGAGGCAAAAAAAATCAGGGCGTCGATTCTTTTTGCGGGGCCGCTCCTCGCACGGACTGGAAAAGTCATTCTTCCGCCGCCGGGCGGCGACGTTATCGGAAGAAGAAGGCTTGATACGCACTTTTTGGCGCTTACGGAATTGGGAGCGAAGGTAAAAGTGGGCGATAATTTTACATTTACAGCGAAACACCTGACGGGCGCGGATATATTTCTTGACGAAGCATCGGTTACCGCTACTGAAAACGCGGTAATGGCCGCAGTTCTTGCGAAAGGGAAAACAATTTTGACTAACGCCGCCAGCGAACCCCATGTGCAGGATCTGTGCAGGATGTTAGTTGAAATGGGCGCTCAAATTGAGGGAATCGGCTCCAACATACTTACAATTACCGGAGTTGATAAACTTTCAGGCTGCGATTTTGAAATTGGTTCCGACTTTATGGAAGTCGGCTCCTTTATCGGTCTTGCCGCCGTAACGGGAGGCGACCTGCATATAGAAGGGGCGCGTCCCCATGAAATGCGCCCCGCAAAAATAGCGTTTGGAAAATTGGGCATTGTTTGGGCGCACGAGGAAAATATCATCCACGTGCCGAAAAACCAGAGCATGGAAGTTAACCACGACCTCGGCGGAATGATCCCAAAAATAGACGACGCTCCCTGGCCGGGATTTCCCCCCGATCTTATCAGCATAATAATCGTAGTCGCCACCCAGATAAACGGCACGGTGCTGGTTCACGAAAAAATGTACGAGTCGCGGATGTTCTTTGTGGACAAGCTTATCGGCATGGGCGCAAGGATTGTGTTATGCGATCCGCACCGCGCCGTCATTTCAGGGCCAACAAAACTTCGCGGCTCAGAACTTATAAGCCCCGACGTGCGCGCCGGAATGTCCATGTTGATTGCCGCCATGTGCGCCGAGGGAAAAAGCGTTATACGCAACGTCTACCAGATTGAACGCGGCTATGAACATTTGGCTGAAAGGCTTTCCGCTCTCGGCGCGGACATTGTTAGAACTGAGTGAGGCTGTAATATGGACATATTAACATGGGGCGCTTTTGCGGTTCTTTTTTTACTGGTTATTCTTATTCTTGTTAAACTGTATTCAGGCAAACAGACGGATTATTCCGCGCAGATGATCGACCTGAAAAACCAAATAGGCGAATTAAAAACAAAACAACTGGAAAGCCAGCAGGCCTCTTTGACAAGCCAGCAAAAACTGCTGACCGAAACTCAGGCTAATCTTAACAATCAGTTACAGCAGATGATGACCGCCATGAATAATAACCTCAACTCAACACAAAGCAATATTACAAAACAGCTTTCAAGTTCGAATCAGATAATCGGCGATATACACAATAAACTTGGCGCTCTGGAAACAACGGCGAAAAATATTCAAAGCATAGGGAAGGATATTTCATCTCTGCAGAATATTTTGCAGGCTCCGAAACTGCGCGGAAACCTTGGCGAATATCTTTTGGAAGAACTACTGAAGCAGATATTTCCGGCCGCAAATTATGAAACTCAATATTCGTTTAAAAACGGCACAAAAGTAGACGCGATTATAAAGCTGGGAGGCAACCTGGTTCCGGTTGACTCGAAATTTCCGCTGGAAAGTTTTCAAAAATTTATAGCCGCTGATAATGAGGAAAGCAAAAAATCCTTCAGAAAAGATTTTATTTCAAGCGTAAAAAAACGCATTGATGAAATAGCGGTAAAATATATCAACCCCGCCGAAGGAACCTACGATTTTGCGATTATGTACATTCCCGCCGAGAACGTTTACTATGAAACTATAATAAACGATTCCTTTACCAACAAGGATTATGAGCTTTTGAATTACGCAATGGAAAAGCACGTAATTCCTGTTTCACCTAACAGTTTTTACGCGTACCTTATGGCTATTTCCTTCGGCTTAAAAGGCCTTACAATCGAACAGGAAGCTAAAACCATACTTGGAGATATAGCCCATGTTCAGGACAGGTTTGGAAAATTCTTCACGGATTACAGTCTTGTAGGAAAGCACATTTCAAACGCTTTGGGAAAATACAACGATTCCGCCAAGAGCGCGGAGAAGTTAAATGATCAGATAGGAAGGCTCACGGGACAAAAGACGGAGCTTATCGAGGGATAAGCGTATTTTTGTCGATTTTATCGGGATTTTGGGGTATGATTTACACCGAATTCATTGGTATTTAGCGTTATATTTTCATATAATTCCATAGAATTTTACTTATAATTTACATATTTAAGTTTTTTCTTGGAAAAACATGCAAAAACAACGATTTATCGACATTTTACCGTATGAAATAGGTAAATTAAGCGAAAAAAGCGTAAAATTATCGAATTTGAGACATGAATTTAGTATATATTGCTATTTTTTATACAATGCGATATATTTTAAGTAATTATGAATAAAAAAATTATGATGATAATCATCTTCCTAATCTGTATCCGGAACATTCATGCCCAGGATGCCGGAATTACGAATGTCCAGGATATTGAAAATTCAAGTACTCAGAATACTGAAAATTCAAATGATCACGGAATTAAAATTACAAATGTGGAAATAGAATATTTCCTAATTTCAGATTTTAACAGGACAATTAATTATATCGGCGGTTTTTCTACGGCAGGTAAAATCGAATTTAATAATCGGGTGACGGTTAAGGAAGGGGTTTATCTTAACTACTGTCCCGAAAATGTTAACATTATAAAATTGTTTACCAATGCGGCGTACCGTATTCTGGCTGATTTGCCGCTTGAAATAAATGCGGCATGGGTTTACAACGGCCTGCCTGATTATGAAACGCATTCCCACGCAATAGTGCCTATTATTTCATGGAACACAAAATACTACGGAATAAGCGTCGGCTATGGGGCAAGGTTTACCTCTTTCTTCGGCGAAGGCTCCCTGGTTGAACATATGATGCCAATGGGATTATATGTCAATTTTATAAATAACGAAAAACTCTGCGTAGGAATGAGTATTGCAAATTATACTGATTTTCAAATTGACAGTTTTATCGCATTCGCGCTTGCCGCAAAAGTATCCGTCAGGATAAACAACCGTTTGTCAATTGTCAATGAATTGGAATTCAGGGAAAGCGGCGCCGACGGGCTTACCAACATAGTCCACGGATTTGTCTGGAAAGGAGGGGCAAAATTAACATGGTAAAATCAATATCAAAAATATTTTTATTGACCCTTTCTATTGCCATTGTATGCATTACGATGGGATGTGATTTTGTTGATCTGGCAGGTCTTTTTGTATCGCATGAGCTTAATGAACGCTTAGAGGCAAAAGACAATTTCATTTACTTGACCGAAGCTGAAAGAAATATGACAACTTTTGCCCTTACTCCTACCGGAGAATTTTCATTCATTGTAATGACGGATACCCATATTGAAAACGGCAATACTGACGATGTACAAAAAATCATAGGTGAAATATCAAAATATAAAGCTCAATTTGTAGTTATTCTTGGAGATATTACCCAAAACGGCAAAGAGAAGGATATTATAGCGGCAAGGGACTTTATGCGTTCCCTGCCTGTCCCATGTTACCCTGTAATCGGCAACCACGATGTTTATTTTAACAACTGGTCTATTGGATGGGGGAAATATATCGGTTCAACCCGCTACAAGGTTAGCGATGCTGGAGGAAACGTTACTCTTTTCATTTTGGATTCAGCCAATGCGTTTTTCGGTAAAAGTCAGGTTGACTGGCTTGAAAAAGAACTAAAAACCGCGCAAGGAACGGTTTTTGTTTTAACGCATTCTGATTTATTTGTTATGCCCAAGATAAAAATTCAACAGTTATACGACCCGGCTGAAAGGGCGCGAGTCATGACCTTACTGCATAATTATGATAAATCCAGAATGATGTTAATGGGACATTCGCATGAGAGGGTAGAAAAGAAATTTGGAGATGTTGAATATATCAGTACGGAAGATTATAAGGAGTTTCAAGTTTATATGCTTGTCACGGTTAAAAATGGCGTTATCAGCCGCGAATTTAAAAGTTTGAAATAATAGTAACGGGTATTCCGTTTCAATTGTTTTATTTTGGAGGTTTTTGTTTTGAAGAAAAAAGTGGCCGTATTATTAGTAACGGTAATGATCCTCATAATTTCCGTTCCCGCCTCAGGATCGGAACGCGAAGAATTTTTTTCTATGGAGGGGAAAAAATTTTGGAGTATTGGGCTTAATTTAGGCACGTCTTTCGCTACGCCTCTGATGATTTTTAGTATTAACGCCACCATTGCGCCGCTGCCATACTCTTTTATAGATTTTGGCGCCGAATTTGGGAGTGTTAACGGAATGGCAGGCGAGAATGTGGATATTGGCGGCGTTGAATACTCATCAAATTATCTTTATGCCCGCGTTAATTTATTTTTACCTTACGGTAAAAGAACGTTTGATTCTTACGGCAAACCGCGTGAAGGCGGCGGATGGTACATAGGCATTGGATTGGGAGTTATGAACGCGGAATACGATTTTGTCAGGAATTCCACAGAACGCAGCGTCGCTACGGTACAAACTCCGACGCTTGACGGGGCGAGCGGTTTTTATATAGGAAGCGGCCATGTATTGTTCAAGGCAGGATACGCCGTGCGCACTACAATGGACTTAAAAAATTTAATAGGCGTGAATCACCGCCTGTTATTGGGCATCAATTACCGTATTTATTAGGAGGAATAAGAAATGAGAAAAATGGCTTTAATTATTTTTCCTGTAATTTTACTGTTAAGCGCCTGTGCGCTGGAAATCGCTAATGTAATCGGACCCGGCGGCGGATATGTGTACTATGACAAGGGAAACTATAAAGGCGGATGGCGTTATAAAGAATGTTCTCCGTTTGATATTGGCGAATTAGAAAATACAGGGCTTGACAGTTTAGAAAAGGCAATTCAATTATGTATACAACAGTCCGACGATTGGTACGCTTACAACTGGGAAATACCTGATGCAGATGATATGAAAAAAATACTTGAGTGTTTTTCATACGGATTAACCAGGTTCTCGCCCGATTATTATTATTTATCGGCGAATAAAACGTCACATTACGATCCAAGCGATCCAAATTCATGGAATCCAAGCACATGGAAGGTGGTTGTTTATCATAAAAGTTTTGAGAATAAATTAAACGGTGAGGTTGAACCGGTTAAAACGGTTCCTGATCCTTTTACTATTAGAGTGCGTCCAATTAGAAAATTTTAATATATTATGGAGGTATTAAAATGAAAAAGATTTTAATCGTTGTTTGTTTGGCATTCTTTATCGCGGGTTTTGCTGCGGCTCAAGTCGGCCCCGGCGGAACATTGTATGTATCGATCAAAACCGTAGATTTAAAATTAACAAGCGGGAAAAAAGTGGCAACCTTAACTTACGGCGACAGGGTTATAGTGACACAGGTAAACGGCAATAATGTGGAAGTTAAGAGCGCGACAGATTCCTCATTAATCGGCTGGGCGCCATCGGCAAATTTTACCACAAAGAAAATTGTGGTAGGAAGCGCGTCCACAACAACGGCAAAAGAAGTTGCTTTGGCCGGGAAAGGTTTTAATCAGGATATTGAAAACACCTACAGTTCGCAGGGACAGGTTAATTTCGACGACGTGGACAGAATAGAGGCGATAACGGCGGATGAAACCGCTCTAATGCGTTTTATTGAAGAAGGTCGTCTGTCTCCGGGAAGATAGGCATGAACAAAAAATTTATGCTTGCATTAATGGTTATGTCTTTATTCATAATCATTACATGCAAGCATATAGACTTACTCGCGCAGGCGGCGGCAAATGCGGATATAATCGATCATGATACCGCAAACATGATCAGCCTTTCCGCCAGGGCTTTTGGCTCCGCCGCGGAAACTGCGACTCCCGAACAGGAGTATTTTATCGGACGCGCGGTAGCCGCCAATATCCTCTCCAATTACAAAATTTGGGACAAAAGTCCGTTACTTACCGCGTATCTTAACTACATTTGCGGCGCTATTGTTATTAATTCTCCCCAGCCCCATATTTTCAACGGCTACCATGTCGCTATCCTTGACAACAATGATATTAACGCCTTTACCACTTCAGGCGGGCATATATTCTTAACGCGCGGCCTCATTGGCATCGCCAAAACAGAAGACGCTCTGGCGGCAGTCATCGCCCATGAAGTCGCCCACAACCAATTGAAGCACAGCCTTAAAGCCATTAAAACAAGCCGCGTTACTAATGCGTTTTTAATAACCGCAACCGCAGGAGGCGCAGCAATAATGGGCATGAATGCCGAAGAATTTGCCGAGGTACTAAATGAATCTGTCGGTGAAATAATGCAGACGATGGTAAACAGCGGTTATTCAAGGGAACAGGAATATGAAGCCGACATTGCGGCAATGTGTTTTATGGCCGCCGCAGGTTATCAGCCGTCGGGTCTTATTGATATGCTCAATGAATTGAATACCGTACATAAAATCGGTTTAGGGCTCAGTAAAACTCACCCCGCCCCGAGACAGCGCATTTATTTCGCGGAAAAAGCGCTTAACAGGTTCACTGTTGCCGATACCAGAGTCAGCAGGCTGGAACGTTTCAGCGAAATAATAAAAGAAAATTTATTGCAGCAATAAAATATTTGTCAACACAAAAACCTCTTATTCCTCTTTGTGTGAAATCTTTTGAAAAATTCAGCGCTATTTTTTATGGATAATATTCGGCATTTCAACATTGAAAGATTTAAGCACGCAGGTTTTACCTTCGCTAAAAAGACCGTTTTTAACGGTAGAAGCGCAGATTTTTTGTTCAGTTTCCTGGGTAGCGATAATGTCGCAGAGTTGGCGGGATTTTGATTTCATGGCTTTTTCATGCGAAAGAGCGCTAAAGGAGCGCATCTCAACAGGATTAAATGTGGCGCCGCGCGCCCCGTTTTCTATCGCCACTTTACGGAATAAATCAATTTCTTCTTCATCGCCGATAAAGAAAAGCCCTTTTGTGTTGATAGACTTTTTTTCTCCGCTCTTGTGTTCATGTTTACGCGAGCCAAAACGGCGCCAATCGCTTGAACCGCGAACCTCGTCCAGCGCGGCAATGACCTGTTCCATAGTTGCGGCATGAAGGCGCTCTCTGTGCCTTAGCCGCAGGTTTACCACAGGCGCGTGAACAAAGCACCGGTACAAAAAACCGTTGCCGGGAACGTCAAGATTAGCGCGCGGAATTATGTTTTTTTCCACCAGTTCAGCGTCGGAACGGGAAACAATAAACCAGATAATTTCTTTTTCTACAGGAATGGTTATTCTTAAAAGCCCTAGTCTGTCCCTCAATCCGGCGCCGGTACCAAAAAAAACAACAGGTACGCCGATGCCAAGTTCCAATACCACCCTGGCCAACGCGTCGCCCGACCCCCTTGAAACCGTACAAGTAATAAGAGCGTGTTCTTCATGCGAAAGTTCGTCCGTTTTTTTGCAGAGCTTGTCAAATTTTTCCATGTCAAAAGAAAGGGGCGTTCCTCTTAGAAGGTTAACATGCTGGGAAAAAATACTGCCCCGCCCGCCCATTCCAAGATCAGTCACCTCGATAATACGGCGCATAACGCTTTCTTCATACATAGTGGGAACATACATCCTGTAAATCAGCGCGCGGCTTTCATCAAGTTCAGTAACGGGACGCAGTCCAAAAAAACGGCGTTTGTCCTGGAGAAACGTTTGTTTGGCGCGCTGGACAAAAACTTCGGGAAGCGCAAACTCAGTGAGCAGCTGATCCAGTATGGGGACTATATTCATGTCGGCGACACAGATGATACAAGAAATAGAAGTTTCCATAATTCTCCCTACATAATTTTTAACACGCGTTTCGATCTTGCTTTATCAATAATACCCGATATCAGGATTACGATAATCGGAAAAACGCTCGCCGTCGCCACAATGCCGAAAGCGCCGTCCGCGCGCAGTGAATCGTGTCCGAGTCCAAGCCCCGTAGTTATAATGATGGGAACTGAGATGGGGCCTGTTGCAATGCCGGCGACATCCCATGCTATCGAAGAAAAATCTTCCGGCGCGAATATTGTCAGGATCAGGGCAACGGCATAACAAGGGGCTAGAATCCACGAAAGATGGATCCCCCCTGAGGGCAGCATATTACTGAAAAGCACGCGCGCAAAACCAATCACCATGCCGCCGCCTACGCCCATAGCCGCAATCTTTATCAATTTTGAACGCTTAAAAGTACCGGTTGTCATCTCTTCTACGGTAACGGCCGTAACCGCGAGCCCGGGTTCCGCAAAGATCGCAAAGAATCCCAAAAAGAAAACAATGACAAGTATTACAAGATACGCGCCGAATATTCCAAACTTTGATGACATTGCGTCTTTAATGGGAATATGCGTATAACTGTCGCCTGTAAGCCGTTGAGGAACAAATTTTTCAAGGGTTGGCCCGTTTCTGCCCTGCACCCAGATATAAGTTTCCGGTCCGTTTTCTCCCGGTACCGTAATCAGCGAATTTGTATCGACGCCGCGTACCGTTACGGTTTTGCTTTCATAGAGCGTTTCAGTGTAAGTCTGTTTAAGGGAATTTCCCGCTTGAGAACTGAGGACTGTAATGCCGCCTGTCATTCCCAGATTAAGCGCAAACATTCCCAAAGAGGCGAATAATATTCCAAGCACTACAATATCGGCGTTAAAAATTCTGTCGCGGGCAAATAAACTAATAGCGACGATCAATACCAGCGCAAGAGGCAGTACCGCAAAAAGGGCGGATTTGGCGTATTCTAAGAACGCTTTTGGGGCAAACAGCGATAACGCTTCAGGCTCTTGATTTTCACCTAACTGTTGTCGGGAAAAACAAATGTCAAATTCTTCTTTTGAAAGATCGCCTGAGTAAACAGCAGCTAACGCAATATTATAAAGTTCGTCGCTGCTGCCCGCGACATAGACCGCCTTTTCCCGCTGTCCGGGATCCGCGGAAAAGAAAGACGGCGCGTCGCCAGGAAACGGAACTTTAGGACCGAGCATGGCGGCAAGAAAAAGGACGCTTGCCACAGGCAGGGCGGACGCGAGCGTTACAAGCCCCAACCCGGAAGCGTTTGAATTCTTGCCGCCTATTTTCACCACGCCCAAACCAAGAGCCAGAATAATCGGCACTGTAACCGCGCCCGTCGCAGCGCCTCCGGCATCCCAGGCAAGATTTACAAGCGGGCGCAGAATGGGATTTTCATCAAATATGCAGCTAACGACAACAATAGCGGGAATAATGATAAATACCGGCGGCTTAAAAGCCCAGCCGAACATGAAGCGGTAAACTCCCAGCACTACGGAAAGCCCCACTCCTACAGCTATGGCGGCAACCAGCCACGACGTGCCTCGGTTCAGAAGAAGGTATAAAAGCGGAGCGTTCCAGGCGGGGATAACGCTGCCCTGCTGTTGTAACACTGCGACGGCAGGTTCCGCCAGCGTCGCTGTGATTCCCACAATAATCGAGAAAACGGTAATTCCCACAGCCCCTATCTTTGACGGCAGTCTCATCCCGCATTGTTCGCCAAGGGGCATTATCCCCAAAAAAAGCCCCTCAAGGAAAAAAGACAGCCCTAAAATAGCCGCGGCTACGCAGATAACTACAGAAAGCGCGTTTTTAAGAGGCGTATCCAGAATAAAATATTGAACAGCCGCAAGGAAGACGCTTACCATCAATACCGCTTTGAACTGCGGCTTAATCTTGTTAAAAGCGTAAACCTTTATTAATGAAATCGTTTCCTTAAATGTTAAGGTTACTTTATCTTTTCGATGGGGAAATAAATTATCTCGTAACTTCGTAAAAAAACTCACGTTATCTCTAATTATAATATAATGATGACTTTTGTTAATTTTTTCAAGTAGGCGGGAAAAAATTTAAATTTATTGTCGTCAAATTACTTTAAGCCGTCCTGTCTTTATAATGCCGAAAATTTTTTTGCCATTTTTCCTCCTGAATCTATTTAAAATAAAAACATAACAGATTGATCTGTCATAATCTGCAAGAACATAAAAAAATTAAAATTAATGTCATACAGGCGTTAAAAAGGAATTAACGGTTTTTTGTAAAATTACAATATTAGTTGACATATCTAAAAATTGTGTTATAATGGCATCAGCTTGCTTAAAATGTCAATAAAGACGGGGGTTTTAAGTGGAAAATATTTTTACGGAAAAGAGGGATCATGGAGTTCTTTCCTGTACAACTCGGGCAAAAATTAATGATGACCGGGTTTGCCGCTGTAAATTGACAGGATAAGATAAACTGCATAATGAGCAAATCATCTGAAAATTTAATAAAAAACGAAGACCCTTTGATACTGGTGAACAGTCCGAACCCGATATTGCTATTTAACGACGGCGGTGAGTTGGCTTATGTAAGCGATTCCTTTTTTCATCATTTTAAAAAATGCGAGAAGGACAAAATTTTAGGAAAAAAAATTCACGATCTGTTTGCGCCAATTGTCAGCGAACAATCCCTGAATGAAATACGCAGATTATACGAAAAAGTTATTTTTGAAAAGCAAATGCATAAGACCGTACAGGAAATTGATTTTGGCGATCCTGAATTTTCAGGACATTATGAGATACAAATAACGCCGATGCTGGATACGGGAATTTTTAAAGGCATAATCGTGTTTCTGTTCAATATGACGGAAAATGTCAAGGCGCGTCTTGACGCCGAAAAAGCCCGTGAATATGCGGAACAATCATCGCGTTCTAAATCCAATTTTCTCGCTAAAATGAGCCATGAGATCCGAACGCCGATGAACGCAATTCTTGGCATGACGGATCTTGCGCTGCGCGAAGATTTATCACATGTTGTAGAGAATCATATTCTTACCATTAAACACGCCGGAATGACGCTGCTGTCCATTATAAATGATATTCTTGATTTTTCCAAAATTGAAACCGGAAAATTGGATATCGTTCCTATAGACTATGCGTTTTCCTCTTTGGTAAATGACGTTATCAATATAATTAAAATAAAAGTTTTTGAATCGCATTTACAGTTTGTGACATATTTAGACGGTAATATTCCGAATGCATTGTTCGGCGATCCGTTCAGAATCCGGCAAATAATGTTAAATCTTTTAAGCAATGCCGTAAAATTTACTGAAAAGGGATTTATCTCATTATCTATAAGAAGCGAAACAACAGAGAACGACACAGTTAACATAATTATAGAGGTCGCCGACAGCGGGAAAGGAATAGAAAAAGAAGAGATAAATAATATATTCACTGAATTTACAAGATACGACACAGAGAGCAATAAATATGTTGAAGGAACGGGACTGGGGCTTGCCATTTGTCAAAACCTTACAATAATTATGGGCGGACAAATTAAAGTGGAGTCTGAATACGGCAAGGGCAGCGTCTTTACAATATCACTACCGCAAAAAATCCGTAATAACGAAAAATTGGCGGTTGTAAATGAGCCTGAAAGAAAGAACGTTCTTGTTTTTGAACAGCGCGAAATAAACGCCGCCTCCATTGCTAAAACCATGGATAATCTTGGCGTTAAATGCAGGATTGTGTCAAATACAAAGGATTTTTTTGACTGCCTTTTGAGCAATGAATTTTATTTTGTCCTTATAACGTCCGCTTTATACGAAGAAATTAAAGAACAAATTTCAAACCTCGATTCCAATGTCAAATTTGCGGCGCTTTGCGAATTTGGCGAAGTAATTACGGAAAAAAATATCAGCGCCCTGATTATGCCGGTTTATTCCATGCCAATCGCCGGCTTTTTAAACGGCGCCGGTGACAATTATATCGGCTATTTAAAAAAGGGAACAATCCAGAATTTTATCGCGCCGGAGGTAAAAGTTTTAGTTGTAGATGACATTGAAACTAATTTGGCGGTAGCCAAAGGATTATTACAGCCTTATAAAATGCAGGTAAAAACGTGTAATAGCGGCGTGAAAGCAATCGAAGAAATGAAACTAACGAGATACGATTTTGTATTCATGGATCAAATGATGCCTATAATGAGCGGTATTGAAACCGTAGCAAACATCAGGGCATTGGAAAGTAATGATTCTTATTATAAAGACGTACCGATTGTGGCGTTAACTGCCGACGCAGTCGTCGGCACAAAAGAAATACTTTTAAATAAAGGCTTCAATGATTTTTTATCAAAGCCTATTGATATAAACAAGCTGGATGATATTCTTGAAAAATGGATCCCCAGGGAAAAGCGGAAAAGTCCGTCGCCGGATGACATTAAAAACTCCGCCGCGCAGGCAACTGAAATAAACAGTAAAATTAAAATTGACGGATTGAATACGGAAAGAGGCATGCTCTCGACCGGCGGAAATATAAAAAGCTATTTTAATCTGCTTTCCACATTTCACATGGACGGAACTTCAAAAATAAAGGAAATAAAAACATGCATTGAAACTGACAATATTCCTTTATATACAATTCATGTCCATGCGTTAAAGAGCGCCTGCGCGAACATTGGATCCGGCGAGCTGTCCGAAGCTGCCGCCGCTCTGGAGAAGGCGGGGAAAAGGGGGGACTTATCCTTTATTCGCGACAATAACGCCGTATTTGTCGCTAATTTGGAGAGGATTCTTGATAATATCAATACTGTGCTTTTGGAAGAGGCAAAGGAAAGTCAAAAAAACCATATAGACAAAAATTTGCTAAAGGCAGAACTTTCCAATCTAAAAACAGCGCTTAATGATTTTGATTATTTCAAGATAGAAGACGCGACAACAAACTTACAGAATTACACGCAGGATGCGGACATTGGCGGCGCAGTTAAGGCTATACTGAAAAACATACTGAGCGGAGGATACGAAGAAGCCGAATCAATGGCGGATGATCTTTTGCAGGAATTAGAAAAAAGTCAATAATCGGACACTAATCCGTCAAGCCTAAAAGCCGCCTTTCCCTCCATGAATGACGAATAAAGCTCCATTTATACCTCAAATTTCGTATTTATAGCCATTTTGTACTATTCCCAAAACTAGAAATATATATTATAATAAAGTATTAGGAGTGATCGATTTTATGAAAATACTAAAAGGCAGGTTATTAATTGCCGCAATCCTTCTTACGGTAATTGCGGTTATGGGTTACGCCCAGGTAAACAGGGATGAATTACAGGATCTTCCGCCTGTAGTTTTTATCAATTATGAGGGGCCTCACGCGCGCGTTGATACAAGGGAAGAGATACGGCAAATTGGCGTAGGTTTGGGTCGTCTTATTTCCGGTACTACCAACGCCGGAACGACAAACAGGTATTTTGTAATTCACTGCGTATCAGGCGCGGAAGGAAACAAAATTGACGCTGATGTTTTCGGTCTTGGCGTAGATACCGGCGTAGATCATATCAGAAACCTGCGCGTTATTATTCAAGGCTATCTGCAAACGGCGTATCAATATTCAGAAAAAGACGCCGCGTTATTAGCTGAATACATAACCATTTACAACGCAGTATACCGCGGAAACTGGGACTATTTTACAAGCCGATATAAAACTCTGGTAATGAACAACCTTACCAAAGAAAAGGTGGGGCTTTCCATCCGTTACGACGAGTGGCCCGGCAGAACCTTACTGGTTATCCCTTTGGGAATCGGCGGTTTAAGCTCTGTTGATACAAGCACCCTTACCGATCAAAGAGTCATTGAAGAAATGAGAAAGGAAGACGATCAGGGCATACCGCAGCGCCGTGAGATGGTCAGCCTGATGGAACGCGAGGCCGAGAGGGCCGAACAGCAGGCAAGAACCCAGCGCGAATCAATCAGAGAAGAAGAAAGACAGTTAGCGCAGGAAAGACAGCAAGTACAGGAAGCTCAACAGCAGGGGAGAATCACTCCTGAAGAAGCGGCAACGGCGCAGGGACAAATAGAGCAAAGAGCGCAAGAACTTGAACAACGCAGAGAAGATGTTCAAAGAGTTGAGGCAACAGCCACGCAGAAAACCGAAGAAGCCCAGCAGCAGCGTCAGGAAATTGCAAGAGATCAACAGGCCGCCATTGCACAGGATACAAGCGGTGTTTACGGCATAACAATAGAAAGAACCAGTCCGGTCGCTATGGGACGTATTGTCCGCCTGAATCCGGCTGACGGAAAAGAAATAAAGAAATCGCCTCTTGATTTAGTCCATGTAAGAACAGTCACACTTTTAGGAGGAAGAGTCCTCGCCATCGCCGGTGAGAATAAAGGCCAGGGCGCGGTACGCCTTATCGAAGTAAACCCGTCAAGCCTTGAAATGGCAAGACAGGGCAATGACGACATCAAGACGGGAAGCCTGCTATGGGTAAACGGAAGCGATCTCTACGCGATTGTAATTAATCTTGAAAAAAATAAATGCTACATCGGGCGCTTTAACACAAATCTTGAAGTACAGGCAGTATCAAGCGTAACAGTGCATCCCGACAGTTCCGTATTAATCCAGCAGGGAGTACTCTTAACTCAGCGTGAAGACGGCTCGGCGTTACTGCTGAATCCGGCGGATTTAACCGAAAATTTAGCTAAACCGGCTGCCGCCGCTCCGGCTAAATAATTAATTTCCGTAAATGTGTTCAAAGCCGTGGAGAATATCCACGGCTTTTTCTTTACAGCTTCCGCAGACTGTTCCTATTTTTGTCGCCTGTTGAAGCTGTTCCCAGTTTCTCGCTCCGTTATGAAAAGCGTCTTCTATGTCTTTATCCGTAATGCCCAAACAATGACAGATAACAACGGTTTCCTCTACAAAAAGCCCCGGCCGCCCCGTTTTTGAAAGATAATCGTCTATCGCGGCGCGAAGGGCTTTATCGCCTAACACAGAGCAGTGTATCTTAAAACTCGGAAGCCCTCCAAGTTTGGCTACAAGGTCTTCGGGACGAATTTTATACGCGTCTTCCAGTTTCATTCCCTTGATAGTTTCAGAGAGCATACTGGTAGAAGCGATGGCGCTTGCGCAGCCGTAAGTTTTCCAGCGCACGTCCGTAATAACGTCGTCTTTAATTTTTAAGAGCATTAACATTTGATCGCCGCATTTTATATTTCCGGTCTGCCCTTTCGCGTCCGGCGCAAAAACAGCCTCGCTTTCAAGAAGCACATTGCGCGGATTTGTAAAATGATCTTTAACCGTATCAGAGTATAACCAATCCGACATATCTCCCTTCCTTTTAGGTTTCCGCCAAAGTTGACATTGCCCGAAGCCGCGCTATAATCGGCGGAAGCACTTCTATTATATAATCAATATCGTCTTCTGTAATACCCCACCCCAGGCTGAAACGAATCGAACCGTGCGCAAGTTCGGGACCGACCCCCGTGGCGAGAAGCACATGCGAGGGCTCAAGGCTTCCCGACGCGCAGGCAGAGCCGGTAGACGCTTCAATTCCCTGCATATCCATGGAAAGGAGTATCGATTCTCCTTCCGCGCCGGGGAAGGAAACGTTCAATGTGTTTGGAAGCACGTCCTTTGGGTGGCCGTTTATTTTTATGTTCGGAATTTTTTCCGTAAGCCCCCTGCGCAGTTTATCGCGCAGTACCGAGATTTTCTTGCCGTACTCCTCAACTTCGCCCGCCGCAAGTTCCGCCGCTTTTCCAAAACCGAGAATTCCCAAATTGTTGTAAGTTCCCGCCCTTAAACCGTCTTCCTGATGGCCGCCGTGTACCAGCGGGAAAAGCGGAGCGCCTTTTTTTACATATAACGCCCCCACTCCCTTTGGGCCGTAAATTTTATGCGCCGATACGGTAAGGTAATCTACTCCCAGCTCTTCCACATTAATGGGTATTTTTCCGACAGCCTGCACTGCGTCTATGTGCATAAAAGAGCCGGCTTTTTTTACAAGAGCGGTAATTTCCTTAATATCCTGTACGGTGCCTATTTCATTGTTAGCTGCCATTACGGATACAAATAAAGTTTTATCGTTAAGCGTTTTTTCAAGTTCGTTGATTTTAAGTTTTCCGTATTCATCAACGGGCAGAATAGTAACCTTAAAACTTGATTTTTTTAAGTCCAGCGCCGAATTCATCACGCACGGATGCTCAATAGCGGTCGTAATAAATTCATCGCGGCCTTTTGAAGCGGAAGTTTCAATTAACCGGCGCATTGTCTGAAAGACGGTATTGTTTGACTCCGAACCGCCCGAGGTGAAAACGATTGTCCCGTCCTTTGCGCCAATAAGAGCTTTCACCGCGCTTCTTGCCTGCTCCACTCTTGCGTGAGCTAATCTTCCCGACGCGTGCATACTGGAAGCGTTCCCGAATATTTCCAAATCTTCCGTAATCGCGGCCTTTACCTCCGGCCTTAGCGGAGTTGTCGCGTTGTAATCAATGTACACGTTTCTCATTTCTTTTCCTTTAATTCCTTTATAACTTCGTTTAGACGTTTGTTAAGAGTGGCGATTGTCCGCTCTAACCTTGTTTTTTCTTTTTCCAGCAATACGATGGTGTCTTCTTCTTTATTTTTATTTCGCACCTGCACTTTAACGCTGTCGGGACTCTTGCCCTTAATAAGCGCTTTCTCCGCGGCTTTTCGCTCATCGCCGTCACGGATGCCGGCAAGAAAGCGCATGTTATCGGCGCCGACTTCTGGGGCAATATCATACTCGAACATTTTAATCGCCATGTTGGCGGCTGTTCTTGGGATACGCAGCATTCTGTCAACATAGTCCTCAAAACGCACGCCGATACCCGTGCAAAGATCATGGGCTTTCAGCAGATGTTTTCCCATTTCTTTTACAAGCTCGCCGTTGTTTTTTAAATACTTGTCACGGATAACATCAGTCAATTTTAAAAGTTCGGGCGAGACGGAAAAAACGTCGCTGTAGATTTTTTTCTTTTCCGCTTTTTCAAGCAGCGCGTGAAAAATAGCCCAAAACTCGCTGTTATGCGCTCTTGGCGAAAGTTTCCCTCCGTGGGAACAGGCGTGCAGATGATGGGCGTATTCATGTATTGCGGTATAGAGCATTAAATTCTGCCCCGTATCGTCCGGTTGAAAATTGCGGTTATGAATTATAATTTCTCTTGATGTCGGCTTGTAAAGTCCGTTTACCTTCTTGCTTTTCTTTCCGGAAAAAATCAAAGAGAACTCAAGCGGCGCGTCTTCGATTGCCAGTAATTTTTGTTTTACTTTGTCCTGATTCACAAACCGCCTTCCTCTATTTTTTCCATTGCAAGCGCCGCCGCCGCCGTGCACGCTGTCTCCGTACGCAGAGAACGCTCTCCAATGGACAGCCGTAAAAACCCCGCCTTTTCAAACAAATCCCGCTCCCTGTCTGACCAGCCTCTCTCCGGGCCTACGGCAACCACTATCGGCCTGCTTGTCACGGAAAGGTTAAAAAAAGAACCTTCAGGGCGCACATTATCAGCCGCAATCAACTGTGGGATACGGTTATTGTCCGTCTTCTCCCACGGATAGGCTTCCAGCCATGATTCAATATTATCATAAATTTTTATTTCAGGAATCCTTGTATCGCGCGCCTGTACCGCTCCTTCCACAAGCGCGGCCTGCGCTCCGCCATCCAGCAGTAACTTTGTGTCGCGGTAACTTTTTTCTCCCATATCGGCAGCCACAAGATCAACCGCCGACACTCCGATACTGGAAAGGTCCCTGAAAATACGGCGAAGCTGTATCGGGCGCACAAAAGAGACGGCCATTCTTAACTTAAGACGCGGCGGAGGCGGATCAGTAACATACAAGGTTACAAAAACAGAGCCGTCCAAATTGATTTTCTCGATTCTGCCCGTCCCCTTCTTCCCGCCGAGAATACCGGCTTCAAATTCATCGCCGGGTTTTTTATGTAATACTTTTAAAAGATGAATTGTACGCTCATCCCGCCTGGGAAGATTGCGCCCCAATTCATGCTCTTCAAACAGTATGATGTTCACGGTTTTAGTATATCAAATATTAGCGTTCTAATTAAGATGGAAAAACGAAATATTTCTACCGGATAAATCCTGTAAAAATGTTATAAGTACTAATTATATACATTTATCCTATTTTAAAAAAATAACAGACGCCGCAACGTATACATCTATATGGGTGCGAGGTACGCATTTTGCTTGACCGAAAATGAAAAAAAATAATTTTTTTTATTGACAGACAGCATTGTTTTTTTTATTTTTATATTATTTTGAAAGAAGAGGTAACGTAATGGGAACTAAAGTAAAACCTGTCCAACCAACGGAAATAAAAGACAAAAAAATCGCTCGTGAAGTCATTGAGCAAATCCGTAAGCCTATACCGGCCTCGGTATATAAGCGGCATGAAAAGCAAGCCGCCTATATTGATAAATTCTTCAAGTAGTGCTCATGCGTCAAGAATTTATAAAAAATTGCGAGAGTAAATTTAAGAATAATTTTTTATAAAAAATTAAAATACTACCACCTCCTAGACAAAATTTACTTAAAAATGTAAAATAACCACAATGGGCGTAAATGCCATTTATACAACTTTTTAAGGCTGGGTATTTTTATGAGTAAATGGTTTGATTTGTTTTGTTTGAATCCAGAAAAGCGCGTTCTTGCGCAGTTTGTAATTTTATCGTTGTTAATATCTATATCTATTCCCTGCTGGGCGCAATCCCAGTACTTTACAGGGGACGGCGGCAAGGGCATGAGTCTTGCCATTCTGGTACCGGAAAGCCAGGGGCTTTCAAAAAATTTGGCGTACCTGCCCGCTATGGTTCAAGGCTGTCTTGTAAGCAATATATCCAAATATTCAAGTATTGCCGTACTTGACCGCGTCGCTCTGGACAAAGTTATCGCGGAAACTCTTGACCCAACTTATAAAGATAATCTTGATATTGTCCGTCTTGGTCATGTCACCCAAACCGGCCATATAATGACAGGAAAATTAATAAAGACTTCCTCCGGTTATACCATGCAAATCAATGTAACCGACACCACACCCAACGCAAAAACTACAGCCTCGTATTCAGGCGCCTGCACTGTCGCACAGCTTGATGATCAAACCGCCATTCAAAAAGCGTCTTTGGAACTGTTGACACAAATGGGCGTGCGCCTGACCGACCGGGCAAAAACAGAACTGAGTACGGCCAGTTCAGTGCAGGTTGTAAATGCGCAAACAGCGCTTGCGCAGGGCATTACCGCCCAAAAGCAGGGAACAGAAATTGCGGCGCAGATTTACTACTTTCAAGCCGCCGCCCTTGACCCCTCGCTACTGGAAGCAACGAAACGTTCTTCGATAATTTCCGCTAACATTTCAAGCGGGAACATCGGCGCGGATACCCGCAATGATATAGCATGGCGCAAGAACTGGATTACGAGGCTTACCGAATTTGAAGAAACATATTACCGGATGATCAGCGCCGGTGACCCGCCTTACACATTGTTTTATTCTACCGGCATTGAACGGGGAAGAATAGATTATCAATCAGAAACTATCGATTTGAGTATCCCCATAAATATGCGCGCCAACAGATCATGGATTGCCTCTGTGGCGCAAGCGGGTAACGCGGTATATACCGAATTAAGCGCCGCGCTGAACGCCACGGGAAGAAAAAACGATTGGGGGCTGGGAAACTGGCCTAGGTCGGGCGTAACCGGAACAAATCCCTTTACCTCATGGTCGTATGATTTTTCGATTGTGTTTGAGTTGGTAAACGAACGGAACCGGGTAATCGGCAAGCGGACAATCAACATGCGCCGGTCATTTTCTGTTAACCGTGACAATGATCGGATTGTTACCGATGGATCTGAAGATTCTTTTGATACCGTGTACTTTAATGCCGTTAAAGCAAACGATATAAGCGAAAACCTTACCATTAGAATCGCCTCAGTGAATGGCGCGGATCCAAAAAATGCCAAGTTCCCAATGACGGCATTACCGGCTGCAAAGTGGCAGGAGTATCGGAAAAACACTGATATCTTTCGAATAGAAAACGGTGTCGTAAGAGGGTTTTCCTCGAACAGAGTTGCAAGTATTGTTCTTCCTGCTGAAATTTGGGGTGAACAACCAGTTACTTCTATTGGAGATTCGGCGTTTAAGAATAACCAACTTACCAGTGTTACATTTCCCGATAGCGTTACTTCTATAGGGGCGCAGGCGTTTACCGATAACCAACTCACCAGCGTGGTCATTCCTGACAGCGTTACTTCCATTGGGGATTCGGCGTTTAAGAATAACCAACTCACCAGCGTTAAAATCGGCAATAGCGTTATCTCCATCGGTAGGGAGGTATTTGCTAATAACTTCTTGACCAGTGTAATCATTCCTACCAGTGTTAAATCTATCGGTGAAAAAGCGTTTCATAAGGAACATATAGTATCCTATTCGGACTATTATGGCTATTTTAATGATAAAAAAACGTGGATAATAACCAGTATCACCATTGGCGCAAATGTGAATATTGCACAGACTTCATTTGGACATATCGGGAATTATTTTATACAAGATTCAAAAGGGAGAGGAGTTGCTTCAAGTGGAGGAGAAGGAAGTAGACAAGAGGAAAATTCATTTTTCACATATTATAACCGTAATGGTAAGAAGGCAGGTCTATATACCATCGTTTCTTTTTTCCCCTCAACTAAATGGAGTTATAGCCAGCGTTAGGTAAAGCAAAAAGGAAAGGGAGGTACGGCGGGGCATGAAACCTTCGCCATAAATCAAGGAGTGACTATGAAAAAACTATTTCCCATTGTGTTTATTTTTATTGTCGCATTTGTGTTTGTAAGCGATTTAACGCATCATTACTTAACCAGGGATATATCAAACCTTTATTAGCAATGGCTTTAAGGTAAAGCGTACTCCGGTTCCTATTCTTTCAAACATCCAATAGGAATGATATAAATTCCATCCTTACGGCGGTAAGCCATCTCGCCGCCTGTAATGATAGTTAAAAATTCAGGTTCATTAATTTTCACGCTTTCAACTGCGTTATATTTACGGATCAAATTTTGCAAAGCCAGCAGATGTTCTGCCCCCTCTTCAATTTGCCTGCTTCCCAACTTGAATTCAATAAGAGTATATCTGCCGTCATTCAAGCGAAGTAAGCAATCGGCTTCCAATCCATGCCTGTCATGGTAATAGGAAACTTCGCCGCCATGCGCGTGAGAATATGCCTTCAAATCCCGAATGCACAGGTTTTCAAAAATATAGCCAAATGTATTCAAATC
>Ga0268262_10001156_pt1 | contig 33545 bp, 26 predicted proteins | sample TergutNc150P3_FD_190354 | JGI IMG/M metagenome (GOLD analysis project Ga0268262, IMG submission 190354) | Nasutitermes corniger P3 segment gut microbial community from laboratory colony in Florida, USA - Nc150 P3 (SPAdes) (version 2) | ecosystem: Host-associated > Arthropoda: Insects >...
GGATATAGATCTTAGAAAAAGATTATCCTTTTATGAGAAAAATCGAATAAATTATAAATGCGATTTGGTTCCCAAAAGTCTAAAAGAAGTATCAGCATGGATTATAAGTTTTCCAGGGCCGCGTTTAATAATAGCAAATACGGTTCAAAATGCAGCTATAATTACTGATTTCTTTAATAAGAAATATGGAAAAAGCAAAGTCGAACATTTATCTACAGCACTAACGCCCTTTGACAGAGATAAAATAGTTGATCGTATAAAAAAGCGATTAGATGATAAGTCTGATACAGATTGGACTTTAATTGCAACTTCTTGTGTTGAAGCCGGAATTGATGTGTCGTTTAGGACAGGTTTTCGTGAATTAAGTTCTCTTTTATCGCTTTTACAGACTGCCGGTAGAATTAATAGGGGTGGCATTTATGATAATTCTGAAATATGGACTTTTAAACTGAAAGAAAGCGATAATTTTAATATTAACCCTGAGTTGCAAATCTCAAGAACTATTCTCCAGAAATATTTTGAAAAAGGTATAGATATTACCTCTGAACTAAGTACAGAATCGATCGATGATGAATTAAAGGAAAAAGGCACTTCATTAACATTCATGAAGATACTGAAGCATGAAGAATCACAAAGGTTTCCCAAAGTCGAAGGAATGTTCAAGGTTATTGATGCTGATACAAAATTAGTTATCACAAATCAAGAGATAATCAATGCGATTAAGAGTCATAACAAAATTTCTTGGCAGGAAATACAAAAACATTCTGTTAGAATATATGGCTATAATCTTGAAAGATATGCAATTGAGGAATTTTTGCCAGGTATGTATAAATGGACACTAGATTATGACGATTTCTTAGGAATTATGGCGGGGGCTTTGCTCGTAATAAAAACTATTAATGGAGAAGGGCTAATTGCGTAATGAAAGAATTTCTGGAAGATGAATTACTACCCATTTCTGCTTTGTCTCATGCTTGTTATTGTGAGAGACGTTTTGCCTTGATTCACCTGGAACAGGAATGGCAAGAAAATCGTTTCACCGCCGAAGGAAGGGTACTGCATGAGAGGGTTGATGCGGAGCACCATGAATCGCGGCGTTTGTTCAAGCAGGAATATGGAATGGCAGTACGTTCACTTAAGCATGGCCTAATTGGAAAGTGCGACCTTGTAGAACTTTGGTATAACAATGACGGAAGCGTAGAAAAGGTATCACCAGTGGAATTCAAGCGTGGCAAAAAGAAAGCAGACGATACAGACCGGGTACAGCTATGTGCGCAGGTTTTGTGCCTTGAAGAGATGCTTAATATCACGATAGATAGCGGACAGTTTTATTATCTACAGGAGCATCGAAGAACAAATGAGGCCGTTGATGCCCCGCTTCGGGAAAAGACCATTGCGCTGATTGAACGGATTATGAAGATCCGCGAGACCGGTGAAACGTCTGCGGCGAAGTACGAAAAACGAAAATGTGATAATTGTTCTCTTGTGGGTTTATGTATGCCTAAAAGCACAGGAGATGGACACAAGAAGGTGGGTGGATATATAGAAGCCCAACTGCGATTTTTGGAGAAAGATAGTGCGGAAACTCCTTAATACCCTCTATGTAAGTTCACAAGGCTCTTACCTTCAAAAGGAAGGAGAGACAGTAGTGGTAGAACGGGAAAAACAGAAGGTGATGCAGATTCCTATTCACACCATCGGTGGCATTGTCTGTTTCGGCAATGTGCTTTGTTCGCCTTTTCTTTTAGGTTTTTGCGCAGAACGGGATGTGGCTGTTTCGTTTCTCAGTGAGCATGGGCGTTTTCTTGCGAGCGTTCACGGGCCTGTGAGCGGGAATGTGCTTTTGCGGCGGCGGCAGTACCGAATGGCTGATGATGAGGAAGCGACGCGGGGAATTGCCGCTAATGTGATCAGTGGTAAACTGGCTAATTGTAGAATCGTAATAAATCGTACCATCAGGGATCATGCCGGCAAAGTAAATGCAGGAGCACTGAAAGAAGCGTCGGAAAATATCGGAAGGATAATTGAGCGAATTCCCGCAATGCACACAACTGATGAAGTACGGGGACTTGAGGGTCAGGCAGCGGCAGAATATTTCGGGGTTTTTAATCATCTCATTGTTGATCAAAAAGAAGACTTTGTATTTTCTGAACGGAACAGAAGGCCACCTCTTGATGAAGTGAACGCCCTGCTTTCATTCGTGTATACCTTGCTGGCCCACGATGTACGCTCTGCCCTGGAAACGGTGGGGCTGGATCCGGCGGTTGGGTTTTTACACAGAGATCGTCCTGGTCGTCCGGGGCTTGCCCTGGACATCATGGAAGAATTCCGTCCGGTGATTGCGGATCGGCTCGTGTTGTCCCTGATCAACCGGAGACAACTTGGAAAGAAAGGATTTACCAAAGCGGCTAACGGAGCAGTAACCATGGATGATGATACACGGAAAACGGTTTTAACCGAGTACCAAAGCCGCAAGCAGGACGAGATTCATCATCCCTATATTGAGGAAACGGTTCCCATCGGTCTTTTATTTTTTATACAGGCGAATCTTATGGCTCGTTATATTCGTGGCGATATAGACGGGTATCCTCCATTTTTCTGGCGGTAAGAAGCGATGATGGTTCTGGTAAGTTACGATGTTATGGTAACAAGTCCCGGCGGTCAAAGGCGACTCAGGAAGGTTGCCAAAGCCTGTACCAATTATGGTCAGCGAGTTCAGCAGTCTGTTTTTGAATGTGTGGTAGATCCGGCGCAATGGGTTCAACTCAAGAATATTCTTGAAAAAATCATTGATAACAATGCAGATAGTTTGCGGTACTATTATTTGGGCTCAAATTACAAACGACGCATTGAGCATGTAGGCGCTAAACCTTCTTACGATGTGGACGGGCCTTTGATTGTTTAAATACTCACATCGTACTATTTTTCTTATTCAAGCCCCCAACCGCGAACCTCAAAGACACAAAAGATCCCGTTATGTTCGCGTAATTTGTAACTCGTTATAATATAAGATCTTTGAGAAAACAGAGAAGGATACTTTACTATTTTTACACCCATTATCAATAGGTTCGCGAATTCGCTACTTTAAATCTTTGTATTATAAGGATATAATAGGGTGTATGTCGCACCCCGTGCGGGTGCGTGGATTGAAACAGCTATAACGCGGGCATCATCTTCCGCAAAATTAAGTCGCACCCCGTGCGGGTGCGTGGATTGAAACAAAGGTAAATGCGCCAATACCTGAGACTTCAAAGTCGCACCCCGTGCGGGTGCGTGGATTGAAACATGGCACCATTTGAACATCGGAACTAGCTCGTCAGGTCGCACCCCGTGCGGGTGCGTGGATTGAAACCCCATTGGCTTGGGGGAGGGGAGCTTTGCTCGGAGTCGCACCCCGTGCGGGTGCGTGGATTGAAACAGTTTAAAAGCAAAAAAAGAAAATGAATGTCGAAAGTCGCACCCCGTGCGGGTGCGTGGATTGAAACCTTCTAGCATCAAAAGCCTGTCTATTTCTGCGGCGTCGCACCCCGTGCGGGTGCGTGGATTGAAACGAGGCCATCAAAGAAACCGAGACAAGAGGGCCAAGTCGCACCCCGTGCGGGTGCGTGGATTGAAACTGCCATAAGCTTGCTCACCCTGATTCCCTCGTGCGTCGCACCCCGTGCGGGTGCGTGGATTGAAACTGGTCTTCGGGCAGGTCGTCCAAGTCCTGAGTAAAAGTCGCACCCCGTGCGGGTGCGTGGATTGAAACTAAGCCTCAGCAGATCGGCGGTTTCGCATATAAGTTGTCGCACCCCGTGCGGGTGCGTGGATTGAAACCAATTTACGAAAACAAGCGAGGGGAATGTGATATGTCGCACCCCGTGCGGGTGCGTGGATTGAAACCAATCAACAGCGTATGTTCCGGCAGGGTTATCCAAGTCGCACCCCGTGCGGGTGCGTGGATTGAAACCCCTGATACAAAGTCGTATCACATAACGCCGCTTTGTCGCACCCCGTGCGGGTGCGTGGATTGAAACCTGGTCTACACGGTCAAGCTGGATGTCGCTTTCAAGTCGCACCCCGTGCGGGTGCGTGGATTGAAACTGCGTAAGGAAGAACGGCCTCTATATCGCCTGGGTCGCACCCCGTGCGGGTGCGTGGATTGAAACTGTATACACCCCGGCAGTACCGATGTATTTGTACGTCGCACCCCGTGCGGGTGCGTGGATTGAAACATTGCGATTGCGATGTTTAGTATTAAAGCCATAATGTCGCACCCCGTGCGGGTGCGTGGATTGAAACCACAGATCGTCTATGCTCATTTTGGATCTCCTTCAGTCGCACCCCGTGCGGGTGCGTGGATTGAAACTATAAACAATATCATGCAATGGGACAATCCTTATTGTCGCACCCCGTGCGGGTGCGTGGATTGAAACGCGCCTTACTATTTGTCTGAACCATACATGAGGCGTCGCACCCCGTGCGGGTGCGTGGATTGAAACCTAGCTTTTTACTTTTTGGATATTTGAAAATTACGGTCGCACCCCGTGCGGGTGCGTGGATTGAAACCGCCGCACAGCGAAAAGCCTCCCCCGATATTTCCTGTCGCACCCCGTGCGGGTGCGTGGATTGAAACCTGATAGCCCTTATATATACAGGATCGCCTGATGTCGCACCCCGTGCGGGTGCGTGGATTGAAACAAAGAAACGGTGGATTGGATTGAAAAGCATATCTAGTCGCACCCCGTGCGGGTGCGTGGATTGAAACACTGCGAACATCGCTGCTGCTTAATCAATATAGCGTCGCACCCCGTGCGGGTGCGTGGATTGAAACCTTTGAATTGGTTATGCGGCATCGTGCGCCAGTTGTCGCACCCCGTGCGGGTGCGTGGATTGAAACTGCGCCGCCAGTAGACGGCGTTATATTTACTGCCGGTCGCACCCCGTGCGGGTGCGTGGATTGAAACCTCACAGTATTTTTGCATAACACCGTTTCTCTTGGTCGCACCCCGTGCGGGTGCGTGGATTGAAACGGCGCATTGACGTTCAATGAAATCACTCAGGACACGTCGCACCCCGTGCGGGTGCGTGGATTGAAACCAAATTCCTGTTGCCACATAACCCGCGTTATGTTGTCGCACCCCGTGCGGGTGCGTGGATTGAAACTTGATCCTTTTCGTCGGCGGCGGCAAGATCGCGGAGTCGCACCCCGTGCGGGTGCGTGGATTGAAACCGTATACGCAGCCATGCCTATCGCTCTAATAGGTCGTACCCCGTGCGGGTGCGTGGATTGAAACCTGGGTAGTCATTAAGCCTATCTTATCAGGCTTTGTCGCACCCCGTGCGGGTGCGTGGATTGAAACTTTGTGTGGTAAAGATTTATGGCTTTCAGGCGTAGTCGCACCCCGTGCGGGTGCGTGGATTGAAACTGGTATCCGATAATACCGATGCTGACGGTTGTTAGTCGCACCCCGTGCGGGTGCGTGGATTGAAACGAGGCTTGCGATTCGTTCATTAATTGCGTATTGAGGTCGCACCCCGTGCGGGTGCGTGGATTGAAACCGTTGCCTCTACGTGGGGCTGGATGAAACACGCCAAGTCGCACCCCGTGCGGGTGCGTGGATTGAAACTTTGTACTGCTCAAGCTGTTGCATGAGGACGCCGGGTCGCACCCCGTGCGGGTGCGTGGATTGAAACTAAGCCATTGCCAAAGGCTCCCACACCCCTCTTCGTCGCACCCCGTGCGGGTGCGTGGATTGAAACGGGCTAGGTCAAAGGAAAGCATAACGCACACAGCCGTCGCACCCCGTGCGGGTGCGTGGATTGAAACCGTATAACTACAATACAGATGGTGATATCCGTGCAAGTCGCACCCCGTGCGGGTGCGTGGATTGAAACATGCCGATACCCCTTATGCCCCAACCGCGATGCCGGTCGCACCCCGTGCGGGTGCGTGGATTGAAACGTCCTTGGTTTTTTCAAAGCCCTGCAAATATTGTGTCGCACCCCGTGCGGGTGCGTGGATTGAAACCAAAACACTATGCAGGCTATCAGCAACCTGGCAAGTCGCACCCCGTGCGGGTGCGTGGATTGAAACGCTTCCCTGGTATACATGATCGCTTTCCAGTTTAGTCGCACCCCGTGCGGGTGCGTGGATTGAAACCTGTATCCGCGGAAGCGGAACGCCATTGTCCAGGTCGCACCCCGTGCGGGTGCGTGGATTGAAACTTTATGATCTCTGCGTGATCCCAATCAATATCAAGGTCGCACCCCGTGCGGGTGCGTGGATTGAAACTTTTTTGTGCATATGCTGGAGGAGGTTGAGGTTGTGTCGCACCCCGTGCGGGTGCGTGGATTGAAACATTCCTCTATCAGCCCTTTCAGTTCTTTGTACTGAGTCGCACCCCGTGCGGGTGCGTGGATTGAAACAATATGGCATTTGTAATAGCTGGCATAGGTGAGGGTCGCACCCCGTGCGGGTGCGTGGATTGAAACAAAATCATTAAGGAAGGCGATAAGGAATACGGGGTCGCACCCCGTGCGGGTGCGTGGATTGAAACCGGCTGTGTGCGTTATGCTTTCCTTTGACCTAGCGTCGCACCCCGTGCGGGTGCGTGGATTGAAACATGTCCCGGATCATTATCTTGCCGGGGATTTTTTGTCGCACCCCGTGCGGGTGCGTGGATTGAAACCCCACGTGTTTGTACATTCGCGCCATGCATTGAGGTCGCACCCCGTGCGGGTGCGTGGATTGAAACAAGCTCCGTTACCCCGATCTCGTACTGCTCGGTTGTCGCACCCCGTGCGGGTGCGTGGATTGAAACCTGTTTGGTCTATGTCCTCTGCAATATGGGTATTGTCGCACCCCGTGCGGGTGCGTGGATTGAAACAACATTATGGGTTGCCATATTGTTGACCACAATCGTCGCACCCCGTGCGGGTGCGTGGATTGAAACTTGTGAAATCATCATAAAATTCCGCGTTTCCGCTCGTCGCACCCCGTGCGGGTGCGTGGATTGAAACCATGTCAAGCCTTTGACCCCGTTATTTGCAACTGGTCGCACCCCGTGCGGGTGCGTGGATTGAAACGTGATTATGAGCCTCACCCTATATATATTCTTTGCGTGTCGCACCCCGTGCGGGTGCGTGGATTGAAACCTGGCCAATGAAAGCTCCTGGCTCAGGGCGGATGGGTCGCACCCCGTGCGGGTGCGTGGATTGAAACAATTGATTTCAAAAATAACTTTCCAATCATGTGCGAGTCGCACCCCGTGCGGGTGCGTGGATTGAAACTACAAAAAAGCCACGGTTACTAACACATCGGACTTGTCGCACCCCGTGCGGGTGCGTGGATTGAAACCTTGCCATCCATGATCTTTTCTCCTGTTATCGAACGTCGCACCCCGTGCGGGTGCGTGGATTGAAACCATTAAGGGAGTTGTTTAATTCGTTTACGGCGCGTCGCACTCCGTGCGGGTGCGTGGATTGAAACCCGTTAGTAGGTCAAGTATTGTTTAATACCCCTGGTCGCACTCCGTGCGGGTGCGTGGATTGAAACCGGATTATGGAAACTATGTCAGCGACGCGGGGTGTCGCACTCCGTGCGGGTGCGTGGATTGAAACTGGTTATCGTTCATCTTTTGATCCTCCAGATGGGGTCGCACTCCGTGCGGGTGCGTGGATTGAAACGAGTTCCGCTCGGACTACGCGTCGTCGTCTCAGCCCGTCGCACTCCGTGCGGGTGCGTGGATTGAAACTGGCCAGTCTATGTTGTAGGGAAAGCTAGGCTGCTGTCGCACTCCGTGCGGGTGCGTGGATTGAAACAGGAAGTTATGCGCCATCGGCTACAAGGCGGGGCGTGTCGCACCCCGTGCGGGTGTGTGGATTGAAACTCAAGGGCGCTGTCAAATTCCTCTGTGCTCAAACCTTCACACCCCGCACGAGTACATGGATTGAACCCAACTCTGTTTATTCTCTGCTATATTCAATTTTAGCTGAATGGTTCAATAGACATGATAGATATATTATTGTATTATTTATCCGGAAAATTTGATTGGAGAATTAATGGCAGATAATGTAATACTAAATTCTTTAAAGACCCAACTTTTAATTTCGTTTTCTATGCTGGAAAAAATTATTGAGGTCTGTCCCGATGAATTGTGGAATAAGAAAGTTTCTGGTTATGTTTTTTGGCAGCAAATAGTTCATGCTTTAGCCGGGACATATGGTTGGTTACGAGAGGATAAATTAGAAGTAATGCCTCCGTTTTCAATATTTAATGGCAAAAAAATATATTCGGAATTTGAGAATGATCCTGAAATAATGTTAACAAAAGTAGATGTTTTTCAATTATGTAACGAGACAAAAGGAACCATTGAAAAATGGTTTAATGGGAAAAACGATGATTGGCTAAAAATGCCTTTTGCGATATTTAAAATAAATAATTTTGACAATATAGTTGGTCAAATAAGACATATAATGTATCATGTGGGACATTGTGAAGCAATATTCAGAGAAAATGGCGTAAAGCCAAATGAATATTTAGATTATTTTGGATGAATGAAAAATAACGCTTTTGAACTAGCCTTACCTTTTCTTCTTCCATCGGATGTACACCTGGCGGCCTGTGCTGTGTTCCTGAGCGCGTTCCTCCGTTTCAAACTGGGGAATGGCCCTGAAAAGGTCTCCCAGTTTTTTAAAGCCGTAGTTTCGGGGATCAAATTCACTGGAACGGTTGTTGATCTTCTGGCCTACGCCGCCAAGGTAAGCCCAGCCAGATTCGTCGGCGATGTCATCAACCGCGTCGCGGAGCAGCTTTAGCAGTTTTTTGTCAATCTTGAATTCCTTTCCGGGTTTTGTGTGGCGGCGGCCTTCTTCCTCGGATTCTTCCTGAGTGTCCAATAAGATTTCAGTAAATATGAATTTATCGCAGACTTTGACAAAGGCTTTTGGGGTTTTTTCGGCACCAAAGCCGTAAACGGTGCATCCGCTTTCCCGTATCCTTGCGGCGAGGCGGGTAAAATCCGAATCGCTGGAAACAATGCAAAAGCCGTCGAGCTTTTCACTGTAGAGAAGATCCATCGCATCAATTATCATCGCGCTGTCAGTGGCGTTTTTTCCGGTGGTGTAAGAAAACTGCTGGATTGGCTGGATCGCGTTTGCCAACAGCCGCTCCTTCCAGGAGCGAAGGTGGACGCTGGTCCAGTCTCCGTAAATGCGTTTGATGCTGGCCACTCCGTATTTGGCGACTTCGTCCAGTAGCCCTTCGATGATGGCTGGTTGTGTGTTGTCCGCGTCGATAAGGACGGCGAGTTTTGCCTGGCTGTTTTCAGCCTGGCTTGAAAAAGGCAGTAATGGCATATGTTACTCTCCAAAGATTGATTGTTTGATGCGCCGCAAAAGGCTGATCTTTCCGATGGGAATTTTTAAGACCCTTGCGGCGTTTCCTGAATTCCCGCTGGTCCTGAGAACCAGGATATTCTCACCTTCTTTTTTCTCAATCGTCTGCGGTATTCCGATTGTTGAATTTGGTTCTCCGTCCCGTCCCGGCCAGGTTATCTCCAAAAGCGAACCGGTCTCGATAGCCTGCTTTGCTATCGTTGTTTTGCCTGTGTAATCAAGCCCGCGGGCTTCCAGTTTCTCGTAACGCACTGATGTCGACTCAAGCTGGGCTTCGTTCAGCACCAGGCCCCGCTCTATTCTGGCAAGGAGTTCATCCCGTTCCTGTTTGGTTATTTTCATCCTGTCCAGGACTTTATGGAATTTTTCTTTAATGGACGCGCCTTCGCCGGAAGCGGTATCACCATTAATGGTGTCACCGGAAGCGGTTTTGATCGAAGGCATGGGTGTTTTTTTACCCGCCCCTGGAAAAGAATTGGCCAGGCCGTATTCCTCGGCATCCGATGAATAAAGATGCGGAAAAGAATTTCTGTATGATCCGCCGACTCTAAGCCTGCCGCTTACGGCATCTTCCGGTGGCTGGGCGACAATATCGATGCCGGCTCTGCGCAGAGCCCTGACGACTGTTGAGCGCTCTTCGGTGGAAAGAAGGTAAACTCCCGGAGCCAGGGTTTTTCCTATCAGGTGAGAGACAGGCCCCGCTTTTGCCAGGTAGCGGTTATCCTCGGTCAGGGTAAGGACGATGCCCTGATGAATGGAAACCCCGGTGTAGCGTTTTTCCCATTCTTTAAGCGTCCAGTCAAGGTTTGGATCAAGGCGGTTTTCCGAAAGCCGCTCCAGAAGTTCCATCATGTCCTTCGCTTCCAACCCCTGATCAAAACCCCTTACAGCCGATTTGCTTGTCAATTCAAAACTGATTAAGGTTCCGGCACATTCCTTGATTGAGCAAAAAGCGCTTAACGCCAGGGCATCGGCAAAGGAAATTTCCGGATAAAGTATAAATGTAAATGCCGTGTCCATAGCAATTACCGGTTCCGTAGACGAGTGCTCTTTGGGCGCTTCCAAAGGGATATACCAATAAGCTTCTTCATTTCCGGATTCAGTAAGGTTTTTCGCTTTTATTAGGTCTGTCTTCTCCATCACCGCCAGAAATGAAGGCCATAGCTTTGCCATTCCTTCTGTCTGTGTTTCCATAAGTTCCCACAGCCGCCTTAGGGTGAGTTCGGGATATACCCTGCCAGGATCAAGCAGGCTTCTGAAGCGGTGTATGAATGAGGCAATTAAGCGCAGGCGATTCCAGGAAAATGAAAACGCGAAATTATCCATCGATGAATGGCTGCTATGCGCTTTTTTCTCGGTTTCCTTAAAGCAGATATAAAGGCCTGCCGTCCAGTACTCCTGCCTTTCGGCGTCGGAAAGCTCAGAGTATTCGGTTATTTTCTCGCTGCTGGGAATCAAGTAGCGGTCCGTACGCCGGAACAACCCAAGCTGGATTAAATTATTTAACGCCAGTTCAAAATCCAGATCGGGAAAAGCTTTCTTTGCGCTGTCCAGAACCTTTTTACGCAGCTCAGGTAGCGGAGTTTCCTGGGACGATGTTCTCTTGGGCTCTGTTCCGGTTTCTGTCTTGAAAAGCTCTTCCTCTTCGATAATGAAGGTAAAAAGCGCTGCCATAATTCTGGGATCGGAAATGTAATATGGCTGACAGGCTGCCTGGGGCGCTGCCCCGGTTTCGCCGGCGCTTTCCATAGGAAAATTGCTTCCCTTAGGGAAGCTTCGAAACAGCGGGCGAGTGTCTGCAATGAAAGGGGACAGTACCTCTTCCAAAACCGGGTTAAGCGCCAGGCGCTGGCATTTTTCATCCCGGAAACGGTATAGGATGAGCCGTTCCTCAAGGTTGATGATAACGGCGTGTAGCTCCGCCACGGTCATTTCCCCGGCAAAAAAACCTTCCAGGTCGCCCGTTTCAGGCTCGTTAAGGAGCGCTGTTGCGGCGATCACCTTGTGATCCTGTTCGCCAATAAAGGCCGCTATTGTTTTTCGGTTTTCTTTTTTGGACAGAAAGGCAAACAGGTCTTCCATAAGCTTGTGCTTGCTGAACGGCGTTTTAATATTGCCGAAGACACTCCTTAACAGCTCAAAAAAGTTTCCCTCAGGCAGGGACATGATGGCGGATTTCCAGTGATCCACCGGCCTGAACGGTTTTGAAGAATGCCCTTTCATGCTGGCGCCTCCATTTCATCCGCTGTCCAGTGCTGGATGGAATACTTGTAGCCCTGTTCCGCCAGGAATTGCTGGCGGTTTGCGGCGAATTCCTCCTCCACTGTGTAGCGGGAAACCAGTGTGTAAAACCAGGAATTCCTGTCCTTGGGGCGAAGGATGCGACCCAAACGCTGGGCTTCTTCCTGGCGCGACCCAAATGAACCGGATACCTGGATCGCCATTGAAGCGTCCGGTAAATCAATGGCAAAATTAGCTACCTTGCTTACAACAATGACCCTTACTTCACCTTTTTTAAACGCGCTATAAATACGTTCCCTTTCGGCGTTAGGCGCTTTGCCGGTTATCAGCGGCGCTTTTAAGACCCTGGCAAGATTCTCAAGCTGGGTGAGGTACTGGCCTATCACAAGGATTTGATCGTCCCGGTGGTTTTCGATCAATTGGACGACTGCTTCGTTTTTAAGCGGGTTCTCGCTGGCAATGCGGTACTTCTCGCGGCGGGTAGCCACCGCATAGGGAATTTTTAAATTCTCAGGCATGTCGATGCGGATTTCTGTGCAGAAAGCCCCGGCGATCCAGCCCTTTTCTTCCAGATCCTTCCACGGCACGTCGTAGCGCTTGGGCCCCACAAGGCTGAAAACCGCGTCTTCTTCGCCGTCTTCTCTGACCAGCGTGGCGGTAAGCCCGAGCCGCCTTACCGCCTGCAGCTCCGCCGTTACGCGAAACACCGGCGCAGGCAGAAGGTGGACTTCATCATAAATAATCAGCCCCCACGGACGTTCCCTGAAAAGCTTAAAATGCGGAAAGTCAGAATCCCTGTCGGGACGCCATGTGATGATCTGATAGGTAGCAACGGTAACCGGGGCGACAGATTTTGAAAAACCTGTGTACTCGGCAATTTCCTCGTTCTTTAAATCGGTTTTGTCCAGCAGCTCTTCCATCCATTGATGAGCTGCCGCCACATTTGTCGTGAGTATCAGGGTGTTGGTTTTCAGGATTGCCATGATAATCATGCCGACGATGGTTTTACCCGAGCCGCAGGGCAGCACCACAACCCCGTAGCCGGTACCCGGCCCGCCGTTGCCCAGCACCGACCTGGCGGCTTCCAGCTGGTAATCCCTTTTGATAAAAGGCATTTCTGAAGTGCTTGTCTCCCTAAGGCTCAATTGCAAAGCCTCTCCCTGGACAAAGGGAGCATCATCCTTTACAGGCCAGCCAAGGCGGATCAATTCCCGTTTAACGCTTCCCCTGTCAACGAGCTTTAAAATGAATCCCATAGGATTTTTTTCCAGGTATTTCTCAAGGGATTTTGCAGCGCCGATTTCCGCCAGCACAGCTTTGTCCTGGGTAGTTAAAAGAAGCAGATTTATTTTACCCTCATCGGCGGCAACGATGCGAATTTTCCCGTACCTGGACATTGTGTCCTTAAAACTCTCTGTAACGCCTGAGGGAATAGGATAGCGTGTGTACTCGTTTAAAACTTTCGTCACATTCGCGGGGGTAAACCCGGCACTTGCGGCGTTCCAGAGTGAAAGTGGCGTTATGTGGTATGTATGAATATGCTCCGGCGATTTTTCAAGCTCCGCGAAAGGCAAAATCGCCGCCCTCGCTTCTTCTGCCCGTGCGGCATGGACATCCAAAAGCAAAGTTTTGTCGCTCTGAATTATCAGGGGATTAAGCGGGTCAATTGCCATAACCTTTCCAGTATAGTAAAAAAATGAGAAAAATTCAATTTATCTTTTTGCTTTTACAGCCAAAGGTATACAAAATGCAATCGGGAGCAGATGCACCAGGTGCCTACCGAAAGAATGGCCATGCCCGGAAGCACGGTGATCCATGTATCGGAATTGATAAGGATGTTTCTTCCTGCGAATGCGAGGAGAACGCCTATCCCGATAAAAACATAACTTCGGGAACCCCGGGTGAAAGCGGAAATTAAAAAACTCGCGATGGTAATTGCCAGGATTCCGGCTTCTATCACGGAAAACATGAACCTGTAACCTGACCACACCAGGAAGGTTGAATCCCAGACAAAAATGTCCATCGGCACATTAATGGCAATTACCAGGGCGGCAAGGATCAGCATGAGCAGGAAGGAACGCTGTTTTTGTGCGTCCATACCCGCAGCGTAAACGCCGGAAGCGAAAAGCGAAAAGAGGCCAAAAATGCGCCCGAAAAACAAAACCCTCGGAGCCGCGATTGAGAAAAATGCCGGTAGGGGAAGGACATTTTTCATGGGAATAATGATCCTGGCAAATTCAAAAGTAAGGGAAATTACAAACAAGCCTATAAACAGAATTTCCGATGATTGGGTTTTTTCAAAAAAATGATAAATCAATATAATGCCGATAAACGAATACACGACGGCTCCAAGCATGGTCCAGAGGGGAACGTAAGACGAAGGTTCTGCAAGGCTTGAAATCAGCTTTTCGGTAATTCCGCCGGGACGTATAACCGCCGACGCTGCCGCTTCAGGAAATGCCGGGTAGGCGAAATAGCCTCCGGCTGCAACAAGAATTAAGGAAAGGGCCGCGATTATAATCCCTCCCCTGAAAAAAATATTTCTTGTCGAAAGGGTCATGAGCAAGTGTAAACCATTCCACAGCCGAACTCAAGATAAGAGCTGCAATACCGATACTGTATAAGAGGAGAAATCTATGTTTCACAGGAAAATCGGCTTTACCCTCGCCGTGGCGCTTTTTATCGGCATATCCTGCCTTTGGGCCGGGGATACAGCGACTTTCGTGGACTTAGGTTTTTCGCCGGACGGAAAGATATACATGTTTGCCCAATACGGCCTTCAGTCAGGAACGCTCAGGCCCTGGGCTGACTTATTCATCGTCGACGTTCCAAAGAATAGCTTTGTAAGTGGCGGAAGGCTCTCCTATGTTTACGACCAGCCGGTGGTTTCCGGCCAGGACGGCTCTGGCGCCCTTTACCGCCTGATTGCCCAAAATTCTTCCATGGCGGAAAAGTACAGGATCAATTACTGCTTCCAGGGCCAGCCCCTTTTTATCGCCGTAAACGGCGGATTAGGACCTGAAGCCCAGATTCCGATCGTATTCAAGGATTTTGAAAGCGGCGCAAATTACCGGGCGTCTTTGGTTTCCTATGTGGAAGGTTATGGGGCAAACCTGAAATCGTCTTTTTTTATAAACCTGGAAAGTACCGGGCGGGACGGTTCAAAAAAAACTTATACCGTAGGAAGCCCGCAAATAAAACGCCCCCTTATCGCTTCCTACCGTATCAGAAAAGTTATGAAAGCTCCGCACGATGGATCAATGATTTTTTTAATAGAAATGAAAAAACAGGAAGGCGACAGTTTTAACATCCGTTACATGGTCGAAGCCCTACGGCTTTAGTAATCCATAATATCATAGACTTTATTCCAAATATTTCTCACAAAGGCACGGAGGACACAAAGGCCACAAAGGAAAATGAAAATATAAATATTTCCTTTGTGTTCTTTGCGTTCGCGAACCGAAGGTTCGATGTGCTTTTGCGTGAGATTATTCTCAAATAGGCCTGTAGAGCTGAGTGACTGACCTGGAATCTTCGAAAAGATAGCGGAGGTAGAGTGTATTTCCAGGCTTTAGCCGCCGCCAAAGACCCTCCGCTTGAATTTCAACCGCCATATCTATAATTTCCTCCCGGCTTAAAATCTCCCGCTTTTGGGCAAAAAGGTAACTGCCTTCCGGTAAAGCCTTTACCGTTCCTCCCTGCGCTCTCGTTACGGCACTTGCTGAAAAAATCAGGCGATCGAGGAGTGCCTCTTTGTCAGGCTCAAAACCGGAACTCTCGCTTTCGTTTAGCATGAAGCAGTAGAGCTTTTCCCCATCTCCTTCTCTGTAGCAAAACGGGTCGCTATCTGCCTCGGTATAGAAAAGCGGGGTAAGCAGGGTAAGAATTTGTATTTCCATATGACACTTGTAATGAAATGTAATAAAAATCGAAGTACTTGTCATCTCCGCGCAGTAAGGGAACAGGAGGATTAGTAATGAAAAAATGTGATTTTTTTGCCATGTTCCTGGTTTTTATGCTAATTTTTACGGCGCTTTCCTGTTCTACCGAGGGCGCTTTGCAGCAGGTTCTTGGAAAATCGGCCGAGCCGCCTGTTTTTCTTGACTGTAAGCCGGTGTCATCGACGGAAATGGTTTTCAAGTTTTCACAGGCGGTTAATGTTAAGTCGCTTTATTTTGAACCGCCCCTGGAAGTTGAATCTATCGGCGAGGGAGAAGATGTTTCGGTTGTTTTTGCCAGGAAGCTTGAAGAGGGAAAGAAAGTAACGGCAGATATAATTGTAGAAGATTCCAGCCTTAATACGCTAAATGTGATTGTTCCGTTCAGAACAAGGAATGACAGAATGCCGAAGCTTATTATAAACGAGCTGCGGACAGAGAATAGCAAGCCCAAAGTGGAATTTGTGGAATTCTTTTCCAAGGGCGACGGAAACCTTGGCGCTATGAGGCTCTTTATTGCAGGGCATTCAGTTTCAACGCCTGTTTACGAATTTCCTCCGACAGAGGTTAAAGCCGGCGAATATATTGTGCTTCACCTGCGGACAGTAGAAGAAGGCTGCCTGGATGAAACCGGCAAGGATCTTGCCCTTTCAGGCGGTACGGATGCCCAAAACAATGCCCGCGACCTTTGGATCCCCGGCAATACGAAGCTGCTGCACAAAAGCGATGCCTTATGGCTGCTCGATCAGGATGACAAAATTATTGACGCGATTTTGTTAAGTGAAAACCAGGAAGGCAAGTGGGCCAATAACAAAGTTGCCGAGGCGGCGGATCTCCTTGGCAAGAAGAAAGCCTGGCTGCCAAAGCAGGGCGAAGCGAAAGAATGGTCGCCTGGGCCCTCAGACGCGGTTCTTACGGCGAAGACGACAAGTACCAGAACCATCTGCCGTGATGAAACCATTACCCAAAAGCCTTGCGCAGGTAACTGGTACATAACCGACACAAGTTCCGCCACCCCTGGGAAGCCAAATAGCGTAAAACGGTACACAAAAAGTTAATTTTAAGCCAGGAACCGGGCGCTATCCCTAATCGATGAAATTTTTAAAAAGGGCTTCTATATCTTTTTTTGGGAAGGCGCCCACCGCCTGGTTTACGATTTGACCGTCCTTGTATACAACCAGCGTCGGAATGGAAACTATACCGTGACGGCTTGAAATTTCCCCCGCCTCATCAACGTTAACTTTGCCTACTTTGACACGGCCTGAGTACTCGCCTGCCAGTTGTTCGATAAAAGGCCCTATCATTTTGCATGGGTTGCACCATGAAGCCCAGAAGTCCAGAAGCACCGGAATTTGGGATTTTAAAACTTCCGTCTCGAAATTTTCATCGGTTATGTTTATGTATGTGTTCATATGTTTCCTCTCAAAATCTAATATAAAAAACCATTTATGAAAAGAGTTGCCTCACAAGATAATTATTTTTCAAAAATTCCTTGACCTTTATATCATATTTATGTATTTTCTATATAGGAAATTAGAAATTCCCAAAACACAATTTTGGGGTATTCCCGGATTTAAGTCCGCGAAAATGTTAAAATACAGGAAGATCTCATGTCAAAACAAAGCCATGGCCACGGAAACAGCGGTGAATCAAAAGAAGAAATCAAGGTTAATCCTCCGGAGGATTCCATCGAGAAAATGGATGGAGGGGTATTGCCGAACGATGCCGGGCAGGAGGGCGCTACTCCCGCCGAGGGGCAGGATGCGAAACCTGTTGGCTGGGAGCAGAAGGCTGCGGAGCTGGAAGCGAAACTGGCTGAATTAAACGACCAGTACCTTAGAAAAGCGGCAGATTTTGAGAATTACCGCAAGCGGGTGAACCGGGAAAAGCAGGAATTGACCGACTTTGCCAACCAGAACCTTATTCTGGACCTTCTTCCCGTGATTGACGACTTTGAGCGGGCCATTAAGTCAGCCGAAACCGGCTTTGCTTCGCAAAGTTCCCAGGAATTCAAAAGTTTTTACGAAGGCATTGCCATGATCGAAAAGCGCCTTTATACGGTTCTTGAAAATAAGTGGGGGCTTAAGCGGTTCGACTCGGAGGGGCAGCCTTTCGATCCAAGCCGCCACGAAGCTTTGCAGGTTGAAAAGGCGGCGGGGATTCAGGAGCCGGTAGTTAAAGAGGACTATGTGAAAGGTTATTCGCTTAAAGACCGGGTGATCCGCTTCGCCAAGGTTAAGGTGCTGATGCCTGAAGATACCGGGGAGGCGTCAAGCTAACAAGACAGAAAAATGTATTTTCTATATAATAAATCTATAAGAGAAGGAGTCAAAAATGGGTAAAATTATTGGAATTGACCTGGGAACTACCAATTCGTGTGTGGCCGTCCTTGAAGGGGGCGAGCCGGTGGTAATCCAGAATTCAGAGGGAGATCGCACAACTCCGTCCATTGTGGGTTTTACCAGCAAGGGGGACAGGATAGTCGGTGCGCTGGCCAAAAATCAGATGGCTACCAATCCGGAAAATACGGTTTATTCAATTAAAAGGTTTATGGGCAGGCGCTTCTCCGAGGTGGCAAGCGAGATGAAGCGGGTGCCTTACCGTATTGTGGAGCAGGGGGATGATGTAAGGGTAAAAATCGGCGATAAACCATATTCCCCGCAAGAAATATCCGCCTTCGTACTCCAAAAGATGAAGCAGACTGCCGAGGACTATCTTGGCGAATCCGTTACCGAAGCGGTCATTACCGTTCCCGCTTACTTCAACGACGCCCAGCGCCAGGCGACAAAAGACGCCGGTAAAATCGCTGGGCTGGACGTAAAGCGCATCATCAATGAGCCGACCGCCGCATCGTTGGCCTTTGGCTTTAACAAAGATCAAAAGAAAGAAAAAACAATCGCCGTCTACGATTTGGGGGGCGGTACCTTCGATATTTCGATCCTGGAATTGGGCGAAGGGGTTTTTGAGGTAAAATCTACAAACGGGGACACCCACCTTGGAGGGGATGACTTCGACCTGAAAATCCTGGATTGGCTTATAGAAGAATTCAAAAAGGATACCGGCATTGACCTTGGAAAGGATCGCATGGCACTACAGAGGCTTAGGGAAGCTTCCGAAAACGCGAAAAGGCAGCTTTCTTCAACACAAAGTACGGAAATAAACCTGGCCTTTATTACTGCGGACCAGAACGGCCCCAAACATTTGCAAAAGAGCCTGACCAGGGCGAAATTCGAGCAAATGGTGTCGGATCTTTTGGAAAGAACCAAGGAACCCTGCCGCAAAGCCCTTTCGGATGCCGGGCTTTCGGAGGATCAAATTGACGAGGTGATCCTTGTCGGCGGTTCCACGAGGATCCCGGCAGTACAGGCGATAGTAAGGGATCTTTTCAAGAAAGAGCCCAACAAGGGCGTCAACCCCGACGAGGCGGTAGCCGTGGGCGCCGCCATCCAGGGCGGCATCCTTGGCGGCGACGTGAAGGACGTGCTGCTGCTGGACGTAACGCCGCTTTCCCTGGGTATCGAGACCCTTGGCGGGGTGATGACGCGTCTTATTCCCCGGAACACTACCATTCCCACCAGAAAGAGCCAGACCTTCTCCACCGCCGCTGACGGGCAGACTGCGGTTTCCATCCAGGTGCTTCAGGGAGAGCGGGAAATGGCCGCCCAGAACCGCACCCTGGGACGCTTCGATCTGGTCGGCATCCCGCCCGCGCCGAGGGGAGTTCCGCAGATTGAAGTAACCTTCGACATTGACGCGAACGGAATAGTGCACGTTTCTGCGAAAGACCTTGGTACCGGCAAGGAGCAGAAGATACGTATAGAAAGCTCATCCGGCCTTTCGGACAACGAAATCGACCGCATGGTAAAGGAAGCGGAACTCCACGCGGAAGAAGACAAAAAGGAAAGGGAAAGGGCGGAAGTCCGAAACGACGCGGACAACATGATCTACTCCACCGAGAAAAATATCAAAGAGTTGGGAGACAAGATAAGCGGCGCTGATAAATCCAAAGTTGAAGAAGCGATTGCGAATCTCCGCAAGGCTCTGGAAGGAGGCGATATTGAAAATATCAAGTCCAAAACTGAGGCCTTAAAGCAGGTTTCCTATAAGATAGCCGAGGAAGTTTACAAACAGGCAGGCGCTCAGCAGGGCGGCTCGACAGGCTCTTCAAACGGAGGAGGCAGTACTGGAACCGGGGATAATACCAAAAGCGCCGAAGATGCGGACTATGAAGTAGTGGATGACAACAAATAGTGGCTAAAAGGGATTATTACGAAGTTTTAGGTGTCCAAAAGAATGCCTCAAAGGACGAGATAAAGAAAGCTTATCGTAAGCTTGCCATCCAATACCATCCCGACAAGAACCCTGGAGACAAGGCCGCGGAAGAAAAGTTTAAGGAAGCTACCGAAGCTTACGAAGTTCTCGCGGATGACAAGAAAAAGCAGGCTTACGACCAATTCGGTTTTGCGGGCGTGGAAGGCATGGGCGGGCCAACTCCCCATGACTTTTCCCAGGCGTTTCATGGCTTCGAGGATATCTTTGGCGATTTTTCTGGCATCTTTGACTCGATTTTTGGCGGGGGAACCAGGCGTTCCGGCGGCGGTCATGGAGGGGGCAGGCAAGGTTCAAACCTCCGCTACGATATCGAAATATCCTTTAAGGACGCGGTTTTCGGCACAAAGGTTGAAATACAGTACAATAAAAACGACTCCTGCCCGGTTTGCAAAGGTACGGGAGCGGCAAGCGGGACAGGCAGAAAGGTCTGCCCCACCTGCAAGGGCGCCGGGCAGATACGCCAGAGCGCGGGCTTTTTCTCCATGGCTTCGCCATGCCCGTCATGCGGCGGTCAGGGCGAGATTATTGAAAAGCCCTGCCCGGAATGCGCCGGTTCAGGCACGCAAAAGAAGCGCCAGAAGATAATGGTAACAATTCCGCCGGGTGTGGAGAACGGAAAGCGCGTGGTAATTCAAAAGCAGGGCGACGCCGGAGTGGCCGGCGGCCCTACCGGCGACCTTTATGTTTTTATCCGCGTAAAGCCCCATGAATTTTTTGAGCGTGAGGGAGAAGATCTTTACTGTGCCATCCCGATTTCTGTAACCCAGGCGGCTCTTGGCGCGGAGATTCAAGTTGCAACCCTCGAAGGAAAAGCCATTAAGGTAAAGATTCCGCCGGGAATACAGAACGGCAAGCTGCTCCGCATCCGCGACGAGGGAGTCCCCGTCTTAGGCCGCCGTGGAAACCTGTATATTAAAATGATAGTTCAGATACCGGCAAAGCTTTCAAAGCGCGGCAAAGAGCTGATGGAAGAACTCTCCCGTGTCGAAGGCGAAAATAGCTCGCCCAAGCCAATACCCCTTTCAGAACTCTCGGAACGCTAATACTATGGGACAATTGATTTTAATTATTTTTTACTCAAAAAGATCTCTCACGGAGAACACAAAGAACACGGAGGAATACGCGGAATCAATAAATTCTTCGGTTTTCCTTTGTGAACTTTGTGCCTTTGTGAGGAATGTTGGGAATAAAGTTTTTGGTTTTACGGAATAGATTGGATGATTATAGGAATAGATATTGGAAGCACGACCACCAAGGCGGTTTCACTGGAAGACGGCAGGGTTGTTAAAAAAATAAGTACCAGGGCTGAGGACGCGATTACTTCGGCTTCAGGGGCGTTTGGCAAGATCATCCTCGAAAACGGGATCAGGATGGGCGATATAAAGCGGATTATGATCACCGGCGCGGGAGCGACCAAAATTGAAGGGGAGCTGTTCGGCATTCCCACGGAAAAAGTAAACGAAATTACCGCGATTGGCATTGGCGGCAAGTACCTATCAGGTCAGGAAAATATCATCATCGCGAACGTCGGAACCGGAACCGCAATCATCGAAGCCCAAAGGGACAGGATCATCCACCTTGGCGGTTCGGGCGTGGGCGGCGGTACCATCCTCGGGCTGGCGAAAAAACTCCTATCGCTTTCGGATTTCAAGGACATTATGAAGCTGGCCGGGGAGGGAAACCTCGATCCTGTCGATCTTCTCCTCGAAGACATCATGGTAGCTGATTTTAGCTTTCTCGGGAAAAAATCAACGGCCTCTAACTTCGGGAAGATGCTGGACACAGCCCGGAACGAGGACATTGCCCTTGGGATAATTAATATGGTCTTTCAGGTAATCGGTATGATTTCGGTTTTTGCCGCGCGAAGCCGGAACATCGACAGGGTAATTGTTACAGGCTCAGGCAGCCATAACCTTTTAGGCCAGAATATCCTTGCCGGCATTACACGGATGCACTCAATCACCTTTGAGTACCCCGAAGACGCCGAATATACAACTGCGGTAGGCGCTGGGTTATACGGCAGCGGGAGCCAGTAAAATAATTACACCATGGGGACAAACCTGACCGGAAGCAGCTCCCTCTCGATAACTTTGCCACCTTGTTTTGTGACAAGCTTTAAATACTGAACGGAATTGGCAGGGCCTACTGGCAGGATCATTTTGCCGCCTTCGGTTAATTGGTCGATGAGTTTTTCGGGGGTCTTTTCAGGGGCGGCTGTAACGATGATAGCATCGAATGGGGCTTCTTCCTGCCAGCCGGAATAGCCGTTGGCGCATTTTATTCTTATACCGCTTAAAGCGAGCTTATTAAAAACTTTTTCAGCCCTATTGGCAAGCTCTTCCAGAAGCTCAACCGTACAGACTTCGCAGCCAAGGCAGGAGAGAATCGCGGTTTGATAGCCAGACCCGGTTCCGATTTCCAGGATTTTCATTCCTTTGAATGGCTGAAGCTGTTCGCTCATGTACGCGACTATGTATGGCTGTGAAATTGTCTGCCCCAGACCTATAGGCAGCGGCGAATCTTCGTAAGCGTATTTTTGCGCATGATCCGGAACAAAAAGATGGCGGGGTACAGATCGCATGGCCAAAAGAACTGCTTCCGACCTGATGTTTCTTGATCTAAGCTGTTCGTTGACCATTAAATCGCGAAGGATTTGATAATTTTCTTCCACCGATAAATCGAAGCGCTAAAACTGTACCGTCGGAACCTGGCGTGCGGTCTCGGCAATTTCAAAATAGGCGTGGGGGGTGAAACCCATCCTGCCCGCTACTATTGAACCGGGGAACTGGCGTATGCGCACGTTGAAGGTCGTAATGCTGTCGTTGTAGCGTTTGCGCGCCACCGCGAGGCGGTTTTCCGTACCTGCCAGCTCATCCTGCAGCGCAATAAAGTTTTGATTGGCCTTCAGGTCCGGGTATTGCTCTACCACAACCAGGAGTCGGGCCAGAGCGGACTGCATGTCATTGTAGCCCGCTGCCTTTTCCTCTACTGTTTGAGCTCCTGCTAGGCGGGAACGTGCGTCCGCGATGTCGCTGTAGACCTGCTGCTCATGAGCGGCATAGCCTTTGACCGTATTCACAAAGTTGGGAATAAGGTCGCTGCGCCTCTGGAGCTGGTTGTCAATTTCAGCCATGCTTTGATTAATGGTCTCGTCCAGCTTTATGAGGTTGTTGCGAGTGCCTATGTACCAGATTCCAATGCCGCCACCGACTAAAAGCCCTACAAATAAAAGGCTTAGTATAATTGCTATGACAAATACTTTCATTCAAATTTTACCTTTTGTTTAGTTATACGTTATTGGCATACTAATGCCGCCTGTACTGGGGTTACCGCCAGGTGTGTCATTCCCGGGTGTGTTACCGCCGGGTATGCCGCCTCCGCCGCCACTGGGCGGCTTGCTGGCAGGCGGTTTTCCTGGAGCGCTGGGTTCGGATGGGGTATTTACTACCCCCGTCCCACCGATGGTACCTGCTACCGCCTGATCATACCCCACCGGGCTTGATGGTGCAAGCCCCGTGCTGCTGTTACTCTGTGGCATCGCAGCTACGCCGCTGTACGTGTCAACGGCGCTAAACGAGCCGGCTCCTACCTGTACTGTATAGCCGGTATTCCCCTTAAACGCCACAGTCCCTTCCCGTACGCTGACGCTCATTGTGTCAAAGTAAAAACTTGTTCCGCGTACGGATGCTGTGGCGGAAGGGCTGGTTACTGACAGTGATGCCTTGGTCCCGGCGGGCGGGTTTACGTCCACTCGCACCCTTCCGGCCTGAAGGTTCATATTAACGGTCTCTGTCCCCTGGGATGCGCTGATTTCTGTCAGGGTAAGGCGGGTAAGCGGCCGCACGGCAATAACGGCGCTCCCTACTTCGACCAGAGCCGTGCTTTTAAAGCCTGTAGAAATAACCGTATCCGCGCTAACCTGCATACCGGCTGCGGCAGGTGTAAAAGCCGTTGCCCCGGCTGGTTTTAGCTCCACTGTGCCGCTTAGCTCCTTTACCACCCCGTTTTGGGCATAAACAGCCATAATTATTCCCAAAAGCAGAATCGCCAAAATTGCCTTTCTCATTTTTTCCTCCAGTTCATCGTTAAACCGCTAAAAAAGCGAAAATATAACACTAAGTTCTACGCGCCATAAACTATCAGCCTTGGGCGCAACATTCCCCATGGAAGGCAGGAATATTCCCCCCGCAAGGCTTGCCTGTAAGTCAGATACCGGGCTCCATAAAAGCCTTGCAAAGAATTCGTTCCCCAGGAAGTTTCCGTCGCTGCCCTCATCCGGAGGCGGATACCCGGTGTATGACGCTAAATCATTCCGTATAAAATATGTAGAAGCAAGGCTAGCAGATAATGCCGGGTTCAGGCGCGCTAAATAATCCAGCGAAATCATGGAAAGCCCGGATAGTTTCGCTCCAAGGATGTTACCCTGGTTTTTGGTGGTGAAAGGCGTAAACGCGGCTGAAGAATAACGCGCCAAAAGCGAAAGCCTGCTTTTAAAACTGGCAGGGGGTGTGAAAGCGACTCCAGCTTCCGCCATGAAGGCGGTCTCAAATTCACCGTCGTTTTGCAGCAATTCCAGGCATCCGCCAAGATCAAAGGAAAACATGTTTACAGGCATTGTGAGCTTTACAACGGCGTACTGGCTATTTAAAGGCTTTTCGCCGGAAACATCAAACTGCCCAAGGATACTGGCTCTTGACTGTAAAGGGCCGCCCAAATGCTCCCAGCCCAACGCGCCGAGGAAGCGTTTCGGGGCAAAGTAGGTCTCCATAAAATTGCTGTAATCAAGGGGAGCATTATTGGCTTCGCGTTCTTCGGGGGTTAATGCTATGCTTGCCCTTTTTTTGTAAAGCAGGCCCGTATACCAGGCGCCCGCGCTAAAGGTCCCGGCTTCGCTGTTATACGCCAATTTGACGCCGTCGAAAAGCCCTTCCGCGATAAGGCCCAGGGGGTCCGAGTGGTACATCCGCCCTGCTTCAATAGCCCAGTCGCCTGGATGGAAAGCGAGTTCCGTCCGCAATATTTCAGGCACATAGCCCCAGCCATTATAGTAATCCAGCTCAAATCCGCCCGAGATAATAAAATCGCCGGTTTCGCCTATCAGGCCTGAAACCCTTGGGACAATGCCGATTGAATAGTCGAAATTGCCTTCGCTTCCGACACCGCCATAACCGGCGTTCTGGTCAAGGAGCATTCCAAAATCCCAAGATGGTAGTAAATAACAAATAATAAATAAAAAATAACAAATAAAGAGAAGCTTATATCGGTGATTCATAGCTCGCCTTCTTTGCGTTCAAGGGCGCGGCTTATCATAAAAAGCAAACGATCCCCGGATACGGCAAGGTCGGGGTCGGCCCTGCCCAGGATTATGCCCTGATGCACTAGTTCCCTGTATGCGTAGTGGGGGCTTTTCGTGGCGGAATACATGATGCCGCCTTTAATGCCAAAAGCTCCCATAACCAGGAGGGAAACGCCGTTAAGGGCGGCTCTATCGCTGGGAGCAGCTTTAGCCGGCAGCCACTTTTGTTCAGAGGCGTAATTAAACGCGGAGCCAGGCGTAGTTACCTCCGCAGCCCTAAGCACGAAAGACGCCGCCTGCTCGTAGCTCAGCGCCCTGGTTGCCAGCAGGGCCTCAAGTTCCGCTGCCGTCTGGGCGAAAACCGGCAGTACTAAGGTAAAGCAAAGCGCAAAAAAATAAAGATGCTTCTTCACTAAAAAAACTCCTTGAAGTTAATCCCAAAAATTCTCGCAAGAGTACGACTACACAAAGTGAAAAGGTGTCCTTAAAACGAAGCAAGTACCATTTGGTTACCAGCCGTTGTTATCATTGGAGCCTCCTTCGATAATAGCGGTGGAACTGCTATCAATCCAAACATTAGATGGAGGGGTGTTAGGATCGTAGTTATCCTTCACCCATTCTTTATATGATGACCCGGCGGCTTTAATATTAAAAATACCTCCGATCATATACACTCCTCCGCCTTCAGCTGTTGCAGTATTATCGGTGATGGCTCCTCCGTTCATAGTGAAGGTTCCGGTGGCAATATACACCCCGCCGCCATTTTTCGCTGTATTGCCTTTTATGAGTGCCCCCTCTTCCATCACAAAGGTTCCGGCGGCAACATACACCCCCCCGCCGCTACCAACAGTTTCATTATTTGATATTTTCCCGAACAGCGTGAAGGTCCCGTCGGTAATATGCACTCCGCTACCTCCGGAAGTACCGGAACTACTGCCAGTATAATCATTACTATTTTCCTGCAGAGTTACATCCTTCCCAATAGTTAATTCGCCTGCCGAAACTATAAGCGGAGCGCTAACTGTTAGGGATGTACCGGAAGTACTACTATCCCGCCCGCCGTCCAGGATAATGGCGCTGCCAATGCTCTTTCCTTCAAGGGTTGCTCCTATGGCTAACTTTCCGGCTGTTCCTGCGGTTCCGGCTGTTCCGGTAACGGAATTTACGTTAAAGAACGCTCCGGTAAAGGTAGAAGCCCTGGTTATGGTTACATTGCCTTCAGCCCTAATTTCGATCGGGCGGTCTATGGTTATTGTGCCGTTCGCATCCATATCTATGGCGTTTTTCAGGATAATGGTTTCTTTACGGGTTCCCCCTCCTTGTGAAACCAAATACTGCGGGTCTTGTACCGCCCATTCCAGTTCTTCCCAGCTGCTTACATCCAGGGCGCTGTATAAATCAATTGAGACTGTGGTCGTCTGGTTTGCCTTGACAGTTACAGAACGGGACCCTATAGCCCGCAACACTTTAACGCGGTCCCAAATGCTTTGAGGAACTATCAAATTTGAACCCGTAATAAAGATGTCTGTAGGTATCCCATATGCACGGATTTCGAATGTACGCGATCCGGCATTCACTTGAAATGTGGTGCCAGGAGTAAAGGCTTTAAACGAAGCTCCGTCTATACTTAATTCATATGTATGGGTTTCCTTTGTCGTCCCGCTTGTCCCGTCTAAAGGCACCAATTGCCTGGAATTTTCAGAATTCCCCAGGCTGATGGTAATAGTCGCTAATTCACCTTGCCGTATTCCATCGGAGCAGGCGGTCAGCAACAGGAAAAAGAGAACTGCTGGCGTCAAAAATACAACGCTAAGTTTGATTTCTTTCATAAAAACTCCTTGGTTTCTCCGGATGCGGTTTAATTAGCTGAAAAATTTCGTTTATATTCAGTTTATATCATATGTTTTTGCCAGTTAATATACTTTTTTGTTAAAAAGCAGGTGTTTTTTATAAATTTTTGTCTAAAAAAAGGAAAGTCCATAATACATAAACGGAAAACTGTTTGATGAAAATGCAGTAACTAAATCAATGGAGCTGCTAAAGCGGCGATACTACTTCTTCATACTGCCCAGCAAGCCGCGTATTAAGGCTTTTCCCACTTCCCTGCCAACTGTGTTCATCGCGCTTGTAGCAGCTTTGTTTATAAGGCTTTTTTTGCCCGCGCTGGTTTTTGGCTTGGCAGCCTGCGGCGCTTTTGCCGGCTGCTTTTGCTGAGGGGCGGCTGGCGGAGCGGCCTGTTTTTGTTTTTCCAGCACCTCGTAAGCCGATTCGCGGTCAATCGCCTGTCCGTATTTTGAATACAGAGGGCAGCTCCGCGTCAGCTCGTTTATCTTTTCCGGCTCAGCGGCTCCCATAAAGCTCCTGGGCGGCAGCATAAAAGCCCGCTGTACGATCTCCGGCGCGCCTTTTTCATCGAGAACGGATATTAGCGCCTCGCCGGTGGAAAGCTCGCCTAAAACGGTTTCGCTTGAGAATTCCGGATTGGAGCGGAAGGACGCCGCTGCGGCTTTAACCGCTTTTTGATCCTTCGGCGTGTATGCCCGCAGAGCGTGCTGTATCTTGTTGCCGAGCTGGGACAAAACGGTGTCGGGTATATCCGACGGTGACTGGGTGATAAAATAAATACCCACGCCTTTGGAACGTATGAGCCTTACCACCTGCTCTATCTTCTGTAGAAGCGCTTTTGGCGTGTCCGTAAACAATAAATGCGCTTCGTCAAAAAAGAATACCATTTTAGGTTTGTCAAGATCGCCGACCTCAGGCATCATTTCGTATAACGCCGACAGCATCCATAAAAGGAAGGTTGAATATAACAGCGGGTTTTGGAAGAGGCTAACGCAGTCCAGGATGTTGATGAAGCCGCGCCCTTTTTCGTCAAAGGCCAGCCAATCTTTCAAATCAAGCGCCGGTTCGCCAAAGAAGAGTTCCCCGCCGCCTGAAGAAAGTGTCAAAAGGCCGCGCTGTATTGCGCCCACGCTTTGCGAGGTGATGTTGCCGTATTTGGTCGTGAATTCTTTCGCATTGTCGCCTGCAAACTGTACCATTGCGCGCAGGTCTTTTAAGTCAATCAGCAAAAGGCCGTCGTCATCCGCGATCTTGAAAATGATTTGCAAAACGCCGGCCTGCGTTTCGTTCAGCCCCAGAATGCGCGCCATAAGAATAGGCCCCATTTCCGATATGGTAGTGCGCACCGGGATCCCCTTTTTACCGTAGACATCAAAAAAGCGCACAGGATAAGCGCCATATGCGAAATTCGGGATACCCATGCTCTGCACGCGCTCGTCGACGCGGCTGTTCGGCACACCTGCCACGCAAAGCCCTGAAACGTCGCCTTTGATGTCAGCCATAAAAACCGGCACGCCCATATCGCTGAAGGCTTCCGCCAGCACTTTTATGGATACGGTTTTTCCGGTTCCTGTAGCCCCGGCGACAAGCCCATGCCGGTTTACCATTTTGGCTTTCATGTAAACAGGCGCTTTTCCTGTCGCTATCCAAATATTGTTTGTGTCCATAAGTATTCCTTGTTACCGCAAAAGGCGCGTACTCTCCGTATAATGTTACAAGAATGGAATCGAAATGTAAAGATTTCGGAATTTAAGATTTTATCCTAAAATAACTCATAATATATCCTCATGGCAGCTTTGCTTCAAACCTCCAGCTCAATGTGAAATTCCACTTGTCGGGGAAGTCGGTGGATGCAATTTTAAGGCCGATCCTGCCCCACTTGGCTGGTTTGACTGAACTGTTAAATGAAAGTTCCCATAGGGGATCTTTTTTTGCCCTAATGGTGTAGCCCAGCCTGGCTTTTAGATCGATTTTTGGATTGATGGCACCGATGTGGAGTACTGGCGGTTTCCAGCCGATTTCACCCGAAACTTTGAACGAATCGAAATTTTCATAAACGGGGAATTGGAACAGGTTTTCCTCCCAAAGGGAAGAAAGGCTGTGAAAGGAAAAAGTGAAGGCGCTGCTAATGGGGCCGAGGTTAAAGCCGGCAAGTGCGCTTATAGAGTCGGCTGTTTTTTGTGGTTTTCTCGCGTCCCTGGAAGCGCTTAAGGAAGCTCGCGTAAAGCGGAAAATGGAAGTAGCGTTTCTTTTTTCCGCTGCGGTTGGGGCGGAGGGCCTGAAATAAACCGAGGCGTTGCCGCGGCTAAAGCTTTCTCCGATACCTGCCGAGCGTACATCGCTACGGATGCTCAAAAGGCCCGAACGCGGCCAGAAACGTTCGCCTTTTGCGGCGAGCCTGAGGCCTGTTCCGGCTGTCGCGCCGCTACGATCGGCGAAACGGCCTTCCGCACCGTCGCCTGCCAGGGAAAAACGCCAGGGCTTATTCCCATAGCGAAAGGCAAAGTTTCCATAAAGCCCCTCTCCCCAGGCGTATGTTTGCGACCATGCCCAGTCGGTCGCGAACGCCGCTTTAGGCGAGTTAAAAACAAAGCCCAGAGCGTAAATGCTGAAGTCCCGCTCGGGCAGGGGAGGGGCGGCGGAAAACCAGGAAGAGGCTTTTCTTTCCGGGAGCTCCTTTCCGGTATAAAAACCCTCAAGTCGGAATTCTTTTTCATTTTTCTCCAGGCCCAGTCCGCCAGAAAAAGCGAAATTCAGATCGTTGTCCATTGCTGCGGCGGCGAAGGCGTCAATACCCGGCAGGATTTTACGGGGCAGGCCCAGGTAAAGGTAAGCCTCGCTTTCGTCCTTTGCCGCAGGCTCAACTTTCAGGTCCCTGGCTGACAGGCTTCGGGATTCCATAAACGGGATGCCCCGAAGCCAGACGTTGTTCAGGCGCGCGGAAAGCCCGTATTCGCTCTGAACGCCGTAAAGGAACCTGGAACCGCTTCCGGGATGATAAATCCCAAAGCCGGGGTTAAACCCCGCTTTTTTGTCGTCTTCGACCAGGGGCAGAAGCCGCTTGTCGGTCGCCAGAAAACGAAGCGACAGATCAAGCTTTGTGATGCCGAAGTCAAGGTTTCCCCGGTTATAAAGGGTTCCCCCGGAAAGAAAATCCTCTGCAGAAGAAAAGTCTTCTTCCACGTTTTTTGAGCCGCTGTAGTAATAGCCGGTCCAAAGCAGGTCCCAGGTAAACAAGGGCTTTTCCGGCTTGTCTTTTCCACAAACAGGGAAAACTGCCAGCGCGAGGAGAAGGAAAGAGAAATGAGCTTTCACGTTTACTATACTGCACTGGGATGCAGGGCGCTTCGATTTTTTACACTAAAGTTCTTGCTATTCGCACTATATCTGCGAAAACCCCCCCGGCAGTGACCTGTGCGCCCGCTCCGGGGCCTTTTATTACCATTGGAAGGGTAGAATAGCGATCGGTGGTTATAACGACAATATTATCAGCATCGGTCAGGGTGAGGAAAGGGCTGCCGGCTTTTTCCTTGCGAAGGGACAATTTGGCGCAGCCGTTTTCGATTACCGCAACATAACGCAGGGTTTTTCCCTCTGCGGCGGCTTCACTGCGGCGATTCTCAAAATCCTCGTCGGATTTTTCCAGCTCTTTGAAAAAAGCTTCTACCCCGTCCGCTTTAAAACAGGCAAGTGGCAGAATCGGCTCGATTTCAACCTCTGAAAATTCCATGTTTATGCCGCACTCCCTCGCAAGGATTACAGCCTTCCTGGCGGCGTCTACGGCGTTCAGATCATCCCTTGGGTCAGGCTCGGTAAAGCCCTTGCTTTTGGCCTCCCTCAGAAGGGCGGAAAATGATTTCGAGCCGTCAAAATTGTTGAATATATAGCTCAACGTTCCCGAAAGCACAGCTTCAATGCGCCTTACTTTGTCCCCGGAAAGGAACAGATCCCTCAATGTTGATATTACCGGAAGGCCGGCGCAGACTGTGGTTTCATACAAATATGGGATGCCCCTGGCTCTGGAAAATCCCGTAAGGGTTTTATAATAATCGAGTGAAGTCGAATTAGCCCTCTTATTTGGGGTAACCACAGGGATGGAAGATTGCAATATTTCCGCATACAAGCCGGCAACCTCTTCGCTTGCCGTGCAATCGCAGAAGCAGGTATTGGGAAGGTTCATCGCTTTCATTTCCGAAACAAAAGCGGCAAGATCCAAAGCGGCGGTTCCGTCTTTTCTTTCGGCAGCTTCCTTTAAGAGAGCCTTGGCGGTTTTGGGATCCAGCCCTTCAGGCCGCAGGATCATCCGGCCGAAATCCCCAACACCCGCAAGGTTGATTTTTATCCTGTAGTCTTCCGCAAGGATTTTTTTATGTTCCGCGATTTGATCCAGCAGGGTTCCGCCTATTAAACCGGTTCCCAAAAGAAACAGGTTTACGGAGCGCATGCCGGAAAGGAAAAAAGCTTCGTGGATGGCGTTAAGGGCTTTGGTCTCGTCCTGCTGCGCTATCACCGCTGAAATATTTATTTCAGAAGATCCCTGGGCTATTGCCGCCACGTTAATGCCATTTCTGCCCAGTGCGTGAAAAAATTTCCCCGAAATGCCGGAGAGTTTTTTCATCTTTGCGCCTACCACCGCGACAATGGAAAGGCCTTTTTCGACAACCGGTTCTTCAATGGTTCCTGTGGCTATTTCCTGGGCATACTCTTCTTTTATGGCGTCGATTGCGGCTTCCGCGTCGGAAGGAAGCACGGCAAAACAGATTGAGTATTCGCTTGAGCTCTGCGAGATCAAAATGATGTTGATCTTCCGCCTCGCCAGCGCGCCGAATAGCCTGGCGGAAAAACCGGCTACCCCCACCATGCCGGAGCCTTCAACGCAAACCAGGGCAATGCCACTTATGGAACTAATGCCTCGGATTGCGAAATCCCCTTCCTCCGCGCCGTTTATTATAGCGGTTCCGGGGCAGGAGGGGTTAAAGGTATTTTTTATCCTGATTGGTATTCCTTTTTCCAGCGCCGGCCTGATGGTGGGAGGATAGATTACCTTTGCCCCGAAGTGCGACAGCTCAATAGCTTCAACATACGAGATACTGTCAATTCTGAACGCGTTTTTAACCTGCCTGGGATCCGCTGTTAATATGCCGTCTACATCCGTCCAGATCTCCAGTTCTTCCGCCTCCAGTGCTGCGGCGAAAATCGCGGCGCTAAGGTCAGATCCGCCTCTGCCCAGGGTAGTAACCGAATTGTCCTTTGTACTGCCGATAAAACCGGTGGCTATATATAGAGGCCCTGCGCCTCCGCCAGGTGAGTTAAAAAACGAGCGGATGGCCGGGTAAGTTTCACTTGGAATAAATCGGGCATTTCCAAAATTACTATCAGTTTTGACAAGAGGCCGGGCGTCAAGAAAAGCGGCAGGAATTCCGCGCTGTGTAAGTATTTGCGCGAATAAAAAGGCCGAGAGCCTTTCGCCAAAGCTCATCACCAAATCCAGTGTCCGTTTTGATGACTCGCGGAGGACAGCGACGCCGTCCAGTATCCTTAAAAGCTCAGAAACCATCGCGGCAAGGGTTTCTTTGGTTTTTTCAAGCTCATTCCCGGTTAAAAAAACAGCCGCTATTTCATCATGCCGTTTTATTATACCCTCTGCGTTTTTTTTATAGCCTTCATCCCCCGATGCGGCTAGGCGGCTCATTTCGATCAGGGTATCGGTTATTTTTGAAAGCGCGGAAACGACGGCAACACCGGTTTTTCCCCTGTGGTTTTCGTCGTTTAGAATTCCAATTGCCTGTTCAATTCCTTCGGAGGATCCGACTGAGGTGCCGCCAAATTTTACGATTAACATCCCATGCTCCGTTGTAGGTATGAGGCTGACACGATTCGAACGTGCGACCTGCAGATCCGCAATCTGCTGCTCTATCCAGCTGAGCTACAACCTCAATGCGCTAAAGGTAGCATAAGAACCTGGTCTTTAGCAAGATATTCAGAATCCGGGCAGTATAATATAAGCGAATATAGAATTATTCAACTATTTGGGGATTTATCAACGGAGCCAGCCCTTCGGCACTCTCCCCCAGTGCTTACATCCACTAGGCCTAGGCCGTGATACATCATTTTAATAACGCCCTCACCGGTTCAGGCGAGTTCATTTGGCGGGGGGGATTCGGTCTACATTCGCAAACGTCCTGTTTGCTCATTTCGACCCGCCTACGCGTTTCCCGGCGCGTCCTGCGCCGACTTTGCTGGTTACAAGGCTGTCGCCTTGTTATTTAAAACAGAAATAGCCCCCACAGCAATTCTGGTAATTTAGTCTTTCACTAGGGGGCACGCCATATAAAATTTACCCTGAAAACACGCTCGACATCTCGCGTGCATCTCTTGGCGTGTTTCGAATCCCCCCTGCTCCTCACTTAGTTCGGAGCAGGGGGGATTCGAACCCCCGGTACCTTACGGCACAACGGTTTTCAAGACCGCCTCCTTCAACCACTCGGACACCGCTCCAGTGAAGCAGCCCG
>Ga0268262_10001157_pt1 | contig 33535 bp, 36 predicted proteins | sample TergutNc150P3_FD_190354 | JGI IMG/M metagenome (GOLD analysis project Ga0268262, IMG submission 190354) | Nasutitermes corniger P3 segment gut microbial community from laboratory colony in Florida, USA - Nc150 P3 (SPAdes) (version 2) | ecosystem: Host-associated > Arthropoda: Insects >...
GGACGAACCTACCAACCATCTGGATTTGCAATCCATAGAGCGTTTGGAAATTGCTTTGAAAAATTTCCCTGGAGCGTTGCTTTTGATTAGCCACGATAGCGTTTTTGCGCAGAATTGTACGGATATAATGGTTGAGATATAATGCTAGGCGGTTTGAGTTTAATTTTGGATTTTTGAAATTGGTTGCGAGTTTATATGTTATATATGTTGGCGGAGAGGGTGAGGTGATTTACATCTATAATTCCCTAATTTTTCTATATTATCCAAAAGTTTAGGGAATATTTTTTACCTACATTCCAGTCGCCCTAAAACAGACAAAACAAAGGGGGTTATATGGAAAAAAAAGAGCTAACAGCAGCAGACGTCTGGGCAATGTTTGCCGAGACCGACCGCAAAATGCAGGAAAACGCTCGTCAAATGGCGGAGAACAGGCAGGAAACCGACCGACAAAGAGAGGAGGATCGCCGCTATTTAACCGAAAATCTTGCCGAGACCAGACGCATATTACAGGAGAACGATCGTGCTCTCACCGAGAAATTCGAAAAGCTTGGCATTACAGTCAAAGACATAAATTCCAATGTAGTTGGCATTGGCCACAGCAATGGCGAATATGCGGAAGAGTATTTTTACAATTCCTTGAAAAAGAAAATGGAATTCGCCGGAGTGCATTTTGATCTCATCAACACAGATTTCAGGCTTATGAGAAAAGCCCCAGATGGCAGGAGAGTTGAAGACCAGTTTGACATCGTGATGATAAACGGCGAAGCAGCGGCTATAATAGAGATTAAATACAAAGCGAGAGAAGATGACCCAAAGCAAATTGTAAACCAAAAAATTTCCAATTTCAGGTTTTTGTTCCCCGAATACGCGAAACTCAAAATTTATTTGGGCTTGGGTGCTTTTTCTTTTGAAAAAAGCGTGGAACAAGAAGCCAAGGAACTAGGTATAGGGTTGCTTAAGCAAGTAGGCGAAACCATTGAATACGAAACCAAATGGGTGAGAGCGTATTAGCCTATGGACTCTCTTAAAATTGAACCATACAAATACGGCTTTGTAACCGATGTAGAAACAGAAGCGTTTGAGAAAGGGCTTTCGGAAGAGGTGATACGCCGTGCGAGCGCTATACGCAAAGAGCCGGAGTTTTTGCTGAAATTCCGTTTGAAGAGCTATGAAAAATTGCAGAGTATGGAACCTCCTGTTTGGGGGGAATTAAAATTTTCGCCGATAAATTTGCAGGACATAGTTTATTACAGCGCGCCGAAAAATAAAAAAGAACACGCAAATATAGAAGATGTTGACCCTGAGCTTTTGGAAACATTTGAGAAATTGGGCATTCCGCTGGACGAGCAGAAAAGACTGGCTAATGTTGCGGTGGATGCTGTGTTTGATAGCGTTTCTATTTATACCAGCCATAAGAAAAAACTTTTGGAATTTGGCATTATTTTTTGCAGCTTTGGCGAAGCGGTTAAAGAGTATCCCGAACTCATAGAGGAGTATTTAGGTTCTGTTGTTCCGCCTGGCGATAATTACTACTCCGCGTTGAACAGCGCGGTTTTTAGCGATGGCAGTTTTGTGTATATCCCAGAAGGCATAAAATGCCCGATGGATTTATCCACATATTTTAGAATTAACAACAAAGAAGCGGGGCAATTTGAGCGAACCCTAATAATAGCGGACAAAAATTCGCAGGTGAGTTATTTGGAAGGCTGCACAGCACCGGAATTTTCCAGCAACCAATTGCACAGCGCGGTTGTTGAACTCGTGGCTTTGGACAACGCAAAAATAAAATACAGCACAGTGCAAAACTGGTACGCAGGCGATAGGCAAAGCGGCGTGGGCGGCGTATATAACTTTGTCACCAAAAGGGCGCTTTGCAAAGGCAAAAACAGCCACGTGAGTTGGACGCAGGTTGAGGCTGGCAGCGCAATAACTTGGAAATATCCGAGCTGCATTTTGCTCGGCGATGGCTCTGCTGGCGAATTTTATTCTGTTGCCCTGACAAACGGAAAAATGCAAGCCGACACAGGAACAAAAATGCTCCACATAGGCAAGGACACAAAAAGCACCATAATCAGCAAAGGCATTTCGGCAGACCAAAGCTCAAACGCTTATAGGGGCTTGGTTGAAATAAGGGCAAATGCCGAGAACGCCGCAAATTACACCCAATGCGATAGTATGCTCGTTGGCAGCGAGTGCGCAGCGCACACATTCCCAACGGTTATAGTTCAAAACAAAAGCGCAAAAGCCGAACACGAAGCTAGCACAAGCCGCATAAGCGAAGATATGCTGTTTTTTTTGGAGCAACGCGGAATATCAAAAGAAGACGCAATAGGCTTGGTGGTTGGCGGTTTTAGCAGAGATGTGTTCAAGGAATTGCCAGGCGAATTCGCCAGCGAAGCGAGAGCGTTGTTATCGCTCAAGCTAGAGCATAGCGTAGGGTGAATTCAAAATTTCTTTCAAAAACTCCGCTAAACTTTTTTTCCCTAAATCGCCCTCTTTTCTTTTGCGAACAGCAACTACATTTTCTGTAGCTTCTTTTTCGCCAACAACTAGCAGGTACGGAATTTTAGCCATTTCGCCGAGGCGAATTTTGTAGCCTATTTTTTCGTTTGAGTTGTCAATTTCCGCTCTTACATTGGCTTCGCCAAGTTCTTTGCAAATTTTTTCCGCATATTCAGAGAATTTTTCGGAGATGGGCAAAACACGAACTTGAACAGGAGCTAGCCAAAATGGAAAATCGCCCGCGTATTCCTCGGTTAAAATTCCTATGAAGCGTTCAAGCGAGCCAAGCGCAGCGCGATGGAGCATCACAGGGGTGTGCCTTTGGTTGTCTTTGCCAACATACTCTGCGCCAAGGCGAGCGGGCATATTAAAATCCACCTGTATTGTACCGCACTGCCAATCCCTGCCCAAAGAATCCTTTAACACAAATTCCAATTTAGGCCCGTAAAATGCGCCCTCGCCTGGGTTCAATTTATATTCCAAGCCAGCGAGTTTTGTAGCCTCTTCAAGCGAATTTTCCGCTCTGTCCCAAAGCTCATCAGAGCCTACCCTCACCTCTGGCCTGGTGCTGAACTTAACGGTAATTTTTTCAAAACCAAAAACCTTGTACAAATCTTTTACCAAGTTGCAAAAATCCTTAACCTCCCCAGCAATTTGCTCCTCGGTGCAAAAAATATGCGCATCGTCTTGAACAAAACCGCGAACCCTCATAAGGCCGTGCATTGTGCCAGCAGGTTCATTGCGGTGGCATTTTCCAAATTCAGCGAGGCGAAGTGGCAAGTCTCGCCAGCTTTTTAAACCTTGGTTGAAAATTTCTATATGGCAGGGGCAATTCATAGGCTTAACCGCCATTTCCTTTTCACCTGCCAGCGTTTTGAACATATTGGAATCGTATTTGTCTGCGTGGCCGCTGCGTACCCAGAGCGATTTATCCACAATTTCCGGCGTGATAACTTCTTTGTAGCCGCGTTTGGTTATTTCCTTGCGGACAAAATTTTTCAGCGAGTTTACCAGCACCGCCCCGTGCGGATGCCAAAACACCATACCGGGGCTGTGGTCTTCTATGTGGTACAAATCCATCTCCTGCCCAATGCGGCGATGGTCTCTTTTTTTTGCCTCTTCCAAAAATTTTAAGTACGCGTCTAAACCAGCCTTGTCTGCAAAGCAAGTGCCATAAACCCTTGTCAACTGGTCGCTTTTTTGATCGCCGTGCCAATACGCTCCTGCCAAGCTCAAAATTTTGAACGCCTTTAATCTGCCTGTGCTTGGCACGTGCGGGCCAGCACATAGATCTTCCCAGCCATCGCCTGGTGTGCCAGTCACATAAAAACTGAAAACTTTATCGCCACGTGCTACCGCTCTATCCACATTATCCCTTTTATATTTATCGCCATCTGTGCGTTTCATAGCTTCTTCAAGCGAAACTTCAATGCGTGTAAACGGGCGGTCTTCCTTCACAATTTCAGCCATCTTTTTTTCAATGCGTTCAAAATCCGCGTGTGTCAAGGGTTGCGGAGTTGCAAGGTCGTAATAAAATCCGTCTTCAACGGGGGGGCCGTAAGCCAGCCTTGTGCCCGGGCAAAGCACGCAGATTGCCTCTGCCAAAACGTGCGCGCACGAGTGCCGCAGCACAAAAACCGCATCGGCATCTTCGTTGCTGGGCGTTATTATGCGAAACGAGCCACTCGCTGTAAGCGGGCGATTCAAGTCCAAAATTTTCTCGCCGAGTTTCACAGCAATGGCTTTGCGGGCAAGGCCTTCCGAAATGCTCTTTGCCATTTCCAGTCCTGTTATTCCCACCTCAACGGATTTTTCCGAACCGTCTGGGAGTGTTAGGGTAATTTGCGACATTTATCGGAAAGATAGAAAATTTAAAACTTTGTATATTTTTAGCTTAATGATAGCTTTACATATCGCAGCCCTGTTTTTAATGGTATTGGCAAATGCCATATTGGTTCTCATAGAGATTGCGGTAGTTTCTGCAAGGCCTTCTCTTTTGCGGCAAATGGAGCAAGAGGGCAAATGGGGAGCAACAAGGGCAATAGCCATTTTGGAAGACCCTAACGTGTTTCTATCCACCGCGCAGATAGGCATAACCCTGGTCGGGGTTTTATCCGGCGCCTATGGCGGGGCAACCCTTGAAAAACCGCTCGAAGCCTTTTTATCAACATTGCCAATAATAGAACAATATGCAAGCATGATAGCCTTGCCCATAATAGTTATAACCGTATCGTATTTTTCCCTGATAGTGGGCGAGCTTGTCCCAAAAAGGCTGGCCCTGCAATTTGCGGAAAAAATTTCCTGCATATCCGCTCCGCCAATGCACATCATGTCCATAATCCTTAAGCCTCTTGTTTGGTTCTTCGATTTTTCAGGCGATATACTGCTCCGCCCATTTAACCTGCACGAAAGCAAAAAACGCCCCGTGACAGCCGAAGAGCTTCAGCAAATGGCAAAACAAGGGCATCAAGAAGGCAGCATAGAAAAAGACGAACTCACCATGGTGAATAGGGTGTTCAATTTATCGGATAGAACGCTCGCTTCCGTTATGACTCCAAGGCTTTTGGTTGAATGGATAAAGTTGGATATGAGCAAAGAGGAGCTTCGCGGAATAATCATGCTCAGCGAATTCACTCAATTTCCTGTTGCAAAAGATGGCTTGGAAACCCCAATAGGAACCGTTGATGCGCGGGATTTGCTGTGCCAGCTGGCAGCAGGCGGTGAGCTTAATATGAAAGCTATGATAAAGCCTCCGCTCTTTCTCCCAGACTCCCTAAATGCGATGGATGCTCTTCACAAAATGCAAAAGCTGCAAAGCCCTATGGTGCTCGTGATAGACCAGTATGGGATTTGCATAGGCATAGCAACTTTGGAAGATATAACTTCCGTGCTAGTTTCGGAGACCGAGTTATCGGTTCTCTCTAATGACAGCCAAAAAATGTGGGTAGTGGATGGCTTAACGGATATTCACGCGATAATGGAAATGTTTTCCCTTTCGGAATTGCCTGATGGGGATCCTGAATCTTACCACACCCTCGGAGGAATGGTGATGAATACATTAAATAAAATTCCGCAGCCAGGGGATTCCTTTGAATGGAAAAATTTTAGCTTTGAAGTTTTGGACATGGATGGGCAAAGGGTTAGCAAGGTTAAGATAAGCAGAATTGCATAGTAAAATATGAATTTCTTTATCCCTAAAAAATTTTTGATATGGACAATAGTCAGTGAGTGTTTTTCGCGCATAGCTATTATTTTTGCTCTTTTTCAAATTCCGGTTCTGGTAAAAGATTTTTCCGTTGAACGCATAAGTTTTTTTCTCGGAGCAATTTTTCTCTTTGCCCTGTTCCATTTTTTTTCGCAAAAATTATCCCTCAGTTTGGGCGGGGCGGCTAAGAAAAAAATACAGGCATATTTTCAGAATAGATTTTTAAACATGCTGCCAATTCGCGACCGCGCTCAAAGAGGAATGCCATTGCAGGAACTCTCCTTGCATTATATTAAAACAGCGGATTTAATGGAGCCTTGGTATAGCCGTTTTTTGCCAAGCGCATATTTGGCAGCAACACTCCCCTGCATAATTCTGGGAGTCATGTTTTTTATAGATAAGCTAACTTTTATGATTTTATCCCTTACAGGGATTTTGCTCCCGCTTTTTTTATTTTTGATAGGAAAAATCGCAAAGAAAAAATCCGAGGAGCAATGGCAAAGTTTCTCAAAACTGAGGGCATTTTTTTTAGAGAGTTTGCAAGGCTATAAAACCATAAAAATTTTCAAAAAGGTAAAGGAAAGGGAGCGGGATTTGGAAATTGCAGAGACCGAGTTTGGCAAAAAGACTTTAGCTGTCCTTAAAGTAGCGTTTCTCTCCGCTTTGGCACAGGAATGGATAGGCTCTCTGAGCATCGCCTTGATTGCGGTTAGTTTGGCCCTGCGCTTGATGAATGGCAGCATGGAATTTGACGGGGCATTTTTGGCTTTGCTAATAGCACCCGAATTTTACCGCCCAATAAGGCATTTTGGCACAGCGTTTCACGTTGCTATAAACGCAAAAACCGCTTGGAATAGCAGCAATAATGGAGAATGGAGAATGGAGAATGGAGAATATTTTCAATTTTCAATTCTCAATTCTCAATTAAAGTTACCTGCGCAAAAGTCCCTAATCTACATCTCAGGCCCGGCCGGTTGCGGAAAAACGCGAATGGTTTTGGAAATGCTTGGGCACATCGAGCCGCAGAATACCCAAACAAAATTGCTTTACGATGGCGATAAAAGCAATATCGCTTGGATGCCGCAAAACCCTGTTTGGTTTAAGGGAACGCTTTTGGAAAATCTTTGCCCTGTGGAACAGCGGGATTTTCTTGAGGTTAAGTCGGCTTTGGAGAATGTGAACTTGGGGCATTTCACCAGCAGATTAAACGAGCAGGTTTTGGAATACGCAAATAATTTCAGCGGCGGAGAAAAACGGCGGCTTGCGCTTGCGAGAATAATTTTGCTGAACCGCCCCGTTTGGATTTTGGATGAACCCTTTGCCGGATTGGATAAAATCAATGTTGAGATGATTGAAAAATTCTTGGAGCAGGAGAGCAAAACAAAAAGCATTCTCTGCATAAGCCATAATGCAGAAACTTTAGCGAGGGCAAAAATGGTATTTGATTTTTCTATATTCTAACAATGTCACAAAATCCAAGTAGCGGCGATATAGATTTATTCCGTTTGATAGCGAGAATTTTACGGCACAGAAAAATTGCTATTGTCACTGCAATCGTAGTTGTTGTTGCAGTTTTAGCCTATTTGCAAATCGCCGATAAATTTTACCGAACCACTACAAAATTCGTTTACCAGTCTTCAACAAAACAAGGCGGGAATTTATCCACCTTAGCCGCGTTGGCAGGATTTTCCATAGGTTCCGGCAGTTCGGATGATGGTTCGGCATATATGGAAGATATAATAAAATCCAAGGATTTTCTCTCCCAGTTCGCAAACAGGGAATGGTTTATAGCGGATACAAACAAAACAGCAGACACTTTAAAGCCAACTACGCTGGAAAAATTTTGGGAAATAGAACTTGACTCCTCAATAAACAACATAAAACAGCATTTGCAAGAGGCTATTATAGAAAAAATACTCAAACGCAAATACGTTAGATATGAGCAGGATAAAAAAACTGGAATAATATCTTTGATAACCCAGTTTGAAGACACTAAATTATCTTACGATTTCAATGTAGCCATGTTTGAAGAGTTGAACAACACCCTTCTCCACAAAATGCACTTCAAGGCGGCAGAAAATCGCAAATTCATAGAGGAGCGTCTTGCCGAAGTAAAAAACGATTTGGAAAAATCGGAAGAGATTCTGCTGCGCTTCCAGCAGCAAAACCGCTCTTGGACCGACCCTTCAATCCAGCTTCAGGAGAGCCGCTTGGCACGCGATGTAACTATAAACCAGGAATTGGCTTTGCAGCTTCAAAAACAATATGAACTCGCAAAGATAGAAGAGGCCAGAGACATGCCTCTTTTAGATGTTATAGAATCTCCGCGCCGCGCTTTAAAGCATTTTAAACCTAAGCTGAAAATCGTTTTAGCTATAGGACTTGCTGGCGGAATAATTTTAGGCTTGGTCTTTGCGCTGGGTTTTGATTTTGTGCTAACAGAAAGAAAAAACTTAGCGGAACAGGTGGAGAAAGCGAAAAAGGAATTGTCTTGATTTATTTTGTGTGAATGTAATGAATTAAGCTCAAACAACCTACCGCAAAAAAACCTATTGCATAAAGCGCTAAAAAAGGGCCTATCAGGTAAACTCTCGCATCTATATATTGCAATAAACCGAATATGCAGTAAATGCCCACAGACAATTCTATAAATGCTATCCTTGGGAATTTTTGCCCCGATTTTTTTATGACGGATGTAGCAGAACCCTGTTTTGGAGTTCTGATAAACGGGCTTTGGCGCTTAAATATCGCAGAAAACACCGCAAAAGAATTGCTTACGGCAATCCCAACGCCCAGACTCATCAAAAGCGGCAAAGCGGCCATGCGTTTTTTCCAACCCACGGAGCCTGAGAATTTTTGCGCCACAAAGTAAAGCGTGGATGGAGCAGCAGCGGCAAGGGCTATTATGGCAAAAAGCCCTGTGAATGCCCACATAGGCAAGATACCGAACTTTGAATGCCCAAACGCCAACAGCGGGAAGGCGGAAATGGCCGTGAACAGCATCAAAGGGTGAATGGAATAGTGAGTGGTGTGCATAAAGGATTGAATTTTAACTTTCAAAGATACTTTAGATGCAAAAACCTGTGGCAAATCTTTTATGGCAGTTTGTATTGAACCTTTTGCCCAGCGATACTGCTGGCTTTTGAAGGCATTGATGTCCGCTGGCAATTCCGCCGGCACAAGCACATCAAAAACAAATTTCATCCTCCAGCCAGCAAGCTGACTGCGGTACGACAAATCCATGTCTTCCGTCAAGGTATCGCCTTCCCAGCCACCTGCTTCTTCTATGGCTCTTCTGCGCCAAACACCTGCGGTGCCGTTGAAATTCATGAACAAGCCACCCCAGCTACGGGCAGATTGCTCTATAACAAAATGACCGTCTATGCCTATGGATTGCGCAAGCGTTAAACCGGATTCGCCTCTGTTCAAATGCCCCCAGCGTCCCTGAACCAAGCCTACTTCCTTTTCCATAACAAGAAAAGGGACAGTGTGCATCAGAAAGTTTTTCCCTGGAACAAAATCCGCGTCAAAAATTGCCAAAAACTCGCCTTCGCACTGCTCCAATCCCTCTTTCAATGCTCCGGCTTTGAAATCTTTGCGATTTATTCTATGAATTAGGTTTATATTATAGCCTTTTTCCTTCATTTCTGCTACTTTTTTGCGGGAAATCTCAAGACAATCGTCTATGGAGTCGTCCAAAACCTGAATTTCGTGCAGATGGCGCGGGTATTCCATAGCGCAAACACTCTCTATGAGCCTCTCTACGCAGGTTCCCTCATTAAATATGGGCAATTGAGTTGTAACTTTCGGGAGCGTGTTGACATCAAGATTTTTTAAGAAGTTTTCCAACTTTTCCTTGTCGTTCCCGCGCTGTTTCTTGAAGTTTTTCAAAAACAAAATTATATTAAAATAACAGTTAAATCCATAAAAGACCAACCCTATTCCTGCAATGACATAAAGTACAAACAATATGTCAAGAAAAATCGTAGCAACCATCACTCTTCTAAATATAGAAAAATATTTTAGCTTTGTCTAGGCTAAACTTACCTTTTTTGGAAAAAAGTTTTAACGCTTGGAGAATTGGAAACGCTTGCGAGCTTTTTTACGGCCGTATTTTTTGCGTTCAACAACGCGAGCATCGCGAGTGAGCAAGTTGGCATGGCGCAAAGCTGGCTTAACTTCGGCGTTTTGCTCAACAAGAGCGCGAGCTATTCCAAGGCGAACCGCACCCATTTGGCCAGCAATGCCGCCACCGTTTGCATTAACTATAACATCCCATTTCTCGGCATTGCCCAAAACGGAAAACGGGAGATTTGCCACCATGTTTTGCACTTCGGAGAGGAAATAGTCCTTGAAATCACGCCCGTTTATGGTGCGTTTGCCAGTTCCTTCCTTTATTATTACGCTTGCCACCGCGCTTTTGCGGCGGCCTGTGCCGCGATAGATTTTTTGTTGGACTGTTTTCTCTTTAGCAGAAGTTTTTGTCGCTATTGCCATAAATTCCTCTTTTAGATAGCCACCGGTTCGAGCTTTTTATCGGTTTCTTTGTGTTCTGCTCCAGCATATACCTTTAATTTTCTGAACATGGTATGGCCCAGAGAGCCGTGCGGGAGCATTCCCCAAACAGCATGTTCAATAGGGAACTCCGGCCTGCGATCTATGTATTGCTTAAAAGAAATCCACCGTTCACCGCCTATAATGCCCGTATGGTGAAAATATTGCTTTGTTTCTGCCTTTTTGCCAGTTAAAGCCACTTCAGCCGCATTGATCACAACCACAAAGTCGCCAACGTCTACGTTCGGGGCATAAACAGGTTTATGCTTGCCCATGAGCAGATGAGCAACTTTGCTTGCAACGCGGCCAAGAGGCTTGCTCTTGGCATCGATAATTTTCCATTTCCGTTCTACGGCTTTTGGGTTTACAACAGGAGTTTTCATAAATAATCCAAGCTAGAGCTGTAAATATAGCAATTTTTCACAGCTTTGTCAAGGTTTTCACCAATTTTCGCCCAAAAGCTCAAAATGGGCCTGCGGGTGCAGACATGCGGGGCATAGCTTTAGGGCTTCTTCGCCTTCGTGCAGGTAACCGCAGTTGCGGCAGCGCCAAACAACTTTGCCGTTTCTTTTGAACACCTTGCCATCTTTCAGGTTGTTGTACAAATCGCGGTAGCGTTTTCCGTGCTGCTTTTCTGCAACGGCAATCTTCTCAAAACAGGTGGCAACATCGTTAAAACCCTCGTCCTTTGCTATTTTGGCAAACTTGGGGTAAACATCTTTCCATTCCTCTTCTTCGCCGTTTGCCGCAGCATCCAGGTTCTCCAAGGTTGTGCCGTTTTTGCCAGCCGGGTAAGAAGCGGTGATTTCCACAACTCCGCCCGATAAAAAACTCCAAAAACGCTTTGCGTGTTCCTTTTCTTGAGACGCTGTTTCTTCAAAGATGGAAGCTATCTGCTCCAAACCCTCTTTTTTTGCAACGCTTGCCCAGAATGTATAGCGGTTGCGCGCTTGCGATTCGCCAGCAAATGCAGTTAGCAGATTCTTTTCGGTCTGCGTTCCTTTGATGTCTTTGGACATGGCTTTCCTCCTAAAATGTGGTTTGGGGGTAATATAGTAAATCTATTTCATGCCTGCTTTAACTAAAAAGTCTGAATAGGCAAGATCCGATTTAGAAATATGCTCAACCACCCATGAGGTTAAAAAATCAATTAGGGGCATGGTCAACATTATGGCTCCCTCTTCATACTTCTTTTTAGTATCGGCTACCTTGCTAACAAAGTCTTCGTGCTGCTTTTTATGCGCGGCAAGCCCAGGGAAATTGTATTTGCCCATAGCGTCTTCTTCGTGCTTAAAATGGATTATTGTATAATCCGTAAGCTCGTTGAGTATGGAGCCGAGCACGTTATTCGCTTCCTTTTTTAACATAGCATCAGACAATTTGTTTATAAGCTCAACGAGTTTTTTATGCTCGTGATCGAATAAATGTATTTTCGTGCTCAGTTGTTCGGTCCATTTTAGTGGCATAATTATATCCTCCGTTTTTTGATAACTGCCATTTTGTTCAGGTTTTTGTTCTATGTTCCAAGTTTATTCTTCGCCTAGTTTGTTTTTCAGTTCAAAGACTTCCCTTGCCAACTTATGATTCTCTTCCGTTATCTGGGTAGCTTCAGCGCGAACCTTTTTAATATCATCGGCTTTTGGGGCAGCAGCTTGCCCAGAGCGTTTTCCGCCGCCACCGCCGCCACCTTCGTCATCATCGTCATCATAGGAGCCGCTGCCGCCCTTAGAGCCTGCGCAGGCGGCTAAAAACAAAAGTGTGAACACGCAAAGCGATAATTTTAAACGATTTATCATAAAAAAACTCCGTTTTCCATAATATACATTTTTTTTTAGGAAAAGGGCAAGATTTCTAAATTTCCAACAATGCTCCTTTCCAAAATCTACACCCGCACCGGAGATAAAGGCTCCACTGCCCTTATAGGTGGCGAAAGAATTCCAAAATCCCATCTTAGGCTGGAATGTTACGGAACCTTGGACGAGCTAAATGCCTTCATTGGCAAATTGAAAGTTTTATGTGGTAAAAAAGAGGCGTTTCAGAAAATAGTGGCAGAACTTGGCGAAATTCAGAGCCGTTTATCTGATGCTGGCTCAATTCTAGCCACGCCTCAGGGCAAGGAATGGGAAAATATGCCTTCCATGGAGCAGCCGCATATAGAAGCATTGGAAAAAGCTATAGACTCAATGAATTCCGCTTTGCAACCCTTAAAGGCTTTTACCGTCCCAGGCGAAAACGAGATAAACGCAGAGGCCCATATATGCCGAACCGTCTGCCGCAGAGCGGAGCGCATTTTATGCAACGCAAAGGAAAGCGGCATAGCCATAAACGATAATGTTATGGCTTATATAAACAGGCTCTCCGATTACTTTTTTGTTTTGAGCCGTTTTACAGCGCAAACCCGCCACCAAGTTCAAACGTAAAGCCTTTATCGAATTTGCTGTTCGTGTTGCCGCCAAAGTAGCGTTTGCAGTTGGCATAAGCAGCAACCGGAATAACAGGGGGCTTGATGCGAACTCCAATTATTATGTGCCCACCAATGCCTGTTTCGTAGCCAGAATCTTTTAATTTGTTTACAACAGCATCGCCAATGCCTTTAGACGCCGAGCCATCAGTTAGTGCACCAGGGTTTGTAGGGTCTAATATGCTGTTTAAAAAATCCTCGGTTAACACATCTTTAACAAAATCACTGTTCACCACCGCAGTACTGAAAAAATAACTAAAGCCTAAGCCTGCATACGGGGTGATAATCGGTATAACATCAAAGGGATAGGTAACGGACACATCACCCATTGCAACACCGTAAATAGGGGAAGCATCGTCAAATAACATGCTGTACGGAGCTTCTACAGGGAAACTCAAAGGCACAGGACCTATTCCAGGGAAAATTAAAGTGGTGTTGTATCTAACAGCGGCAATGTTAAAAGTTCCTTCAATATCAATAAGGGGCAAAAAATCTATCCAGAGCTTGAAGCCAAGGCCCTGCAAACCTTCTGACTTGCCCTGATTAACTTCTATTTTTTCCGCATCCCCTGTTATTGGGTTATTAAAATCAATACTGCCAGTGCTGGCCCCTAACGAACCTGTGTTCGTAATGTAATGCGCGCCCACGCCTATTATGGCAAAAGCCTGGGTGCTGGCAAAAAGGGCGAAAGTCGCTGCAAAGAGAATTTTTTTCATAAGAGGCTCCTTAAAAATAGATTCAAGGAGCAATATAGTAAATTTCAGGCTCTAAAACTTCCCAACCGTAACCCCAGCGTACAACCCTGGCCACATCCTAACCTTGTGGTCGCCAAACTTCCAGTGCCAGTGGTATCCGCCGCGAGGCTCCAAATAAAAGTCATCGCCGCTATCCCTGAGCAAGGCGTTGAACGTTATCCCACTGGAAAGCGCTACGCCCGGCAATAGCTTGTAAGCTCCTCCAAGCCTTATCTTTTGCAGCTGGTTGCCTTCATCTTCTTTTGACCCCTGCCCTATTACAAAATTGTGCGGATTTTTATCGTAAGTGTTCAGCCAAGTGTAGTCAAGGCTAAAGAAGTTGCCCCACATTCCAAAGCGGGTTCCCAAACCCCAGCCCCAGCCTTGGGGCCAGGTATTGTTAAATGGGTCCAAAGCATATTCAAAAACCGTGTAGAAATAAGGCGTTCCTGTATGCAAAGCAACACCCGTTCTGCCTGTTTCGTCTAAGTAAAAAGTTCCGTCTATAATACCGTTGCCCACAATATTGATTAAACCTATGGGAGTATGGTCGCTTTTTGCAGAGATGTTTACTATACCTATCTGCCGCCCAACATGACCACCTATATTGACCACTCCACCCTGCAATGTTTCAACTTTTCCGGCAATGTTTACAACACCGCCTTGAACCAAGCCAGCATCCTTAGCGATGTTCACAACACCACCTTGAACCAAGCCAGCATCCTTAGCGATGTTTACAACGCCACCTTGCCCAATGCTCACATTGTTGGCTATATTTACAACAGCACCTTGCAAACCGTCCAAGCTATCTGCGTAAAGGTTTATAATGCCTGCCTGAACTCCCCTGCCTGTTACCGCAAAGTTAGTGATGCCCGCCTGAACTCCATTGAATTTCCCTGCTATGTTGAGCGTGGAAGATGCCTGCAAGCCACTTATGTTGTACGCATAATTAACACCGCCGGTTAACTGCGCCCCATAAAAGTTTTTTGTGGCAATATTCATAATTGCCGAGGTTTGAGTGCCAGCCATATCATCAGTTGCTATGTTTCCAATAATTGAAATCTGAGTTCCATAGAGTGCCCTATGAGCGCCTGTAAAGAAAACGCCTAATTGCAATTCGTTTGCAGGTTCTTTGTTATATGCATAAGCGTTGAAATTGAATTTGAATGGCCTTGCCCGTGCCGAGTCCAAACCAGTAATGCCGGAGGAATCCGCATTGCCACGTGCAACCGCTGTTTGCCTCTCTATGTTTTGCATATCATTTATGGAAAGCAAGTTTTTTTTGCCCTCTGATATTTGAACTTCTTTTGCCATCCACATTTTAGAAGGGGCTTCCATTTGAATGGAGTATTTGCCAACGGGCATTCCAAGCTCTATCTGCCGTCCGCGAATTTTGTTCAGCTCTGCAAACAAATTGCCCTGCTCATCCCTTATAAAAAGCCTCCCCTCTAAATTTGAATCCAATGTCAATACTGCGCTCGTTTCGCGCAAATCCGTCATAACAATATCCCCAGTGCCTGCCAGGTTCATATCGCGGTTGGGGTGCTGGCTGCCTGCACTTGTGTTTTGCGTGTTTCTGAGCGTTTCGTCAAAGGCGTATTGGTAAGCCTCGCTGAGTGTCACCTTGCCGTTGCCCGTCATATCCGCTGCGCCGCGCAAGCCGCCCACAAGGGCGTGGGTAAAAAAGCTGCCCTTTATGCGGTCGCTTTCTTGGCTGGCCTCATTTTCGTTTGAGCTGGTTAAAAATGCGTAACCCTTCATCTCGCTGCTAGCGTCTTGCATAAAAGCTGGCCTTGAAACGCCACCCTTTGTTCTGGTTATTGCCCCCGAACCGCAGGCATCGAGTATGGCAACTTTTACATCTGCGTTTATGTTGTTCACGTTTTTGCGGAAATCCGCCCAGCTATACACATCGCCGCCCAAGCGCAAGCCTTTTTCGTCTGCGTGGCCGCTGTAATACACAATCACTTCTTTGCGAACTCCAGTTTCTTTGCTCTGTATTCGTTTTTCAAGCTCGGCAAAGCCGTTTTGCATGGCTTGGGCATTGGGGTCAAAAATCCGCAGAACATTGCCTTGAGCCACGCCGCCCATTTGGGACATAACTCCAGCAAAGGAATTGGCATCGCTTTCCGCATAGCGGAGCTTAACCCTGTCCGTACCTCCGTTATTTGCGCCAGCAACGAGCAAAAAACGCTCAACCTTCTGTGGAGCGGCATTCAAAAATGCCACCAAAATCAGCGAAAGTGCAAAAATAGTCTTTTTCATAACCATTAAACACCTAAGGTAGCAAAAAGTGTTACTTTTTTATTTTACTATATTACCCCCTATTATGGCTTTAATGTCCAAGCCTTATACCCAAGGGCCTAGATGGCATTGAGGTTGTTCCTCGATGCCCTTTGCCAGAGAATTGTCAATAAAAAGAGTAATTCAATAAAAATGCCAAAAACGGCGAAATTTTGTAAATTTCGGCGTTTTTTGGGATTTTTTAAGAGGTTTAAAACCCCCCAGCCCCTATTATTTTCACCCTTTTGTCTGAACCCCGATTTTACAAGATTTTTCCGATTCTCCCGATTTCGCATTTACCCACGCAAACGAGCGTTTCGGGTTGAGCTATCGGGGAAGTCTTGTAATACGGGAGTCTCGGGGTTCAGACAATTTTTCTGAAAATGACCAGCCTTTGGCTGTTCGCCAGCGGGTAAGTAGCGCATGGGTGTCTGGTTACATTTTGGTTACGTAAGACGCCGCAAACTTTATATATTAGATTCCATGATAAAAACAGCATACACATGTTTTAGCACGGATGTTATTCACGAAGGGCACCTGAATATAATCAAAGAGGGCAAAAAATACGGCAGATTAATCGTTGGCGTGTTGAGCGACAAGGCAAAAGTGCGCAGCGATAGGTTTCCCGTTATTCCGTTTGAAGAACGCTTTGAGATGATAAAAAATATCGATGGGGTTGATGAGGTGGTGGAACAGAACAATGTTCTATACGATGAAGTGATAAATTCCATCAAGCCGGATTACGTGGTTCATGGGGATAACTGGAATGAATACCCCGATTCCATAATTAAAGAAAATGTGATTAAAAACCTGAGCAAATATGGCGGGGAATTGATTGAAATTCCATATACATATAACGCCAAGGTGCTGAAAATAAACTCCATTATGCGGGAAAAGCTGGCAATGCCGGAATACCGCCGCAAGCGTCTGCGCCAGTTGTTGAATTTGTGCCCAATAGTGAAAGTTATAGAGGCGCATAGCGGCATCAGCGGTTTAATAGCGGAAAAGACGATAGTTGAAAGGAATGGAGAATTAGACCAGTTCGATGCGATGTGGGTATCCAGCTTATGCGACTCAACGGCAAAAGGAAAACCCGATATTGAATTGGTTGATATATCTTCCAGAATGAGAACGCTTGACGACATTTTAGATGTGACTACCAAGCCGATAATACTGGACGGAGACACAGGCGGGCAAGCGGAGCATTTTGCATATAATGTCAGAACCTTGGAGAGAATGGGCATTTCCGCGGTGATTATAGAGGATAAAATAGGGTTGAAGCGCAACTCGCTGTTTGGCACGGAAGTTGAGCAAACGCAGGATACCATAGAAGCCTTTTGCAATAAAATCAAAGCGGGAAAAGAGGCACTGAGAACAGAAGAATTTATGGTAATCGCGCGAATTGAAAGCCTTATTTTAGAACAGGGAATGGAAGACGCTTTAAAAAGAGCCTTTGCTTATGTTGAAGCCGGAGCCGATGGCATTATGATACACAGCCGCAGAAAAACTCCCGATGAGGTTTTTGAATTTTGCGATAAGTTCAGGCAAAGGGAAAAACAAACGCCCATAGTAGTTGTGCCCACCTCGTATAGCCAGGTGACCGAGAACGAACTTGTGCAACACGGCATAAACATTGTAATCTATGCAAACCACTTAACGAGAAGCGCGTTCCCCGCCATGAAAAATACCGCTGTTGAAATTCTTAAAAACCACAGAGCGAAAGAGGTTGAAAACAACATTATGCCGTTTAACGAAATCATAAAACTCATAGATGAATTATAGGAATTAACGATGGAAACACAAAATGAAATTGCAGTGATTATGGCAGCTGGCACAGGCACAAGGATGCTGCCCCTTACAGAAACTACCGCAAAACCGCTGCTTCCGGTTTTGGGCGTGCCGATGATAGAAACTGTGATAAACGCTTTGGAAAAACGCAGCCTTTCAAAAATCTATGTAGTGGTTGGTTATAAAAAAGAACAGTTTGAATATTTAAAGCAAAAATACAAAAATATAGAGCTGATTGAAAACAAGGAGTATTTGGAAAAAAATAATATCTCATCGCTAAAAGCGGCAGCAAATATGCTCGGCAAAGAAAACTGCTTTATCTGCGAAGCCGATTTATACATAACCGATGATTCCATATTCCATCACGAATTTGAGCGCTCGTGCTATTTTGGCAAATTCATAAAGGGCTATTCCGATGACTGGATTTTTGAAATGGATAACGACAGGATTACAAACATAAAAAAAGAGGGAACAAGCCTTTTCAACATGGCGGGCATCTCTTACTGGCTAAAGGAAGACGCCGCTGAAATTGCAAAAGCATTGGACAGAGAGTACAAAGAGCCGGAGCATGGCAAGTTGTTTTGGGATGAAGTTGTGAACAAAATACTGGACAAGGTGAATGTGGGGGTTTACCCCATAAAGCCCGAACAAATTACAGAACTAGACACCGTGGAAGATTTTAAGAAAGTGACGGGGTGAGCAGGAATTTCCCCACCACCGCGTTGAACTGCAAATCGTTTTTGCCCTGTATTCTGTTCACCGCCATTAAGCTGTCTTCCTCGTCTGCACCGTTTACCAAACTGAATTCAAAATAGCCATCTGGAACAAGAACGTGCTCTGTGCCCTTCAGCTTTGCCATAGCCCAGTATGCGATGTCGTCTGCTTGGGGCGCGAGTTCCATTATCTCGCTCAGGTGCGTTAAATCCAAGGACTGCGGCGGGTAAAGCACGCCCCCTATGCCAGTTGGAAAAAGCAACTCCGCATTGTCTTTTTGGGTGGCGCGCCATTTCCATTTGTTGTAGGGCAAGCCCTCTTTAATCACATGCGCTCGGTGGCAGCAAATTTTTTGCGGATTTTCCCTGTGCGTCTGCAAAAGTTTCTCCAGCCAGTCTTTTGGGTAATACGCATCGTCATCCACGGTTATCAGAATGTCGTTTGGAAATTCCTGCAATGCAAAATTCAGCTTTTTATAGGATTTTAAATCATCGCAAAATTTTATCTCCAAGCCCATCTCAACTTCTGTTTTCAAAAGATTTGGAATGTTGCTCAAATTCCAGTTCTCCTTATCCAGCCACAGGATTATTTTATCCGGCTTTGCATTTTGCTCAAATAAAGACCATATAGCGTAGGGGGCAGTATCCTCTGTTCTTTTCCCGTAGCTTGTAAGCGTAACTATGAGCAATGGGGATTTTTTGGGGGTGCTTTGCAACGGCTCAAATTTTTTTTGCTCAATTATATTTTTTAACTTTCCCTTATGCCGCAGAGCTATTTTTTTTTGAATAAAACGAATAGGCTTTAGGAAACTTTTTAGCATTATGGATAAAGATAGAAAAACGCTCCGCAGATTTGGGCAAAATTTTTTGGACAAGGAAATGTCCAAAAAAATCGCAGACGACTTGCCTTGCTCAACGCGGGATTGCATTTTGGAAATAGGCCCCGGGCACGGTGCCCTTACCGAATGGCTACTCCCCAAATGCTCAAAACTGACCGCAGTTGAGATAGACGATTTTTGCATCCCAAAATTGAAGGAAAAATTTAAAAACCGCGAGAGCTTTAACCTTGTCCACGAAAACTTTTTAAAATTCAACATTGAAAAATGGATAGACGAGCACCCCAGCTCATGGATAGCGGGCAACTTGCCATATAACATGGCAACCGCAATAATAACGCGCATATTGCCGCACATATCAAAGATAAAAGGCTGCATGTTCATGACCCAGTTAGAGGTAGCCCAGAGGATAACCGCACACTCAGGCTCAAAGAGCTACGGGAGCCTCTCGGTATTTTGTGCTTGCCACGCCAAAAGCCGCATAGAAAGGCTTATAAGCCCAGAGCATTTTAACCCTAAACCCAAAGTGAACAGCGCAACCATAATTCTTGAGCCATTGGAAAAACCGCTTAACCTAGATGACCGTTTTTTTGAATTTGCAAAAGCGGCATTCTCGCAGAAGAGAAAGATTCTCGCGAACTCGCTTTCTGCCTTTTATCCTAAAGAAGAAGTTACAGATGTGCTAAGAAGTTTGAATTTCAAGGAAAATACAAGAGCCGAAGAGCTATCGCCAGACTGCTTGATAAAGATTTACTATATTCTACCCAGATGAGTTTCTTGATAAAACTTACGGCGATTTCTGCTGTTGTTGCGGCTATTTATTTCTTTGTCCAAACAGAACGGCTGGATAATCAGTTGACAGAGATAAAACCAAAAGCAGAAGCCAATTTTGACGAATGGCAGAAACAGAACAATTGCATTAAAAAACCGCTCCCATGCAAGGAATATTCAACGCAATTCAAGGATTGGCTGGCGCAGCTTGACCTATATAAAGAGAGCAAGGAAAAATCTCCTCAGTTTAAAGGCTATAGACTTTTGAAAGAATTGGACGGGCTATATGCCCCAAGCCTTAACTCTGGAGGGAAGGCGGCTCTTGCGGTGATATGTTGCGGAGTTTTGCTTTGGTTCTTTTTGGTAGCTCGCCTTTTTGGTGGTAAAAAAAAAAAGATAAACGTTCCATCAATAAAAACTCGATCAACCGCCCCTAAAAAAGACACCGGGCCAGATGCCCCAACCTTGCTCCGCAAAGCTGCGGAATGTGCAGAAAACGACCCAAAACAAGCCATAGATTATCTTGAGCAAGCTGTTAAAAAGAGCCTCAGTGCCAAGCTCGAAGCCCCGGCTTTGCTCATGTGCGGCAGTTTGCGCCTTAAAAATAAGATAGGCGCAAAACAAGGCAAGAAACAGCTCGATAGAATTATATCCGATTATCCAGAAAGTTTGGAATCCCAGAAAGCAAAAACCGTGCTTGAGACATTTAAATGACGTCATAATTATCTATTTTTGACTATATGTATAACATTATTCGTTTATCAGAACAGCTTTCTGAAAAGCATATAATTGTTCATTCGGGAAGTTCCGATGCAGAGAGCATTTTGTGCGAAATGGTGCAATTACTTTCAGATGAGTTGGGACCTGAAGCCTGCAAAGACATTTCGGATGCTGTTTTGGAGAGAGAAAAAAGCAAAAGCACGGGCATAGGTTATGGCGTTGCCGTTCCACATACAAGAACATCTTTGGTTAAACAACTCTATTGCGTTGCAGCCACTTCGGAAAGCGGCATAGAATTCAAAGCCTTGGATAGCAAGCTCACAAGTTTGTTCTTTTTGATAATAAGCCCGGACTTCACCGTTGGTCCGCATTTGAATATAATAGCTGCCATAAGCCACTTGGTGGGCAAAAACACGAACATGAGCGCAAAGCTAAACAACGCTCAGTCCGCAGAAGAATTTATGGATATACTAAAAGCAGAGGAAGAGAAGTATATAATTTAAATCGGAATGAGTGGATAAGCCGCGAACAATAAACAATTTCTTTGGCGGCTCACTGCCTGATATTCACCTTCGGTGAATGGCAGTGTCAAACCACGACCAAGGTCGGTGGTTCAAATCCACTGAGGAATTGATATCGGAATGAGTGGATTCGAACCACCGACCACTTGAACCCCATTCAAGTACTCTACCAGGCTGAGCTACATTCCGAGGCTTTTAATCTACTTTGATGGTTTCTAAGCCCGGCCTGCCCATGGCAAAGAAAAAGTTGACCTCTGCATTCCAAGACTTGTCTTTGCAGTCGTTGACTATCATTTCGTAACCGCCCTTTACGCGAAGGCGAAAGGAGCTTTCACGGAAAAATATAAACCCGCCGTTTAAACTGCCTGCAAAGCCAAAAACATCTCCGAATTTATGGCCCTCTCTTTTATCATAACCTGGATGCCTAGCTCCTGCTTGAACTTCAACAAATGGCGTGACATCTGTTTTAAGAACCTGCTGCTCCAAACCAACCCAGCCACCTAATCCGCCGTCTGGCGCAGTCATATCAAATTCAAGGGTCACGGCTGTCAGCTCCGCAAACTGAATGCTCGCCAAGAGGGAAGGATTAAAAAATGCCTTGCCCTGCTCTTTATAGCTGGTGTTTAGCGAGCCTAAAGCTCCAAAGCCAAAACCCAAATTAAGCCAAGAGGAATGTTGCTTTTCTTCGTTGGGCTTGCCTAAACTCAGAGGTTGTGCCAACGAAAAAGAAGTGAGAACGAGGAGTAGGATTATGTAACGCATGGGAATAATCTAGAAAAATTCCAAATGGTCTATGAGCCTTGTTTTGCCAAAATGGCAGGCGAGCAAAATGACCGCATTTTTTGAAACCCTTGTTTTTATAGGCTGCAAATCGTTTTTATCCGCTATTTCTACGTATTGAATTTTGCCACCAGCTTGTTTTATTTTTTTTTCAACAATGCCTTTTAACTTTGCAACGGAGGCAATTCCCCGCTCATACATTTTTTTCGCTTCCAAAAGCCCTGCGTATATTGAGCTTGCAGCCTCAAGTTCCTTTAAGCTCATATATTCATTGCGGCTAGACATGGCAAGCCCATTTTTTTCCCTTACTGTTTTTACGCCTATAACCTTCACAGGGAAATTCAAATCAAAAACCATTTTGCGAATCACGTGGAGTTGCTGAAAATCCTTTTCCCCAAAATACGCCCTGCTTGGGAGCGCAATGTTGAAGAGCTTTGCCACCACGCTGAGAACCCCGGCAAAATGCCCGGGGCGCCACTTTCCGCAATACATATTTTCAAGTTCTGCATTGCGCACATAAGTTTGCAATGGCTCTGGATACATATCCTTGGATTCAGGCGCAAAGACAATGTTTGCCCCAGCCTCGGCGCAAAGCTTTGCGTCCGCCTGCAACCTGCGGGGGTACTTTGCAAAATCCTCGTTTGCCCCGAATTGCGTTGGGTTCACAAAAATGCTGACAATGGTCACCTCGTTGTTTTTTGCGGAAGTTTCAACCAAATGAATATGCCCTTTATGCAAAGCCCCCATAGTGGGCACAAGCCCTATGCTCTTTCCCTGGCCGAGCATTTTTTTTGAAAATTTCTGCAACTCTGTGGCTTTGCGAATTATTTTGATTTTTTTCGGATTTTTTCGCATGAGCTTTCCAATGGGCAAAATGATAGCAATGCAGCCGCAAAGAACGGCATCCACAGCACATAGCAAATACATATAGCAAATGACTGCACCAAATTCCCAGAAATGAGCATTGGCAATTTCATGCAATAAAAAACTATATCCAGAACAATCAGCAAAAGAATCGTTAGCAAGCTGGCTGGGATAGTTTTTTTAGCTCCGTGAGCAATGGCACCTTCCAGAGTTTTTTTCTGCCTGGCATTTTCGCTTATATGGTATCTAACCCCAAAAATCAAATGGAATATATCCGCGAAAAAAACAGAGACAAAGCCAAACCAAGCCAAATTGGAAACGCCCAGAAATAAAAGCCAGGCGGAAAGCGCATAAACTAAAAGCATGGAAGGGAATATCGATTTTACAAACAGGCTTCTTATAAAAAAGAAACTGGTTATAGCTATAAAAAAAACGCCCGCTATGAAAATTGGCATCGCATCTTTATACTCCGCAACGGCGAGCAAAAACAGAGCATTTAGCAATAAAAAGAGAAACCAGAGAAGCCCGCATTTAAACCCAAAATACTTCCATCTAAAAAGAAACAGCACCAAAACGGCAAAAACCGCTCCGAAATTCCAATCGAGCGGCCTAAAATCGCCATAAATAAAATCGATTACGGTTGCCGTCACTTCGTCCGAAAGCGGCTGTATGGAGACCAAAACGCCATCTATGTTAAACATGGCTATTACGCAAAACAAAACAGCGATTAGAATTTCTATAAGCCTAAAACGGATAGAATACTCCGAAATCCTCTGTACCAGCAACGACTTTTCTCTCAAATCCATTTGTAAGGGGGAATGTAGAAAAATAATATCCCCCTTAAACCAAATATATCCATATATTTACTAAATTGCCTTTGTGTTTGGCTTCTTTTTCTTTCTGCTTTTTGCCTCGTTTTTGTTTGCGGCGCAGCCGCAAACCGTGAAACGCGACATGAGCAAAAGGGTTGTATTCGAAAATCCCGATATCAAGACAAGTTATTCGCCGCTTATGCGGGAAAAAAACTCGCGGGCAGACTCCCTTTTGCCTGCCCTTAACGGAGACATGGCTTTAAAAGACCTCATCTCCGCAAACCCAAACCTATGGAGCATAGAGAACCTTAGAAAAGAAAAAAACTTGAACACCAAATTGCATGTGAATATAATCTATGTGGATGGCACAAGAGAGGAAGCATATTGCGATTTCTCAAAAAACACCAACGCGGAAAACTGGATGCTGACCATAGGGATAGATTTTGTATCTGGCAGTTCAAACACGGCAGGTGTGCACATTCAACAATGTATTGATTTTGTTAAAGATAGCATAGGCTATGCTATGCTGGATTCCACGGGGAAAAAACTGGTTATCCCGCCTAAGAAGATTTTGCAGGAAATTGAAAAAGTCCAAATACCAGATGTGATTTCCCTTGATTTGCAGATGAAGCTGCTAAACGCTCACAAAAGCGTTGAAGAAAGCGGAAATTGCCCCAGCGATATAGAAGCGTACATGATTCTTCTGGATGTTTGGAAACAGGTTAAAAACATTGAAATGGATCTTTTTACCATAAGCGAAGCCCTGTACCGCGAAACCGTCCGAAGTTGCGCGTTCAATAGGGAATGGAATAAAAAATACAGCGAAACTGCAACTTTCCGCTGCGGCTCAAATGATATATGCGAATATAACCAAAGCGAAGATGGCAAAACCTTCTGGAGCTGGAATGCCTATGACAACCGCCTGGAATTTCAGAGGAAAAAAATTCTGTTCTTCCCTTATGGCAAAAAAAGCATCCGCGATGGCGGAACCATGCTGGATTTGCGCATAACGCCGCTTTCTTCAAGGCTTTTTCTGGAGAGCTATCTTAACTTAAAAGGCGAGCCTGTGAGCCTAGGTCTTATAATACTAGGCAAGGATTAGGCTTTTCTTCTTTTATCCAATTCTTTTTTCAACTTCAACCAATAATCTTTTCCAAAAAATATCAGGTAATTTGCAAATAGCAAAATCATATATATCTGCCGCTCAGGGTAACCTAGGAACAGCGGAACAACTAGCAAAACTGCCGCTATAAAAACCGCTATCCATTTAAAAGCTATAGGCAGTATAAAAAACAGATGCACCTCTCTGTTTGGATTAAGCGTGGCAAGGGCAAAAAAGAAAGAACATTCCATATAGGCAAAAGTTTCAATAGGGATTCCCGTTATGAGAGACGCCAAAACAGTATTAAACCACGCGAATAAAAAGTAAACGGTAAAAAGAGTTGAACCCCATGCGCTTTCAAGCCAAATCATAACATCGTAAAAAAACCAAAGCACAAAGAACACTAACAAGTTGTCAACAAGAGGAATGGCTATAAATGTGAAAATGCGCCAGACCTCGCCTTGCAAAACCGCGTTTGGATCTAAGACAAGCCTAGATATAAACTCCGGTCTTTTCATTGCTAAAAAAAAGCCCATTGCCTGTGTTATGGTTAAGAACAATGGCAGCTTGGGTATAGACAACCATTTAAGATTTTTGTCTATACTAACAAGCCAGTCAGGTAAATTTACTTGCCGCATTTAATCTTCGGAAGAGGATTCAATTTTTTTTATCAATTCTTCTAAAATCTTGCCACCGCTCTTTATGTTGTTCACCATCACCTTGGCGTCTTCGGAGAGTTCGCTGTTTGGGAACTTTTTGAGCATTTCTTCAAAGGCTATCAACGCAAGGGAATCTTTCTTTTCGTATTCGCTCAACACAAAACCTTTCATAAAATAGGCTTTATACGCATCTGGTTCATTTCCCCAAAGCCCTATTATCACTCTATATTCATTAACCGCTGCGTCATATTGGCCAAGATCCTGATAGATGCTCGCAAGTTCATAAGAGGTAGCTCGCTGCATGGAATCGCTTTGCGGAAATAATGTTCTGGCTTTTTCCCAAAGCTCTTTTGCTTTTTGCGGGTTTTGGTTGTTGTATTGAATTTTTGCCTGTTCAGCCAGCTCCGCGAAATTATCCGATGTGAACTCCAAACCCCATGAGGTATCTATAATCGAAACCGGAACGGATTTTCGCAAATTAGCCTGCTCCCTTTCCTGAATGCCAGAAAATTCATTGTATCTTATGTTTCTATAAGCTGGTCTCCTTATGTTTTCCCAGCTAGCAGCCTCTCCATATCTGTCCCTATTTAGCACAAATTCCCTCCTATAAGATATATCGGGAATGCGGAGCCAAACCGCTACGTCCAGCTTTGAGTCTTCAAAGCTCTTTGGCAAAAATAGGGAATCCTTTTCCGATTCATAAGCCGTTTTCAAGGCTTCCTCTGGAATTCCAAGTGTATAGGTCAAAACCGAATCCATCAAAACCCGCACATAAAGCCTATCCGCTATCTGGCGTGTCCAAGCAATGTATTCAATGGATTTATCCAAGCCTTTTTCCCTTGCGGCTCTTGCATATAGATTCTCTTCCATCAAATTGCTAATGATTGCGCCTCTGCGCAGCATTTGCTGCCGAGGGCCTAGTTTTGCCCTGAATTCCAAAACGTCCTTTTCTGTTATTAAAGGTTTGCCGCCAATTGTCGCCAAAACAACAGAGGAATCAAGCGGAAAGTCGCCCCTGGATTCCACTATGGATCTTGCAAGATCCTTAGCTCTATCCCACGGTTTTAACTGAGGCTCCACTATGGAATCTATGTAGAACACATGGTATGTGCTTACATCCGGAGCGCGTAAAATCGGTGTGAATTTCTTTGCGCCCAGCTTTGAAACTTCTTCGTCAAGGGCAGGGAACATGCCTATATTCATAATGGCATGGCCCTGTTTGATAAACGGCATTTCCACAGCTATTTTCGCAAATTCTTCCCTTGTTGAAATTTTCTTTATTTTGACCGCCAAAGCAGCGGAATCCTTATCGGAAAGGATCAGCAGTTTGTACTGGGCTCTAGTTTGAAATTGCTCTGGATTTTCTTTATAAAATCCTTCTAGGGCAGGCGGCTCTATTTTAACAAGCTCAACCTTGTAAAGTTTTTTTAACCTCTCCAATTCCGAGTTCATCATTTCACGGCGGCAACTGTCTATTATGGCGGCTTTGTTGGTATCGTTTACCCGAGCCGCGAGTTCGGCATTTTCTTTTAAAAACAGATCCGCAGCCAATCTTTCACGAAAATTCGCAATAGGCATGGAAGAGGAAAGCATGGAAGAATCCGTATAGCGGCTTTCGTTCTTTTTGTAGAAATCCAGCAGGGCTTTATTGTCGTAACCCAGATTTGCTTGCAGATACAGATAAACATAAATTTGAGCAAGCCTGCCGCTCTCGCCTTCTTCAAGTTTTTTTTGGATTGAGTTTTGCTCGCCAGCAAATAAAAGACGGGCAACTTCTGCCATCCGCCTTGTCTCCGCCACCTGTTGCAATTCCGGCGCTATGGACTTTTTATTGCGGGCGGTTTCTGGCCTTGTGGCTGCCAAGAATTCCACATCGGAGGTGAACAGCGATGTGTTGCCAATTTTAGCTATAGGCCTGTCTTGTGGAAAGGGACTGCAGCCAAACAGAACGATGGATGCCAGACCGGCAATGAGAATAACGAATGATTTACGCATAGCAAAGCTCCTTAACTTTTTAGAGACGCCAAGGCCTCTTCCTTGGTTTCATAAATTTTCAACAACCTATTTGCTCCAACTATCTCAATAACTTCAAAAACATTTTCGTTTGGGCCTACTATCCCAAAAGAACCTTTTTTTGAAAGGAGCATCTTTGATATTCTTAAAATTGCGCCTAATCCTGTACTATTTATATAACGAAGTTTTGAAAAGTCCGCAACCAAATGCACCAACCCTTCCTTTTCAAACATATTCTGTACAAATTTTATCAGATCCTGAGCGTTGAAACTATCCAAGTCTCCTTCCAGCGCAAGCAAAAAACAACCTGGGAATTCAGGTACCTGAGAGAATTTCATTTGCATTGTTTCGTCTAACATTCTATACCTCAACTATTTTGGTTACTTGTACAATCACTTCTGTTTGACTGATATTCACATTAACTGAATCGGAGAGCATTTTAACCAGGGCTATACCCCTGCCTCTTGGAGCATCTTCATCTATTGTGGGGTTTTGGTATCTGTTAGAAAGCGTATCCATTGCATCTTTGTCCATTTTACCATGTGAATTTTTAATAACCAAAACTATTTTTTTTCTGCTTATGGATATACTCGCAAAAAAATCATCGCTCGACAAACTTGAATAATCAACAGCATTATTTGTCAATTCGTCTATTATGGTTTCTATGTGGAAAATCAGTTTGGGCTTAAAACCCTTTTTGGCAAGCACGGAGCAAATAAGCCTTCTCAAAAGCGTGACATTGGTTACACGCGAAGGGAGGGAAAACGAAAACCTCTCCACCGAGCCTAAAAAGCGAAAATCCGATATAGCGGCCTGCGGGTTGGAATAAAAATGAAACACCCTATCCAAACCTACTACGGACAGACGGTCTTGCAGGAACATGGGCGCGGAGCTTATGGCTAAATCGCCGCCTATTTGCTGAAGCATTTTGCGGCAGCTCATAAGGGTGCCCACAAATGGCGAGCCTATAAATTTCACATTTTCCAGATTAACCACAACAAACACGTTTTCGTTCTCTATGCACCTGTTGACTGCGGTTTTGAAAGGGACAATGGCGGGAATATCCAAAGAACTCGTGACGCTTATGACCGCAAGCCCTGGTTCTTGGGAGGAAATAGTCAAACCTTCCGATAAAAAATCCATCGCGTTGGAAAGCGTCATTTTTTACCCCCTGAATTTTGCAGATTCAAAGATGTTATGAGTTCTTTTTTATCGGTTGTGCTTATCTGCACGGAAACAACATATCCGGTGGTTTTGCATGTAAAAGAAATCGTAGGTATAGCGTGCAAAAATTTTTCGTCAGAAATAACGGAATTAAACCAGTCATAAGATTCTTCGGCTACACGTTCCGCAAGTTCCTTGCTAAAGTCAAAACTTTTTAAATAATCCCTCAAAAATTCCTGAACAAAGGGAATATACCCCTTATTTGCCGGAAATTCTATCTTAAAATTACTATCGCAAGGCATTAGAGTGGTAAATATAGAAAATCAAGATTGGGGAATTTTGTCATTTACCCTATACACAAAGGCCAAAACTCTAGCAACCGCTTCAAAAAGTTCTTCCGGTATAAAGGACGGGACAGAAACCTTAGAAAGCACAGTCGCCAGATGGTCGTCTTTGTGCAATGGAATATCATGCTCAACGGCCCTTTCTATTATTCTCTCCGCAAAAGAACCTCTACCAGAAGCTACCACCATAGGCGCATCCGGTTTTGCAAGATCGTGCTTTAAGGCAACAGCCAGCTTCACTCTGTTACCTAAGCCCAAAGAATATTATAAAACCGGAAATCAAGGCAAAAAATGAAACCAAATGCATGCGCCAGGCTATCTTTGCGTTCACAAGCGGCTTGGAATCTCCAAAGCGGCCCTTCCATTTAAGCTGAAAGTGGTGGTGCAGCGGAGCGCGCAAAAACAATCTGTGCTTATCCGCATAGTCCCAGCCACGCATTCTTTTATTTATCTTAAAATGCCCAATTTGCAGAACAACAGACACCGCCTCCGCTAAGATTATCACGCCAACTATGGGCAGGAACAATGCCGCCTGCACAAGTATAAACATTATGCCGAGCAACGCGCCAAAACCTATTGAGCCAGCATCGCCCATATAAATTTCCGCAGGCGGACTGTTGTACCAAAGGTATGCGAGCAAGGCCCCTATAGAAGCCATAGCTATTGGGAATAATTCATCGCAACCCTTCAGATACGGGATGTGCAGATAATCGCTGAAAATCGCATTGCCGCTTACGTACGCAACCACGCCCACAAAAAACATTCCCGTAATCAGAGGGACGCTCACAAGGCTATCCACGCCATCCGTGAAATTTGTCCCGTTTGCGCTGGCGGCTACCACAAACGTTATGAACAAAATAAACATCCAGTTTGGCAAATGGGGATGCCAGATTTGGAATTTCACCAATGGCACATATAATTCGCTGGTTAAATCCGGCACAAGTTTATAGCACGAAACAGCTATGGCAAAACTGAACAAAAAGTAAAGCACCAGCCTGATGGTAGTTCCCATGCCGTCCGCTTTTTCTTCGTAATCTTTTTTTGTCTTTTTTCCGCTATCCACAAGTTTTTTCATACGTATTTTGGTTATGTCGTCTGTTGCGCCAACGGCTGAGTACAGAACCAAAATTACAAGAGCGGCTATCACATAGCCGTTAAAAATAGCCGTTACGCAAGATACTGCCACTACCACCACTACCATCAAAAGCCCGCCCATTATAGGCGGTGAATTTTCCTTGAAATCCGACGTAGCATTGATTCTTTTTAAAAAAGCGATGTAACGGGGCATGGTGAAAAACACCAGCAACGCGGCTAACACCGCCGCCAAACCAGCCCTGAACAAGCGGCTATCAAAAATCTGGTACCCTGTAATTTCAAAGAGGAATTGAATCAGCATAAAAAATCCTCAGGTTTTGTTTTCGCCACGCATCATTATTATTTTCCCAGATCTAACAAATTCAACTATCTCAAATTTTTTGCAGATGGAGAGCATAGCCTCTATCTTTTCCGAATTTCCGGTCACCTGAATTATCATAGAGTTTTCCGTCATGTCTATGGTTATGGCCTTGAAATGGTCGCAGAGCTGCAAAAGCTCCGTTCTCTCATCTCTTTTGCAGCGAATTTTTAAAAGCGCAAGTTCCTTTTCAACCACGTTTTGCCTTGTGTGGTCTTTAGCCTGAATTACATCAACCAGTTTTTCCAGCTGCTGAATTATCTGAGCCAAGGTTTCCGGGTTGCCACGCGCAACTATGTTCATGCGGCTGATTGAGTCGTCTATGGTAGGGGAAACAACCAAGCTATCTATGTTGTAGCCACGCCTTGAAAAAACCAAGGCAATGCGAACAAGGGCGCCGGGCTTGTTGGAAACTAAAATGCTTATGGCATGAGCGGGAAACATATCAAGTCCCTCCCGTTGGTTTTTCCAAAACCGCTTTTGGACGTTCGGTTAGAATGTCGTCTATGGAGGCCCCCGGCGGAATCATCGGGAACACGTTGTCTTCCTGCTCGCACTCGCAATGAATAAGAACGGGACCTTCGTTGTACTCCATAGCTTTTTCTATTGTGCGTTGAACATCCGCGTTGCGGCTAACGCAAAACGCCTCCATGCCGTAAGCCTTTGCCAGCTTAACAAAATCAGGATTGTTCTCCATCAACACGCCCGAATAGCGTTTATCGTAGAATATGTCTTGCCATTGGCGAACCATTCCCAAAAAATGGTTATCCATAACAAAAATTTTTATCGGCAATTTGTTCACCTGCGCCGTTGCAAGCTCGCAAAGCGTCATCTGAAAGCCGCCGTCCCCCAGAATTGCGCAAACCGGGAAGCCCGTTTTGTTGCCAAACGCAACGCCTATGGCTGCCGGCAAGCCAAAACCCATAGTGCCCGCCCCGCCGGATGTCAAAAACTGCCCTGGATAATCGCATTTAAAGAACTGAGCTGTCCACATCTGGTGCTGGCCAACGTCGGCGATAACTATGGCTTTCCCGTTTGTGACCTCGTGGAGGGTCTGCACAACGTGCTGTACCCTGAGGCCGCCTTGCTTTGGGTAGTGCAGGGGATATTTCTTTTTCCAAGAGAACACCGTTTTTAGCCAGTCCGAGGAATCCAATTTTTCCGTTAGCGGCAACAGCTGCTCCAAAACAATTTTTGCGTCTCCGCACAAAAAATGCCTTGGGGTTATAACCTTGCCGTATTCCGCAGGGTCTATATCTATGTGCACAACCTCGCATTGCTTTGCAAACTCGGAGAGTTTTGCGGTTATGCGGTCATCAAAGCGCGAGCCTACGCTTATGAGCAAATCGCACTCGTGAATGGCTTTATTTGCGGCAACAGTCCCGTGCATACCTGTCATTCCAAGCGACAGTTCGTGGCTTGCCGGGAAAACCCCAAGCCCAAGCAACGTTGAGCTTACAGGTGCTCTCAGCTTTTCTGCCAGTTCCTTGACTGCTCTGCCCGCGCCGCTTATAGCCGCGCCGTGGCCTGCCAAAATCAATGGCTTTTTGGATTTTTTAATTGTAGCGGCTGCCTGTTCAATAAATTCCTGCTCCGCTTTGCCGGGGATTTTGTACCCTGGCAGAGTTGCGTTGTCAACAAACGGCGCGGTGCAAGGCGCGGTGCTAACGTCTTTGGGAATGTCTATCAAAACCGGTCCCTGCCTGCCGGAATGCGCGATAAAAAATGCTTCCTTTATCACGCGGGGCAAATCGTTGGTGTTTTTAACCAAATATGAGTGCTTAACGGAAGCAAAGCTCATCCCGCTGGTATCGCATTCCTGAAAAGCGTCCGCTCCGAGCGAGCCGGTCACCGTTTGCCCTGTTAGAACCACCATAGGGATGGAATCCATATAGGCGGTGTAAATGCCTGTGAGCGTATTTGTGGCACCGGGGCCGCTTGTTACTAAAACAACGCCAGTTTTTCCGGTGACTCTTGCATAACCGTCTGCGGCGTGGGTTGCGCCTTGTTCGTGCCTTGAAAGGACCAATTTTATATCAGAATCCAAAATTGCATCAAAAATCGGGATGACATTCCCGCCTGGGTAGCCAAAAACGGTATCTATACCCTCTCTTTTGAGGCACTCTATAATAACCTGAGCGCCATTTAACGGTTTTGCAGCCATATTTTACCTACAACAAAAACAAAATTACAGTATTTTAGGGCAAATATAGTAAATTTTGAGGAAACGTATATAGATTTTAAGAATATTTGGGGGGAAATTGGTGAAATTGCTGGGAAATTAAAATCGGTTCCAAATAAAATTCAATCCCTGGCTTATGTAGTGCGGCATATATGTATCGGAACTTATCAGAGGGATTTTATTGGTCATAGCGTGTGCCATAATTATATGGTCAAAAGGATCTTTGTGACCTGGGATAGGTTCTATTTTGCCTAACGTAAGGATATGCTCTTTTTTAATGTAATCAACGGTAAAACCTTGCTCATCTATCGCTGTAAAAATATCCTTTGTTGTTTTCCATTTAGCTACTTCAATTTTTTTTGCCCGCAATAACAAAATAATCTCCTTTATACTTTCAGAACTGATGTAAATTTTATTTTCGTAGTCATAAATAATGTATTGAACATCTTTGCTTAACTTATCTTGCTCTTGTATTACAAAGAGAAATATATTTGTGTCAATAAGATATCTCATATCAAGTGTACCACCACGGAGTGTCGTATTGTCTTAACACGGCTTTCATATCGTGAATTATTAAACCTATGCCGTTAGGATGCTTTTGCCGCCATAAAGCAGCTTTTGATAATCTTTTTGGCCTAGCCTCTGCTTTTGACTTGGTCTGTTCTTTTTTTGCGACCCTTGGCATAAAATTCTCCTAATGTGTTAAATAAATATAACAAAAATTTTGGAAAAAATGGTAAAAAAAGCAAAATTATTGCATTTTACCAGAAAAGTATGAACGCCCATCTACAAATTCTTTACCAAATGTCTGTTAAACTTATTTTTGAGGATTGACAGGATTGCTGGATATATATGCTTGCGGTGGAAGTTATCTAATTTCTTTTTTAATAATACTTGCTACTTCTTTAGCAAAATCTAGGTAGCTTTGAGCATCTTCTTTTGTTGGCAAAACTCCGCTTTCTAAAAAAGCAATATCCTCAGGATAACGAGACTCTACATATAAATTCCTCAAAATTTGCAGTAAATTCTCATTTATGCCAAAATCTTTTATTTTCCTAACTTCTGAATATAATT
>Ga0268262_10001158_pt1 | contig 33507 bp, 41 predicted proteins | sample TergutNc150P3_FD_190354 | JGI IMG/M metagenome (GOLD analysis project Ga0268262, IMG submission 190354) | Nasutitermes corniger P3 segment gut microbial community from laboratory colony in Florida, USA - Nc150 P3 (SPAdes) (version 2) | ecosystem: Host-associated > Arthropoda: Insects >...
CACGCGTTACTCACCCGTCCGCCGCTCGCCTAGGCATTGCTGCCCTGCTCGCTCGACTTGCATGCATCAGACACGCCACCAGCGTTCGTTCTGAGCCAGGATCAAACTCTTCATAAGTTTGCTGACTATAAAATCAATTGTTTCTCTGAATTAACAGAGCATGGCATTTAATTCTCTTACCTACCAAGTTTTTCTCTCTACTTTCCAAACAGCAAGCTGTCTCTAAGGACAACTTTCCGCCTCTAAGGGCAGCTTTTCCCTCTAAAAAAAATTAGAATGGCTTAGAAATATAGTAATTTTTTTGGATTATGTCAAGGGAAAAGCCTATTTTTTTGATTAATTCTTCAAACAACGCACAGAATATAGGTAATCTGCCTTTTTTTCAGTCTCTAGAGTCATAACCTTTTTATTATAAGTTATTTTGCTCTTGTAGGCTTGCGCTGCATCTTTTGTGTACTGATTGACGTATTCGGTGGCAGTCCACCAGTGAGCCTCTTCTTCTTTGCCAGAGTAATATCCTGACGCATCTGAAAGTGATTCGCAAGAAACGCAGTACCCGCTACCAATGGCAGCAAAACCGTAGCCATCTACGCCCTTGTCTGAGGTAGAACTCTCTTTCCATCCGGTGGCGGCTTTTAATTTTGTGCCAACATCCCAGCCAAAATCCACATCTTCCCAATTATCAAAAATTTCGTCTTCAATGAATTTCCTCAATGTATTCCATTCCAAAGTATCTGGTATATGCCAGCCATTTGGACAAATACCTTGATGTTTTTTTTGTATTCTGCTTGCGCAAGAAGAATTATTGCAACTAGAAGGTATAGTCATTGCCGTTGCCCAATCATACAACCTGCCATATTTATCGCAGTTGGCTTTGATTAAAGCCTGGTCTGCTGGTTTGTCGGGCGCAAGCCAAGTATCTCCGCCATTTCCATTGCCTTGAGCGTAGCATCTGGATTTTCCCGCAGTTGGGGTAAAGTTCAAATTCTCTGCCATCCAAGTTTGAGTGCCTATTTCAATGGTTTTATAGGTTTGGTCTCCTTGAGTCACAGAACCATATTCTTTTAATATGCCACCAGAGCAATAACGAGTTTGGGTATTATCTTTTGCCGTGCAAGTACCTAAAGACAAACTAGAACTAGAGCTAAAACTAGAAGATGAACGTATGCTGCTTGAAGATGATGGTACGCTACTTGAAGACGAAGATACTATATTAGAAGAAGACGAGGAAACTGTGTCTATATCTGAAGATGATGATAAAATATCGCTTGAAGATGAGAACTCGTCAAGAGAAGAACTGCTATTTTCAAAATCTGAACTGCTGCTTAAAGGCTGATTTTCTGCCGAGCTTGAACTGGAAGGTTCATTTTGGTTGCTTGACGAAGAAATGCTGCCCAAAATTGCCGAACTTGAAGATAAATTTTCTTCTGGAAAGTGCAAAGTACAGGAAATGAATGTAAATGTCTGAACCCCGATACCCAGGATTAGTAGGATTAACAGGAATTTTTGTGTTGAAATAGACATATCCAATTAAATATAGTAAAAAAATATATATATTGCCTAAAATTTTATATATTTACTTTATGCGCTTATTTTTGTTTGCCGTTGCATTGGTAATTGCTGTTTTAGGATGCAGCGATGGTAAACTCAATTTATTGCTAGTTTTTTGGGGAGACCACGAGGAATCCAGTTCTAGCGTAGAAAAAGTACACCCAGAACCTAAACCCCCAGTCTCCTGTTCCAGCTCAATTTCAAGCTCAAGCAGTGCTCCAAAACCAAGCAGTTCAAGCATAGTATATGTGTCTTCATCTTCCGTAGAAGAAGAATTGCCCCCCAGTTCCTCTTCTTCTTCCGAAGAACAGAGTTCTAGTAGTTCTAGACCTCCTAGATCTAGCTCTGCAAAAACGGATAGCAATGGTAATACGTATGAGGATTATCCTACCCTAGAGGTAGGAGCACCTGGTGTTAAAAAAGCTGTAACTACGCGTTATTGGGATGGCTGCAAACCGCATTGCTCATGGCCAGAACACATTGGAAACCCTAAACCTTGGGCTATTGCAAAATCTTGCGATAAAAGCGGCTATAACGAAATACCCCTTCTTTTTTTGGATCCGCGTTCGGATCAATGGGGAACATATTATGGCCGTACACCTAGTGCCTGGGATAATAACCAAGCAACAGCTTGGCTTAATAGTGAAACTTACAAGGACTGGGTTCAAGCAAACCCTAATTTCACAAAAAACAGCCTTGCCTACACTTGCTTTGATTTGGCACCATACGCAGTGAACGACACCCTAGCTTACGCATTTGCAGCTACGCATGAGAGAACTCTTCCTTGCGGCAAGTGCGCCCGCTTGCAATTCAATAATGAATGGACCTATGATAAAAATCAGGATGGTAATAGCAAGCCAAGGGTGACTCATAGAGCACTCAAAGGCAAAACATTAATTGTGATGGCCAACAATACTGGTACTGTTGGTGAAAACCATTTTGATATTATGATTCCAGGTGGAGGCGTGGGTGCTGTTAACTGTTTAACGGAGCAAATAGGTTTACCGCCAAAAGAACCTTCCATTGAAAAATTAGGACACGTAATGGGTGGCTTGTTAAGCGAATGCTCATACAATGAAGATAAATCATACGGTGTGCCAAGCGACAGGTTCACTTTGGCACAGTGGCAAGACTGCCTTGAAAAAAGATGCCATAGAGCATTTGACGGCAAACCAAAACACCTTTTAGACGGCTGCTTGTGGCACGTAAATTGGTTTATGGCAGCAGATAATCCCGAAGTGGAATGGGTTGAGACCCCCTGCCCAAAATATTTGCTTGATAAATACGGTTCAACAGCTACAACAAAACTTCCCGATTGCTACACCTCAACTCCCAAAACTTGTCAAATTGATGGAGTGAATAGCAATTAAAATCACAATTCCAAATGGTCTATCAATCTAGTTTTGCCAAAATAGCAAGCTAACAAAATAACAGCATTTTTTGTTGTTTTTGCAGGCATTAAATCGCTTTTGTTTACTATTTCAATGTATTGGATTTTCCCACCGGCTTGCTGTATTTTTTTTTGAATTATGGTTTTTAATTTTGCGCCCGTGGGGGGCAGACACGTAGGTCTGCCCCTACGGGCGCAAATTTTTTTTGCAATCATCATTCCTGTGTAAATTGAACTGGCGGCGGTTTTTTCTTTTTGGGTCATGTATTCGTTTCTGCTGGATATTGCTAGGCCGCTTTTTTCTCTTATTGTTTTTGCGCCTATGATTTTAATTGGAAAATTTAAATCGTGAACCATTTTTTTTATTAAGTGGAGTTGCTGAAAATCTTTTTCGCCAAAATATGCTTTGCTCGGCAGAGCTATGTTGAATAGTTTTGCCACAACGCTCAAAACGCCTGCGAAATGCACGGGGCGGTATTTGCCGCAGTAGAGATGTTCAAGGTTTGGATTGTGCACAAAGGTTTGGATAGGCAAAGGATACATAGCCTGCGGCTCTGGCGCAAAAATGATGTTTGCTCCTGCTGCGGCGCATAGCTTGGCATCTGCTTTAAGTCTGCGCGGATATATTGCAAAATCTTCGTTTGCGCCGAATTGTGTGGGGTTCACAAAGATGCTCACAATGGTAATATCGTTGTTTTTTGCAGACATTTCAATAAGAGAAGCGTGCCCCTTGTGCAAAGCCCCCATAGTTGGAACCAAACCTATGCTTTTCCCCTGAGTTTGCATTTTTTTTGAAAATTTTTGCAAAGCCACAGGGCTTTTGATTATTTTGATTTCTTTTGGATTTTTTCGCATGTGCTTTCCAGAGGGCAAAAAGATAATATGGCCGCGGTGAAAAATGGCATCCATATAGCATAGCAGATATATATGATTATTGAGTACAGCAAATTTTCAGAAGCGAGCGAGGGCAATTTCATAAAATAATAAATTATATCCAAAACAATTAGCAGAATAATGGAAAGCAAGCTAACTGGAATGGTTTTGCGAACGCTATGCACTATTGCGCCTTTTAATGTTTTTTTGTGCTCTGCAAGGCGAACTTGATAGCTAAGTGTAAAGATAAAATGAAAGGCATCTGCAAAAAATAATGAAATAAACCCAAACCAAGCCAAATTTGAAACATTCAAAAATAACAACCAAGCCGAAAGCGAATAAGCTAAAAGGATAAGAGGCAGCATAGATTTTACAACAAATCCGCGTATAAAAAAGAAATTCGTAACAGCAATTACAAAAATACAAGCTAAAAGAATTTCCGTTATATTTTTGAACTCTTCAACCACAAGGAGCAGCAGGCAATTAAAAAGCAAAAAGAAAAACCAAAGCAAAGAACATTTAAAGCCAAAAAATTTCCATCTGAAAAGAAATAGGGCAAAAATGGCAAAAATAGCTCCGTAATTATGAGTTAATAATTGAAAATCACCTGCCACGAATTTATGCAAAACATCCAATGTTTGCGTTGCCAAAATCACAAGCGAACCCAAAACTCCATCTATGCGCATCAAAGCTACCGAACAAAGCACAACCGCAACGAGAATCCATATAAGTCTAAAACGAATAGAATACTCCGATATTCTCTGCACGGGCGACATTTTATCTCTCAAATCCATACTTGCAGGAAATATAGTAAAAAAATTACTATGTTTCCAAAATGGAAGAAGTAGTCATAGTAGGTTCTGGGCCGGCGGGTCACACTGCGGCCATTTATTTGGGTAGGGCAAAGAGAGAGCCTCTTATGTTTGAGGGTTTTATGGCCGGCGGCATTGCCGCTGGTGGGCAGCTCACAACCACCGAAACCATCGAGAATTTCCCAGGTTTTGCAGACGGAATTTTAGGCTCCGAGCTTATGGAGCAAATGCGGAATCAGTCTTTGAAAAACTCTGTTCGTGTGGTTACAGAAACTGTTGCTTCCGTTGATTTTTCAAAAAAGCCTTTTGTGCTGACTTTGGAAAGCGGCGAGCAGGTTGAGACCAAAAGCGTTATAGTTGCAACAGGGGCAACGGCAAAAGTTTTGAACATCCCTGGCAGCAAGCAGTACTGGCAAAAGGGAATTTCTGCCTGCGCTGTGTGCGATGGGGCACTTCCCATTTTCAGAAATAAAACCATAGCTGTTGTTGGCGGCGGAGATACCGCAATGGGCGAGGCAGAGCATCTTGCCAAATTTGCAAGCGAAGTGGTGATTATCCACCGCAGAGATGAATTCAGAGCAAGCCTTGTTTTGCAAGAGAGAATAAAGAGCAATCCAAAAATCAAAATTATGTGGAACAGCATTCCTGTTGAATTTAAGGGAAGCAAATTTTTGGAATCGGTTACTCTGCAAAATACTTTGACAAAAGAAAAAACAGAACTTGGAATATCTGGATTTTTTTACGCCATTGGGCATAACCCCAACACAGAATTTTTGGGCGGGCAATTAAAGCTAGACGAGCAGGGTTTTATAGTGACAAAACCTGGCAGCACAAAAACAAGCGTAGAGGGAGTTTTTGCGGCAGGCGATGTTCAAAACCCGCACCACAGACAAGCAATAATAGCCGCAGGCTCAGGCTGCTTGGCCGCGCTTGAATGCGAAGAGTTTATCAATCTTTATTGAGCACCTTTTTCAATTCCTTGCTAGGTTCAAATACCGGTTTTTTGCCAGCTTCTATCTCTATTGGCTCGCCAGTGCGAGGGTTGCGCGCTTTGTAGCCGTTTCTGTTGCGAATTTTGAAACGCCCAAAACCGCGAATCTCAATATTATTGCCTTCAATCAAAGAGCGAGCAACTGAGTCTAAAAAACATTCCACTATTTTTTTTGTTTCTATTTGTGGCAAACCCGTTCTAGACGAAATATCATTTACCAAATCTCTTTTTGTTACATTGACTATACCTTTCATATTTATTTTTTATTCTCCATTCTTATTTATTCAATCGTTTAAACTCACTTCCCGCTACTCTGTCAAAGGGGTCTAATCGCAAAATATCATTCAAATAACCGATATATTTAGCAGTATCGCCCAGTTGCATATAAGCAGAACCGAGTTGCATCATAACAGAAGTGTTCTTTGGCATTTTTTCAGAAGCTATTTTCAAATGCCGTATAGCTTCTTTGTACCCGCCGTTTACATTTAATATAACGCCTATGCGATAATGCGCATTTGCGTGCGAAGAATCCAGTTCTATGGCTTTTAAATATGATTCCAAAGCATCTTTTGTTTTTTTGCGAATCTCTGATGGACTGCCACTTTCGTTTGCCCTGCTGAGATATAGTTCGCCAAGGTTGAACCAAGTGTGATAATCGTAAGGGTTTATTTTCAAGGCTTTTTTGTAAAGGTCTTCTGCATTTGAATCGCGCTTCAAATAGAACTCTGCCATTCCTAGTCGTGCTATATAGCGTGAATTGTATGGCTCATTTTTAACCGCTTTTTCCAAATATTCCTGCGATTTTTTAAAATCCCCTTTTTGCATTATATAACGCCCGTACTGATAATTTGCCTCTGCAAATTCGGGATTTTTTTTCAGTATGGCTATGAACATACCCTCTGCGCCTCTCCTTTGAGTTGTATCTGGATTTTGCCCTGATATTGCGGCTTTTGCGGTCAGTAAATCTGCGTTGTTAGGATATTTAGTTAGTGCAGTCTCTAGCCTGCTTAATGCAGCTTCAAATCTTTTTGAGTAAAAATATCCATAAGCCAAATCAACCAAAACCGGCACAGGTGCCGAGTCTAGCGTGATTCCATTTTGGAAAATATAAACCGCCTCTGCTGGATAGCCCGCTTCCAAAAGCAAATGCCCCACTCGCGCGGCAAGTTTTGGATTTTCCAAAAACATCCTAGATATTCCTTGTATGGAAATTGGGATATCCGATTCCGTTGATGGTATATCTATATCCGATTCATCGGTTTCAGTTAATTCGGTCATTTCAGTTGTTTTAGCAAATCCGGTTGTATCAGAAGTTTTGGTAGAATCAACATCAGTTAGGTTTTCCGATTTTTTGTCTATATCTTCTGGAACATCTGGCGGAGGTGGCAGCTCAAAAGCTGTGGAATCAGCCGTGGAATCTTTTTTGGCAATTAGTTGGAGTCCCGTAATTTCCTGAATTTTTTCTTGAACTCTCTCAATTGTGTCTTTCCCAAAAATTGAATAAATAGCACTTGAATAAAAATATAACAAAGTCCCGCTTGCAACGAGCAAAAGAACCAAAAAGACACCTATTTTCTTTATGAAACTTTTGTCTTCTGGCGCAAGCCGTGAAAAAAATATGCCTAATGGATTTAACACAACCTAGAATATACAATTTTTTACATTTCCATTATGGAAAAAAAATTCATAGCAGGGTTAATTGCCCCTGATGTTTTGCAAAATGCTATTTCAATAAAAAAATGCGGAATTTTGGAAATTCGCTATGATTTATTTGAGAATATGGATGACTGGCCTAATCTTTTGCAAAAAGTTTCTGAGCTTAATCCAAAAGCTCTAAAACTTGGCACAATAAGGCTAAAAAAAGACGGAGGAAAATGGAAAAATTCTAGAGCAAGCGAAAGAATTGGTTTATTTGACAAATCCTTAGACTGGATAGACTTGGAAAGAGGAATGATAACCGAAAAAACCAACCATAAAATAATTTGCTCTTGGCATTTATTCGACAGAGTTCCAAATATAAGCGAGTTAAGCGAATTTGCCGAGGAATGTTTAGAACTTGGGGTTCAAGGGTGCAAAGTAGCAGCCATGGCTCATTTAAAGCGCGATGCAGAACCCTTATACGATTTCGCAAAAAAATACGGAAAAAAATTTGAACTGTTCGCTGCCTTTGCAATGGGCGAGCAAGGAAAGGAAAGCCGAGTTCGTTCTTTGAAAGAGGGTGCCAATTTGACTTATGCCTCAATTGGAAAAGCCCTTGCCCCTGGGCAATTAAGCGTAGAGGAGATAAACAATCAATGCGGCGGAAGCTAGCAGTGCTATTGCTATTTGCGCTATCCAAATGATGCGTGAAATTTTATAAGCTTTTTGCCTTTTTATGCTCCAAAATGGTTCATCTGAGTTTCGCATTATGCCTTCTTTTTTGTTTTGCCAGCAGACACATTTTTGCCACCTTCAATTTCAAAAAATTCTGGGGTTAGAATTGTACCCTTACAGAATACCATAGCTCGCGCAACGGCATTTTCCAACTGGCGAATATTGCCAGGCCACATTTGCTCTTGAAGCATAGACACAGTTTCTTCGCTTGCCTCTTCCACAGCGCGGCCATTCTCTTCGTTGAATTTGCCAATAAAATAATTCAGCAAATCTGGAATATCATCTGTGCGTTCCCTGAGCGGCGGAATATGCACAGGCACAACGCTAAGGCGGTAATATAAATCTTCTCTGAAATTTCCATTTTCCACTTCTTTTTTCAAATCTCTATTGGTGGTGCAAATTATGCGGACATCCACTTTTATCTCATCGTCTCCGCCAATGCGTACAACTGTGCGTTCTTGCAAAACGCGTAGCAGTTTGCTTTGTGCTGCAAGCGGCATTTCGCCTATTTCGTCTAGCAAAAGGGTACCGCTATCAGCAAGCTCAAATTTGCCACGCCTAGTTTTCAAGGCTCCTGTGAAGGCTCCCTTCTCGTGCCCAAAAAGTTCGCTCTCTATCAAAGATTCCGGCAATGCGGCACAATTTATTTTGATAAATGGATTGCCAGCCCTCAAACTTTGGTAATGCAGGGCACGAGCTAAAACCTCTTTTCCAACCCCAGATTCTCCCGTTATTAAAACAGAAGCGTTTGTGGGTGCAACGGTTTCCACAAATTTATTGAGTGCAACAAATTTTTCGCTATGCCCGATGAAATTTTTTTCGCAGAGGCGTTTTTTCAAAACGGAATTTTCCATTCTGTACTTGTATTTTTCAAGTACCATAGCAACAGCGTGTTCTATTATTTCTGCGTGTTCAAAATCTTTTTTTTCTATAAAATGGTCTGCGCCATTTTGCAAAGCCTCCACTGCCATTTCAATGGAACCAAATGCGGTCATCATCAAAAACGGCTGCGAAGGGCGGTCTTTTTTCACGGCTTTCAGCAAATCCAGTCCTGTCATACCGGGCATTTTGTAGTCTGAAATTATTAAATCTGGATTCACAACCGAAATTTGCTCCAAAGCGATTTGCGGATTTGCCGCAACCGTGCAACGATGCCCATTGAGTTCAAGGCTATCTGCCACCATATCACGCATAATTTCTTCGTCATCAACTACAAGTATTTTTGCCATTGGGGGTAATATAGAAAATTTTGCGTATAATTTAATGAATTATTTGTATTTCACTAAACAGAAATATCAAAAATCTGCTTCAAGCTATAATCTACTTGTGAAATAAAATATTTTGGAAGCATAGAAACAAAATCTGTTAGATATGTTTTGTCTAAAGTTATAATTTGAGAAATATTTATTACGGAAGATTTTTCTAGTTTGGAAACATTTTTCTCTAATAAAATATTGAATGGAGCATTTGCCAAATGTAAATTAGATGTTATTACTGCACAGATAACAGTGTTTATTTCGCTCCTATTGAAAATATCATTTTGAACTATTAAAACTGGTCGCCTTTTTGCTGGCTCAGAGCCTCTAGGACTAGGTAAGTTAGCCCACCAAATTTCGCCTTTTATCAATTTACCAGTCCTCATTTATAATTGAATTTTGGGCAAATTCAATATCTTTTTCCAGTTTGGAATCTATTTTGGAATAAACTTTATTTAAGGATGTTAGAATATCGTCATTTTTGTGATTTTGAACGAATTCTTTTATTGCAATAATGTAAATAGTTTCAACAGGAACTTCACGGCGTTTTGCGATTTGTTCAACGTCTTTTGAAATATCTGTTTCAATAAATAGAGATGTTTCCATAATGAAAATATAGAAAATTATTTCAAACTCACCAAAAGTCTTTAACTGCTGGGAACATAGGGGGTAATATAGAAAATTTCTTACCATACACTTTGGCAATCTTGGCAATACCAAGTTCCATCTTTGCGGTCAATGTTAGAACTGCCGCATATAGGACAGCTAACATTAACATAATCACTCATAAATTTCAAAAATCTTGCTAGCATTTTAAACTCTCCTTGTTTTAGCTGAATATATGTGTAAATATAGTAAATTATTGCAATGTCACCATTTCTGCCAAATCTTGTGGAGCATAAGTGAAGAAGCCGGTTAAGCAATGGTTTTGCTGCCGCTGAAAGTCTTTAACCGCTGGGAACATAGGTGAAAAATAATAAAATCAAATTTGCATAAAATCGATTTCTTTTCCATGTGGGGTCTTAAAAGAGAATGTCGTTCCGTTTTGTCCACTTGTTATTGCAAAATCCACCATAGAAATAATATCCATTCCAATCAAAACATCACAACCTATTGCTTCTGTACAAGACGTTGTAAAAATATCTTTGCTAAAACCATTCGGCAATGTAAAAGTTACCAAATAACTATCTACAACTTGGGAACCTGTAACTCCATTTATCACAGTAGAACCTTCCGAGCAAAGGTTCAGTCGTCTTGCTACTTCCAAAGTAATAACAGAATTTGTAGCACCTGTATCCCAAACAGCAACAAATTCTTGTGCATTTTTATCTGGCATAGAAACATATATTGGAGTAATTATTTCTCTAACAGTATCTTTGTATCTGTACGTAATTGCATTACTTGTCATTAAAATCTAATCCTTGGAGAATAGCACTTCATAGAATATGCCTGCTCACCTTCCATGCAAGGCTGTATTGAATAATTCCCATAGCCAAACATTTCTTTGCCTTTGTCCGATGCCTCTCTTAAACTATTAAAAGCATTCACAACCACAGCATTTTGCAAAAGCAAAACAAGCCCTTTGTATTTTTTACAAAGTTCATTTTGGTTTTCCTTGAAATACTCAAGGTCTTTTAAATGCTTTTCCTTGTTATATTCTTGCATAGATCGCCTCCATTTGTTAATATAGTAAATTCTAATTCCTAACTAAAGCGGTTGAGATAAAAGATAGTTCGTCAGTACTCAACACCTTTGAATACAATTCCTGTACTTGCCACAACCCACTTTTTTTAATTTTCTCTATAGGGCTAAAGTTTCCAAGCCAGTTAGAAGTTGCCGTACAATCCGAGCAACAAGAAACAGTTCCTATGAGGCGAGCTTTATAATATAATCTGTTTTCTTTTGAGGGTATATCTAATAAACAAAAACTTATGTTTGTTTGTATGTATTGTGATATTTGTCTCTCAATTTCTACTTCCAGTTTTTTGTCAATGCGATTAGAGTATAACTCTTTTTTGCTTTTAGCAGTTGTATCTAAATTCCATTTAGGTAAGTAAGTTTTATTTGTACTGTTTAAGAAACATCTGCCAATGTTTTTGCGAAAAATGCTTCGGTTTTTGTTCTCATTTTTAAAATGTTGGTCGATACGACTTTTCAATTGGTTGTTACCTGTATGAGTTCCAATATTCACAATTCTATCACCAGCGTGAGCAAACTCACCTTTTTCAAACATAATGCAAATACCATTTAGCGGGATTTCGTCATATCCCATACTAAAGTCAAAACGTTTGCCCTCTCGAACAAGTATATGTAATTGATTGCACAATTCTGACATTATGTATTCTCTTTATAAAAAGCTAATTGCTTGCCAATGCCAAGCCCTTTCAATGGAATACAAACATTACGAATGTTTTCAATGAGATATTTTCTATACTTTTCGCCAGCTAAAAAGATAAATTTATCTGTTTGCAGGTCAGTTTTTTGTGAAAGGCTCGTAAGCACTTTTACAGACCATTCTTTTATTTCTGGAGCAGATTTTGTGTTCAATGTTTCGTTATAATCTTCAATGACATCATTTTCTTCGAGCAGACCATATTTTGCAGACAAGATATAAATCTTATCTGCTTTAATTTTTTTAGCATATTTATATGCCCCTTTGAAAAGCGGGCTGATATACATATCTTTTGCCAACGATTTGACTTTTCGTTTTTTGGCTACGCACGATATAAGAACTATTTTCATACTCTGTCTTCATCTCTTTCAATAGTTGTGTCCATTCCTTTTAAATCTCTAAATATGCCGTAAGCATCTTCTATTGATATTCGTTTAGGTTTGGAAATTTCAAAAGATTTGTTTTTCAAAAAAACAACAAAATTAAGAACCTCTATAACAGATTCTTCTGGTAAAGTTTCTATTTCTTGCATTAATACTGCGGTAGCGGTCATTTTTTACTCCTTAGAGAGGAATATAGAAAAATGCTGATTTGGTTGCTTTTTGTCTGAACCCCGATGACCACGATTTTTAGGATTTTCCAGATTGCTGAATTATACGCTTGCGGTAGTGGGATAGGTAAACCTCTATGACTTTTTGTTTTTTAATGCTTTTTCCCACGCAGGAATTTATATATTCTCGTTACCCAATTCATAACCCCATATAATAGCGTAATGTGGAAACTTTGTTTTATAGGATCAATGCTATAGGTTTCGCTTAATATTTTTTTTAAAGTCTCCATAATTTTGTCCTTACTGACATTCTCACCGTAAGGCTCATTGAACTTCTCATGCAAGGCTTCAAATCGCCATCCATCCTTGCAATTTACCGCTTCGTTCAACGAAATTAACCATCCTAGTTGCTTTTTTTCAAGTTCTACATTTGGATTATGTAAGTCTGGTATTTTCTCAATACTTAGGATAAAGCCATACACATACATCCCGTATAATTTTGACAATTTGCGAAGATTCCCTATTGTCATCTCATCTGTTACCTTTGCTACGACTTCTCTACTTTTGAAAGGTCTTACATAAATTTTATCACCATAGAGAGCTTTCAGTTCGTGAGCAAATTTTCTATTTTCAACCGATGCTTTCTCGTATGATTTCATATTAAACCTCCTAATTTCTCATCTTCATTCAAATAATCAAATAGTATTTTACCCAAAGTTCTAGTATTTGGGCTATCGCTTTTATCTAGGTCTTTTTGATAATCACAAACATATTTTTTTATTTTGTCGGGAAAATTATTATTAACATCATTTTCAATAATTTTAGCCATTTTTTTAATTATAATTGATTTTTGTTCACCATAAATATGCTTATATTCATCATAAATAAGTTTGTAAACTTTTATTTCTCCAGATTCTTTATCAAGCCCAATATTGTACTTCTCACTATTCAAATTAAACACCTTATACTGCATTTGAGTATTTAACTTCTCCTCCTTTATTACATTGGGTTCTAATACCCCGCTATTCTTCGTTGCAAAAATATGAGTACTGGGAATTTGCTTGCTTGCGGGTTTCTGGGAGAAATCCTTAATATCTCGCTGTTCTGTGGCGGAGTATTCTATTTCTATCACAAAATATTTAAACCCATTATCTAAAGAGTTCCATTGAACATTATATTTACCATTTAATTTATGAGATTTTTCACCTTCGCCTTCTCCTGTTGGTTTAAATATTTCACCTTCTAATATTTCATTTTTCCATTCTAATCCGTTAGGATTTCTAAAATATTTATATATATCAATCTCTTCAGTCATTTCACTTCCTTGCCAAAAGCTTTTATTATTTGTTACTGCAATTAAATAACACTTATTAAAATGGTTGCTAGTTTTTAGTTCTTCTAAAAATTTAATATCTTTTATAAATTCAAACATTTGTAAAGGAACAGCACCATTCCCATTCATTGGCATTTTGAGTTCAATAGCAATATTTGAATTATTTTCTTGCTCTATTACTATATCAATTTCTTTTTTTGTATAATCTTTTAAGTTGTAAGCTTTTATACTCCTTTCTGGGAAAATTTTATCTTCATCGTATTTTTTCCCCAACTGCATTAAAAGTTTAAATTGAAATGTTGCTTCAATATAATAATCATCGAAGTTTATTTTTTTCAATAAATCATCTATTTTTAACTTATCCATCTTCTCTTCTCCTTTTCCCCTTGTTTTGTTATCCCCGCCAAACCCTTGGGAACACAGAGTTTGGCAAGGTTTCGCACCACCTTGGTGCAAATTTTTTGCTACACCGCTTGCTTCGCTAGCGGTGGGCTACGCCTCAGTCTTGCAAACAACGGACACTTTGCAAGTAGTACTTACCGCTGCTGAGGTAGTTTACGCCCTCGTAGTTGTAGTCCATAATCCGGAGGTAGGCGTAGCTATTGTACTCGCTAGCACTCCACCAGTAGCCGCTGTAGCCGACACTGCTGAAGAAACTGCCAGCGGAATAGCCGTAGCCGCCAGGCAGAGCCGAAAACCCATAAGTGTCATTGCCAGGTTTTCCATCGTAATCAATCCAACCGCTTCTTGCCTTCAACTTGGTTCCAGCATTGTCACAAGTACTATTATCAGAACAGCTCGGATTGACGAATTTCATCAAAGTATTCCAATCCGCATTGCTTGGCAAATGCCAACCGCTAGGGCAAACAGTCATCGCCGTGTTCCAGTTATATAGACTGCCGTACTTCTCGCAGTTTGTTTCGCTATTGTCGTAGCATTTTCTACCGCTTACATTGTAATTCAAATTTTGTGCCATCCAAATCTGAGTTCCTATCTTCACCCACTTGTAAGACTTGCCATCGCGATCATCCGTAAATGTGCCGCTTATAACAATAAAGCTAGAAGAACTTGAAACTATAGAAGACGAAGAAAGAATAGACGAACTGCTCGGTGCTTCACTTGAAGACGAAAGCATCTCAGAACTTGAACTTGGCATAACAGACGAACTACTCGGCGCAAGGCTAGAAGAACTTGGGGCTATGGAAGACGAAGAAAGAATAGACGAACTACTCGGTGTTTCGCTTGAAGACGAAGATACCGCTGAACTTGAACTTGGCACAATGGACGAGGAACTGCTTGCTACGCTAGAACCCTCGTAAGGGCAAAAATCGCTCAATTCGCCACTTGACGGACATCTTTCTTGATATGTTTCAAAACACTGACGCATTTCTTGGTAAACGCAATACTTCATTGATTCACTTGAAGAAGAATTCCTAGAAACCGCCACACTTGACGAAGAAACCGAAACAACGAGCGAATTGCTGCTGATACCGTCGCCGCTATAATCAGATGACGAGCAAGAAAACGTGAAAGCCAAAGCAAGCGAAATGCCTGCCGCGAACAGAACAGATTTAATCTTGTTCATAAGAACCTCCATTTTTATTTTTTGTGAAATTAAATTTTTTGTTAGTCCCCTGCCAACGGAGCCGAGAAAATAGGCGTTTATAGCTGGGGGGGGGGGGGGGGGGGGGGGGGGGGGGTAAAAATTTGCTGTTTGTTCAGTAGCTAAATTTTTGTTTGTACGTGTATGTGCGTACAGGGCAAAACTTTTGCCTAGAGCCTCTGCAAGAGGCTCTGCGAAATGAGTTTGGATGTTTGTATTCATACTCTGTCTTCATCTCTTTCAATGGTTGTGTCCATTCCTTTTAAATCTCTAAAAATGCCGTGAGCATCTTCTATTGATATCCGTTTAGATTTGGAAATTTCAAAAGATTTGTTTTTCAAAAAAGCAACAAAATCAAGAACCTCTATAACAGATTCTTCTGGTAAAGTTTCTATTTCTTGCATTAATACTGCGGTAGCTGCCATTTTTTACTCCTTAGAAAGAATATAGAAAATTATTTCAAACTCACCATCTCCGCCAAATCTTGCGGAGCATAAGTGAAAAAGCCAGTTTCCTTGTCGCTTAATAATTCACAAACTTCTGAATTGTAAAATAAATCAAAGGCTGTTTCCAAAGGTATATTTTTCTGCTTTGCAATTTCGTCAATGGTCATTCTAACAAGCGAAGTGGTTTTCATACAATAATCCCGCATTCCGTAAATTTTTCTTTGATTTCTTCTAAAATATATTCCGAAGACAGCGTGTGAGATGTGTCGTAGGTTTCTTTGTAAAAAGCGAGTTGGTCTGTGTTTTTTAATTGGTTGTAAGCAATGGTTTTGCTGCCGCTGAAGTATCTTTCAGCGCAGAGTTCAATGATGTAAACTAAAAAGTCTTTAACTGCTGGAGACATATATTCACCTACCTCGCTTCTCTAAAATCTTTTCCAAAACTTTGGCATCCGCTAAATCCTGAAATCTACCGCTTGCCTTCTTGTTTTTTATTAAGTCTTCTATGGAAATAACAGGAACCTGCAATCCGTCAATTTCCATTATGTTTACATTATTCATAGCTTCTTCAAAATTTAAGCCAGCAATTCTGGTAATTATGTCTATTCTAATAGGTTCGGTACCTATTTGGAAAACTGTTCCTTCAAGCTCAAAATCACCAACAGAAATACCTTGCATCGGTGCTCCGAATTTTGCTAGAGCTTTAATAAGCAAGGGGGCGTTTTGAGAATTTGCATAAACCCATAAATCCAAATCTTTTGTGCCTCTAACATGACCGTACAAAATTACAGCTATACCCCCAACCAAAATAAATTTCACATTTTCTTCTAGCAATATTTTTATCATATCTTTGTAATCGTCTTTCAGCGCAAACTCAATATTCTGCATAAAATTTCCTTGCAACTTTTCTATTTAATGGTTTAGAAATATCTACTGCATCTTTATTGAGATGTGTGGTAAATTGCATTAAATCCCAAAATTCATCCCACAGATGTTGCGGAGTTCCCTCTACAATCCAAAAATTATTTTCCTTGAATTCCTGAGAATCCATATTCATTTTTTTCACGATGCTTTTGTTTAATTTTTCCATAATGAAAATATAGAAAAATACTAAATCCCCTCTGGCATCCAGTGCATAATCCTCTTGTATTCCACACTATTCAGCTTCTCTTTCCAAAAATCGGCGCCGGTTATTTTTGCCAAATTTGCAACCGCACACCAATAGCGAATGCTATTTGGTGCTCTTTTGGCGTAAAGAGCTTCGCTCTCTTTGTATATGGAAACAGCCTCTTGAACCCTGCCTAACTTAAAAAGCATATCGGCTCTGTTTTGCAAAATTATAGGATGCTTTGGGTAGCGTTTTAGCAAAGCATTTGCAATTTCCAAAGCCTCGGCGTATTTCTTTTTATCGTAGAGAATCCACATATAGGCGTTCCCCAAAATAGGAGAAAATAAAGAGCTATTCTCAAACCCATTTTTTAAATCTTCCATCTTAGACTGAGCAATGGGATTATAGTGGGCATAAACCGCATAAAATGCTTTTGAATCCAAATCTCCAAGTTTTTCAAAAATAAGTGCGGCATTCCTCGCTTCCAAAACGCTCTTTAATGTATTGCCCAAAGTGGCATTTACAAAACTTATCTCATAACGGCGAAGCGCATCCCAAAAACCACCAGTTTTGCAGTCTTTCAAAACAGTCAATGCGGAATCCAAATCCAAAGTATCGCCCAAATCGTCAAAACGGCTAACATAAGCAATTCCTTTTAAAACGCACTTGATGGAATCGTCTTTTGCCATTGAAGAAAGTTCGCTGAACGCTCTACTGTAATTTGTTCTGTATATATTCTCCAAAACAATGCTCTCTGGCTCACCCGCAAAAACTGCCTGAACCCCTATACCCAAAATTATTAGGATTTTCAAACCTCCGGCCATTAGCCCCCCTATTAGCCAAGTACTAACAAATGATTCTCTATATTAAAACTAAATGTAGAAAAAAAAGTTTTCAGTTTTGCTGAATTCTTTTCCTTTTCTGTTGGCACCCAGCCATCTATGTGGACTATTTTTCCTATTTTGCTTATTCTGATAAAACGCTCAGTTTCATTTATGGTTCTTATCACTTTTATATCGGAACGCATTTTTATATCCAAGATAACTTTTTTTATCGGAAATTTCGACAGAACTCTGTAAATTTTTTGCTGAGTGTCTTTTGCATAATAAAAACCCGCAATATGAATTTCTTGATTTTTAAATTCAACCAAGCAGCAACATAGATATATGCAGTTTTTCACAAGTTCTTTGTATATGTCGCTTGAACTCATCTCAGATTTTGCAACCACAAAATGCATAATAAAGCAACGAATTTGAGGAATGGAAGAAATTATTTTTTCCAGTTCGCAAATGGAACTCAAATTTGATACCCTGCAACTCACGCTCAAAACTTTTGAATTTGATGTTATTTGCATACTAAGAGAAAAATCAAAATCCTTGCATCGCCATTTTGCATTATGTTCTAAAAAATCGTCTGTTAAATAACTCTCATTGTTTTTGCAAGGGCACTTTTCAATTTCTTTGTTTTCAAATTCAATTACAATTTTTTGCTCCTCGCCAAATTCCAAGCCTATAACTTTGCCAATAGTTTTTGTCTCTGTATTGTAAATGCGGTCGCCAATTCTGGCATTTTCGGCATCACGGGGAAACAACCTGTAAAATTCGGTGGATTTATTTTCAGTGCCCTCAACTGCCGGTACTTCAATTTTTTCCCCGTTCTGCTGTTTAAGAACTATTTGCGGCAAGGAGTCGTGAACTCTGTTAATTCCATCTACATTGCATACTCCTATTTCTGGATGGAAAACATTATCTCCGGTTTCTAAATTTCCCATTCCCCAAATTTTGCAAAATCCAAAAGTGGGTTCTTCTTGCAGCTCCGCAAATTCGTTTGTTGCATAAATTACAGTATTCTCACATTCATCGCATTTGCAAAACAAGGGCTTGTTGGGTGGAATCTCGTTTTTTCCATAATTTTTATCGTATTTTTCTTGGGAAAATATTTTGAATTTTCTCAGTTGCGCACATTCTTCGCAAAATATTTCGCTATTAAAAAAGTGAATTGGAAAAAGCGATGCGTCTTTTGACAAGATAACCTCTAATAACACCTAAAAATTTTTTGCCTTACCCATTCTGTAAATACACTCATTTTTACCGATGCACTCTATAATTTCCCAAAGCCCAGGACCAGCCCCAACCCCGCTAATCACAAGCCTCGCAGGTTGAGCGAGCAAGCCCAGTTTTAGACCATTGCTTTCGCAAACTTTCATAAACGCAGCCTCAATGTTCTTTACGCAAAAATCTTCGTTAGCAATTTTTTCCAATTCCTTTGAAACTAAATCTATGTGTTCTGGGCTTTGCTCTGTCCAGTATTTTGCTTTTGCCTTTTCGTCTTCGCATTTTTCGGGGGCTTCAAAAAAGTATTTAGACATTGAAGCGAGTTCCGTTGTGAATTTCAAACGCGGTTTCAATAGTTCTGCTACTTTCAAGAATTTACTTTCGTCTTGGCAGTTCGGGTAAAGTTTTTTCAATTCATCTGCAAAAAAGGAATCTGGCAGTGTTCTTATGTGCATTCCGTTCATCCATTCCAATTTTTTTTCGTCAAATGCCACCGCCTTTGGGTGAATGCGCTCCAAAGAAAAAGCATCTATCATCTCTTTTAAACTCATAACCTCTCTATCATCTCCAGGGCTCCAACCCAGAAGCGAGAGAAAGTTCACAAGGGCGTGAGGCAAATAACCCAAATCCCTAAAGTCTCCAACGGAGGCAGCACCTTTGCGTTTGGATAGCTTGCCGCCACCTGGGGCAAGTATAACGGGCAAGTGGCAAAAGAGCGGAGCTTCCCAGCCAAAGGCACCATAGAGCAAAACGTGCTTTGGGGTGCTGCTTATCCATTCGTCTCCCCTGAGTACGTGGCTCGTTTGCATAGAGTGGTCGTCAACAACGCTTGCAAGGTGGTAAGTTGGAAATTTATCTCTTTTCAAAAGAACAAGGTCATCTAAATCTTTGTTAGGGGTTTCTATTTCGCCTCTCAGCAAATCGCTGAACTTTGTTGTTCCTTCCACAGGTGTTTTGAATCTTATCACGAATTTTTCGCCTGCTTCAATCCTCTTTTTCGCTTCTTCGGGTGGCAAATCTCGGCAATGTCGGTCGTAGCCGTGTTCCAAGGTTTGCAGCCTTTCTTCGGTGCAAAAACAGTAGTAGGCAAAACCTTTTTCTATTAGCTCTAATGCCGCACTCCCGTAAATCTCCAAACGCTCGCTTTGAAAATATGGCCCTTCGTCCCAGTTTAAACCTAGCCATTTAAGGTCTCGCAACAAGTCGTTCAAGGCATCTTCGTTGTATCTCTTGCGGTCGGTATCTTCTATCCGCAGGTAAAAGGTTCCACCTGTGGCTTTTGCGAACAGGTAGTTGTAAATAGCGGTACGTGCGCCGCCAACATGCAAATAACCGGTTGGGCTTGGCGCAAAGCGAACTCTAACGGGTTTTGTTTCCTGCACACTTCTCCTCTTATGCGGTCGAAAGGACTTGAACCTTCATTCCCTTTCAGGAGTCAGCACCTCAAGCTGATGCGTCTACCAATTCCGCCACGACCGCGACTATTCCATTGGTGAATGGAATATAGAAAATTTTAAATTTACTATATTTACAAAAGCCATAAATATGGAGAGCTAAAATGGATTATCAGCCAATACCAGAGCCTGAAAGCGATGAGTTCAAAAGTAGGATGAAAGCATCCTACCAAAGATACGCGGATTCAAGGCATCCAAAGGTAAAAAATGAAAGAATGAGGCCTCCAGAGCAGGAGTTCTTTGACTGGTTGTTGGAAGATAAAGAATCAATCTACGAAACAGATAAAGCTATTAGGGAGGCTGGTTACGAGTGGTAAGCAAAGAATCTGTGATGGCTATCTCTGAATAAAAACACACCTACAACCACACACAAACGCACGACAATCGCATTTATTTTGTCTGAACCCCGATGACCCCGATTTTAGGATTAACAGGATTGCTGGATATATGCGTTTGCCTTGCAATATCTTTTTTCTATATTTAATGAGGAGGTAAATTATGCCACAAACATTTTCTGCTGCAATAGCCAACCCTGTGCATTCGGCTCTTAATGAGTTGCCGCAAAATGTACTACAAGAACTTTATGATTTTGCAGAATTTTTGTTATTGAAACATAAACCCATTGAAAAAAAACACCCTACTTTTGGTTGTATGAAAGGTATGCTGAAATATATGAGTGATGACTTCAACGAGCCGTTAGAAGATTTTAAGGAGTATATGTAAATGGATATCATTTTAGATACGCAAACATTTATTTGGTTTATTTAATTTCACTATTCGAGTTGAAATATTTTCACAGAGACCCCTTTGATAGAATGATAATAGCACAGAGTATATCAGAGAATATTCCTATTATTTCGTCAGATGGTATTTTTAAAGAATATCCTGTACAGGTTATTTGGTAGGGGCAACCCTCGCGGTTGCCCTAAATGTGAAATTATTTGCGGTGGTGGTATTTCCTTTGTCAGAACCCCGATTCACCCGATTATCAGGATTAACAGGATTGCTGAGTTCAATTTTTCTATTGGTTTTAACCGTTCTGTTGTGCAAATGTGGTATTTTTTACAATCCATTTTTGCACCGCAATATAAACCCAAAAATAATAGATACCCAAAGTGATTATGCCAAGCAACCACCATATTATCCAATGGGCAAACAGGTTTACAGCCGAGCCGTTGAATTGCAATCTACGTCCTTCTATTACGGTATGATTGACTTTCCAGCCAAGGAGCATACACAAAGCCCAAGGAAAACAGATACCAAGTGTGAGCGTTGTAATGAGCGAGCCAGCTATACCCCAACCGATGAGCTGAAGTAGTCCGCCGTCAAAGTACGAGGTTTGATTTTCTGTGGTTTTCACAGGTTGCGATGATGTTGATTCCATAGTTTTTTTCTCCTATTTATTCTTTGGAATGTAGAAAAATATCTCACTAACACAACGACCTAGTTCTGGACACAACGAACAGAATAAAGGTCGCTCTTATCGTTGTATCATTACGTAAAAGTAAACGTAATTGTCGGTGTGGTATTGCCATCTTTGATAACCTTCCATTTCCAGGTTGCTACCTTGTTCTTAACAGCGTTGTCAAAATCGCTATAGCCTGTTGTAGAAGACACTATAGCAATGCTAACAATATCGCCACCAGGAGCAATGGTGAATTTGAGAGTGACCTTGCCGCTAAAGCCCGGTTTTAACTTCAAATACTTGTTGTGTATGTTCCTTAGATCTGGCATACGGGCGTTAACAACAGCCATAATTTCCGCTTTGGAGCGAGAACCATCGCCGGAACCCATATCAATATCTCTTGCACTCGGAGCCTTCACAGAGCCTTTGGCTTTTGTGCCAAGACCATCTGCGCTACTATCATCTTCTTCTGCAACTGCTGTTTTTTCTTCTATGCTACCATAAACGCAACGCACTGAAAGTAATCTGGACTTATCGTAGTATCTCCCAAAGTCCCCAAGTACGTTGCAGCTCATACCCTCGCCATTTCCGATGCCAGTAACATTCCCTGTGCTGCTCCACCAAAGGCTGTTACCAACATTATTGGATTCGCGATCGCCTTGTTTTTTTCTAGGGCGTTCACTCGTCGAAGGGTAGTAGCCACTAGGCAGAGCCGAAAAGCCAACAGCATCCAAGCCATTGCCATCTTTGTTCCAACCGCTGGATGCTTTGAGCATAATTCCAGCAACTTCATAGTCACCCGCAAAAACCATAAGTGCCCACCATTCATCAACACTTGGCAGATGCCAACCGCTAGGACAAGCAGATTTAGCTGTTGACCAATTATAAAGCCTACCATATTTTTGGCAGTTACTTTCTTGACTTTCATAGCATTCGCTACCTTCTGCATTATAGTTCAAGTTCTCCGCCATCCAGGTTTGGTTATCCAATTTCACGGTTTTATATGTTTTGCCGTCTCTGGAATCGGTAAAAGAACCTTTCGTGGCTTTCGTTTTGAGGACGGCAGCGGCTTTCAATGCCTCTGCTTTGGCGTATTCTGCTGCTGTTTCCTTGCAATCTTTCTTGCATTTCGTATATTTCGAAATTTTACCATTGTCCTCAGTAAACGTAAGCACAGAACCTTGCAATTTATAGCTCACTGACTGTGCTACACCAGAGGCTGTAATATAGAAACGGTCTTTTTCAGTTTTCCATGTAATCGGATTCCTTCCTTGTACTCCGGTTCCATCACTTAAAAGCTCTATAACTATGTCTTTATCAGAATTGCCAGATATCATATTACCAGATACCCCAACCCATCTGCCAACTAGTGCTGACGGATTACTTGCGGCATCGCAAGACACCACGGATAACAGCAAGGCAATAAATGCCGTGCCAAAGATTGTTCTCAACAGGGATTGTGTTTTCATAGACTGTTTCTCCTTTCCCGCTTTGTTCACCCCGCCAAAACTTGGGAACACGGTTTTGGCAAGGTTTGTGCTAATCCATAATCAAAAGAAATCATAAGCCAAGGTAAGAATACTCATTATGATAGGAGCATCAGTCCCGTCCTTGTCCAATTTTGTCAAAGGATAAGTAAGTCTCATACCTATGCTCCAGATCCCTATGCTATAGTCAAAGAGACGAAATCCAAACCCAAAGACAAGTCCTTGGTCTCTTTCTACTCTGGTTGCTTTGTAGCTAACTGGAAATCCCCACTGAAATCCTGTCTCGGCATAGATGCCATCCCCTCTATCCTTATTCAACAACATCAGTTTAAGCAAAGCAGGGACTTCTATTGTTTGATAAACGTGTTTATAAAAAAGTAAACTGTAGTTAAACTCTGAAGCAAGATTTATCATATCCGTTATCCTGATGTTTAGCGTTAATCCCGGAGTTAAGTAACCTGGACCCCCAATGACTGGTATCCAGCGATCGGGACTGAAAAAACCTCCTCTCCAGCGCGCTCCAAGCCTTATGAATGATTCATCTTTTGGAGCTTTATAGCCTTCATATTGGGGTTCTTCGGCATAAACAGATTTCCGTGTTTGCAATTTATGCACGTATTTCACATTTTCTTCGTACTTCAATTTCACATCCACCGTTTCCCTGCCATCGCCTATCTCTATTTTCGCACACAAGGGAACTGTGCCACTGAAAGGCGTTTCCCCAACCTGTATTCCGTTCACAAAAACTGGATTGCTAACAGGCTCGCCATCCTGCTCCGCGCTCAAAACCAAGCCGCCCTTTCTCAGCTTTATATGGCTTGCCATGTCAAAAACTTCACGCTTGTCCCTGTTTATGCCCGCCTCAAAACTTATAGCCTCATAGCATCCATGGCTAAGCTCAACCTTGTATTTATTCGGGGAAAGCCTGTTTTCCCAAGAGGAGGCTGCCTTGCCGTTTATAGCCAAACTCCATTGCTCATCCCTGCCTATGCCATCAGAGTATGCAGGCTTTATCTCCAAAACGCCGAAATTTGCTTTTAGCCTAATTTTTACGCTTTGGTTATTCTGCTTTATAGAAACAGTCGTGTCTGCTATTTCATACTGCTCCAACGCAGCAATTATGCGGACACTGCCTTCCCCTAGTTCTACATTGCACGGTGTTTTTGCGCAACGAGAATTAGGCACTCCGTTGAAACTCAAACCGGCTCCTTCTGGCTCGCTTGATATGCTTGCCAAATAACGTTTCTCGCCCGCAAATTCGTAATCTGTTCCCTTGACTTGCACGCCGCCTATGCCTCCAAAAAATTGAGCAGGAACCCTCTTTTCCGCAAGCATTCTTTTGAACAAATCCGATGCTTTTTCCTCTATAAGAGCAAGCAATCCAGATATATCTTTTGAACTGCCCGCAAATGAACCCATAAGATTCCCGCTATTGACATTGTAGAGTTCTACTTTTATGGTCAAATTATTGTTAAAACGCCCTATTCGCCCCTGAGCCACATAGTCCGCACTCACCTGCCTGCCAAGTTCCGCAAGGCAGCTAGATTCTTTGCACACCCTAACGGTGTTCTCCATTGAGCCGAGAAAAGCAACTATGCTTTCGGTGGTCATAATCCCGAATCGTTCACTAGGCAAAACATTAACAGCCGTCTCGCGAAGCCTGTCGGTCAAGTAAGTCAAATTGGTAATGCTTATGGAATCTAGGTCGTCCAAAGTGTTGATTATGGCAACTCGCTCCTGTACCTGCCCGTAGGCGGCAATGGCAAGAAATAGCAAAATGAAAAAGCGTTTATTCATACCGCTTTGCTCCTGCATAATTTTGAAAATTTTTGCCTAGAGAAAATTTGGGGGGGGGGGGGGGGGCAGATTTGCGTTTAAACACGCCTCAGAAGCCCAAGGCTGGCAAAACTCGGCTTGGGGGTTGTTTTTTGACCCCCGAAAATAAAAGGGCGTATTCTGCGTATTTGGTGCCTTAAAAAGCAAATCGGAAAAAACGATTTTAGAGCCTGCACCGCAAGCCCTGCCAAATGTTGTTTTATTGCCCAAAGTCATATTTAGGTATAAATATAGTAAATTATCTATTCCAAATGGTATTTCGGGTTGAATAATCGGGAAAATCCCAAAAATCGGGTGAATCGGGGTTCTGACAAATGAATTTTCTACATTCATTTTGTGCCCTTCCTGTTCCTGCTCCTTGCCCTTTCCTTTGCCTTTGCGCAAGATTCTTTGAAAATTTCTCAAATTCACATAGAAACGAAAAATGTTTTTGACGATGCCGTGACCCATACTTCGGTAGAGAAAAACTTGTATAAAGTAGGAAACATAATTCATATAAAAACCAGAGAATCAGTCATTGGCGCAAGGCTTCCTTTTAAGGAAGGCGATACTGTTTCTTATGCTGAACTACAAGAAGCGGAAAAAGACCTGCGGGCTTTGCCCTATATTAGCGATGCTAAAATAGAAGCAAAAAAAGATTCGCTGGGCAATACTGATTTATATGTTGAAACAAGCGATAACTGGACTTTTGCCCCTGAGGTTTCACTTGGAAAACCAGGCGAGGAATGGCTTTGGGCAGTTGGCTTGCTGGAACATAATCTGTTTGGCTTGGGGCATACCGTAGGTTTCTTTTTTAGGCACGAAGAAGACAGAGATTTAAAATACCTGCTCTTCAAAACCGAGGATTTTTTTGTTCCACACCACAAATTCTACTTTACCCTAAGCGAAAACTCAGACGGATTTGAACGCAGCCTAGGTTTAAGTTACCCATTCATAAGCCAAGCAAAAAACCAATGGTCATACAACGCAGAAATGCTCTGGTCAAAGCGAGATGAATACGATTTAGAGGGACTAAGAGAAGATTCCCTATCCTTGTGGCTTTTGCGCTCATTTGGCGGAGCATCTTTTAAAACTTATTTGGGCGTGGGGTATGATTTTCATAACATTAAGAATTGGATGAAAGATTCCAGATTAGGTTTTTCCATAGCGGCAAGCCGCATTCGCTTGGAGAAAAAATATAATCTGCACAGGGTTAAATGGGCAGAGGATGTGGAAAGAGGTTATTATATTAAAACTATCGTTGCGAAAAATTTTAAGGAATTGCAAGCGGAAAATGAAGATTGGTATTTTGAGCACTTTATAAATTTATCAGTTGGAACAAAAAAGCATAATTTTTTGGCAAAGGGACAAAATTCTTTTTATTATAATAAAGATTCTATTGGAGATATGCGCAGCCTTTTGTTAGGCGAATATATTTTTAAACCGAGCCTGGAGTGGTCTTCGGTTTTAAGTGCGCAAATAGAATCTTGGCGCGGCTCTTTTCCTCGCCAGTTTTATTTAGATGGCAATTCAATTTTTCCAGGATTTCCTTTGCATTATTTGGCAGGCGCAAATACATTTGCTTTTAAAGCAGAGCAGAGATATTTTCCGGGCTTTGAAATTTTAACACAAATCCCATCCTTTACCACATTTATAACAGCCGGAGAAGCAACAGACAGATTGCACGCCTTTGAGCCTAGAGATTTGCTATATATGGCGGGAATAGGGTTAAGAGTTTCTTCTTCCAAATCTGTGCAAGGCGTTGTTAATCACGTAAATTTATCTTGGCCATTAAATGGAGAACTCAGCAAGGGTTTTGTGCCGAGATTTTCTTTTATAGGGAAGTTGGAGTTGTAGCTATTCTTCCACAACCTTGCCAAATCTTCTCTGCCGAGTGTTGTAAAACTCAATGGCTTTTGCAAAATCTTCTTTGGTGAAGTTTGGCCAAAGAACATCGCTGACAAAAAACTCGCTATATGCAGCTTGCCACAGCAGGTAGTTGGAAAGCCTGTACTCGCCGCCTGTGCGTATAACGAGGTCTGGGTCTGGCGCGCCACGCAAATATAAATGGTTTGCAAACTGCGTTTCGTCTAGAGTTTCTGGGTTCAGTTCGCCTTTTTTTGCGAGGGAGGCAATTTCGCGAGCCGCTTCCACAATTTCCATTCTTCCGCCATAAGATATTGCGAGGTTAAGCTGCATACCGCTGTTTTGCGAGGTTTTGTCTATTGCTTCTTGAAGTTTTTTGCGCGGCTTCTCGGGTAGCTTGCTCATGTTGCCTATCACTTTCAACTTAACGTTTTTTTCCATAAGGTGAGGAAGTTCTTGAGCAACCATTTCAACGAGCAAATTCATAAGATATTCAACTTCAATTTTAGGCCGCTGCCAGTTTTCGGAGCTAAAAACAAAAAGAGTCAAATGCTCCAAACCCAAATCCACACCGGCTTCCACAGTTGCCACAGTTGCCTTTGTGCCTTGCCTGTGCCCCAAAAAACGCTCCAAGCCTTTGGACTTAGCCCAACGACCGTTGCCATCCATTATCACAGCTATATGTTTAAGAGGTTTTTGCATTTGATGTAAAAATACAAATATGTTAGCTCTCCGAGCGGAAATTGCTCACAACCTAAACGACCTGAACAACATCACCAGTGCCACCGTGCCGTAAATTATGTGCCCTATCCAAGCACCTAGCCAAGGTTCCAAAATTCCGTTTTCGCCCATTTGCAAACCAACACGGACAACAATGTAATAGCTAAATGTCATAATGATGCCTATGCCAAACTGCTGGCTCAAAGCACCACTGCGGCTGTATCTATGAGCAAGCGAAAGGGCAATTATCAGAGTTACCATCGCTGTTATTGGGCCCGAAAATTTAAAATGCCACTGGGTTTCCATTTTGTTCGTGTCTTCGCCGCTGCGCCTCAAAATTTCAATTCTGCGGCTTATTTGCCTTGAGTTCATTTCTTCGTGGCTTTGCCTTTCGTTTATTATATCTTCGGGCAAAACACTGGTTTGCCGCCCTATGTCCGTAGTTCTGAATCTATGGGCACTTAAATTTCCTTCTGGTGAAAAATATCTTGACCAACCGTTTGATAAAATCCAAGAAGCAGAAGAATCACTCCATTCTATATTTTTTGCATCATAACGGGCAACGGGTTTGCCGTTGTCTTGCAAAACCAAAGAAACACTCTCGCCTTTTTTGGTTATGCCGCTATAATGCCTAAAATACCAATCTGAGTGGTCTGAACCTATAAATACAAACTGATTTTTTTCTTTTATTCTAGGGTTTTTTCTCTGCTCAATTCTCGTTTCTGCAATTTCCAAGCGGCGATGATTTGCATCTGGCAAAATTATTTCGCCAACTGCAAAAAGAAGCCCTGTTATAATTGTTCCCGCAATAAGAATTGGCAAAAGAATTCTAAAAGGGCTTCTGCCCGCACCCTGCATGGCAGAAATTTCCAAATGCCTTGCCATTGCTCCAACGCTTGCTATTGCGGTTAACATTAGAGCAACCGGAGAAACAAGGTACACTATGTATGGCAGGTAATTTAGGTAATATTCTCCAGTTTGATCCAAACCCCTTAAAAGCCACATTTTTATATTACCCACAAAATCTATTATTATAAAAACAAGTATGCTACCTACCGTTATTAAGGTAAAGGATTTTAAGAAATTTCCAAGCAGGTAAAAAGAAAATCTCATCGCCGCGCTACCCGCCAAGTTAAAAATAAACCAATTGTTCCAATAAGCGCATTGCAAGCCCACATAGAAATGGCTGGCGAAATTATCAAGCGGTCTGCCAAATTTTCGCCACCGATAAGGCACACCCAGTAAACGGCAAAAAATCCAAGGCTGTAAACAGTGCCTGGTCCAATTCCACCTCGCCTAGCTATTATGCCAAGCGGCGCACCTATAAGGGCAAATACAACGCAAGCCACTGCAGTGCTTATTTTCTTATGAATTTCAACCTTGTGTATGGCTATGCGCTTTAATATCGCCTCGCGCTTAGTTCCCATTCGGCCTATTCTAGCCAAAACATCATTTTCTTCCTGTTTTACCAATTCCACAGCATTTGCATGCTTTTTTGCATTAGGCGAAATTTTTTTGTTTCTTAGTTCTTCTGGCAAAATAGTATCTTTTTTAAGAATCAAATTTAAATCATCCATATTTTTCCAAACCAACGGCTGAAATTCCTCAATTAATTCTTTATCTTCTTTGTCAGCTTCTTCTATTACCTTGAGCATCTCTTCTATAGACAATTCGCGGTTGCCGCGGCTTTTGTTATCGGTGCGTTCAAAGCGATCGTCAATGTTTTGCACAGCAAAGTCTTGATTTGCAAAGCGAATTCTAAAATAACGCTCAGGGTCTTTGGGATCCACAAAGTGATTCTCGCCGTTTTTCAAATGAAGCATTAGGGTTGCACCCATATCCACGTATTCCATTGAGGCACTATCTGCGGTTATCACACGCGGGTAGTTGCCGCCAATTTCAAAAATTTTTATGCCATAAAGCTCTGCGTTTTGGTTGTCTATGCGAGAAACCCAAATTTGAAGGCCTGGGAACTGGTTAATGAGCTTGCCTTCATCTATCATAGCGTGAGGCCTTTTGCGGGTAACTGATTGCATAAGCATTGCGCTGCGATAATTTGCTTCTGGCAACAGCCAGTTATTGAAAAGCATCAATAGAACCATAAGCAAGGCAGAAAACACAAGTACAGGCCGCATAAGCGAAAGCGGCGAAATTCCCGCAGATTGCATGGCTATTATTTCTCTATCCGAAGAAAGCCTGCCAAAAGTCATAAGAGTGGCGGCAAGCACAGACATAGGCACAGCAAGCCCCACCATCCAAACCACATTTAGCCCAAAAATCTCCAAAACAATACCAGCGGGAATCCCCTTGGAGAGAATTTTGTCTAGCACTTCTACCAAAAAATTTATTACAAATAAAAATGTAGTCACGAAAAGCGCAGCGAAAAAGGGGGCTATATGCTCTTTAAGCACGTAACGGACTAAAATCATTAGGATTTAAATGTAGAAAATTTCGCAGGCATAATTTATTATATTCAATTATGCTTAGAAAAGTGTTGCTCTTAGGTGCTTTCGCATTGGTTTGGGGTAATGATGCACAAATTGAAGAAAAAGCAAAAGAAGCTCTGTCGTTTTGTGAAGCCAATGACTGTAGCACGGATTTTTGCATCCTCATTGACATGAAAATCCATTCTGGAAAACATCGTATGTTTATTTATGACTTTAAAAATCAGGGAGTGGATAGAAAAGCTCTAGTTGCTCATGGTTCAGGAAAAGGCGATAAGAGCAGCACGGGGGATAAGCCTCTTTTCAGCAACGAAAAAGGGAGTTTGCTAACTTCGCTTGGAAAATATAAAATAGGTGCTCGCGCTTACAGTCAGTATGGCATTAATGTGCATTATAAAATGCACGGTTTGGAAGCGAGCAATAGTAACGCCTTTGATCGTATTATAGTGCTTCACTCTTTTACGCCTGTTCCTTCAGAGGAAATATATCCCTATCATTTGCCTATGGGCTGGAGTTTTGGCTGCCCTGTTACAGACGATGAGACAATGACTTGGCTAGACGCTAAGTTGAAGAACACCAAGAAGCCGGTGTTGTTGTGGATTTTTTATTGATTGTTTTGATTTTGCATTATGGCAAAGGAATGTAGAAAAAAATTCAGGTAAACAGCAACGCCGCCCGCCTTGCGGCTAGCGGTGAGCTACGTATTAGTCCTGCACGCAACGAACACTTAACAATAAGCCATGCTCGCCGTTGTAGTATTTTGCAGCCTTGCTATCGGAGTACATAATCCAGTAACCGACACCGACCTCAGAGCCACTCCACCAGTAGCCGCCGCCGCCGATACTAGAGAACTTGTCATAGAAAATGTTGCCACCAGGCAGAGCAGAAAAACCAATTGCATCATCTCCATTGCCATTGCCTTTTTCTGCACAAAATCTATCACCTCGTTTGCTTCCGCTTTTCCAAGATACGCAAGAGCTATCCCAACCGTTAGATGCCTTGAGCATATTTCCAGCTACTTTATCACCACCCAAAAAATCCACAATGGTCTGCCATTCTGCATTGCTTGGCAAATGCCAACTTTTTGGGCAAGCAGATTTAGCCGTTGACCAATCATAAAGCCTCCCGTATTTTAGGCAGTTGCTTTCCTGATTTTCATAGCATTTGCTACCATCTGCATTATAGTTCAAGTTCTCTGCCATCCAAGTTTGTTTATCCAATTTCACAGTTTTATAAGTCTTGTTGTCTCTAGCATCGGTAAAAGAACCTTTTTTTATTGCTTTTAAGACAGCCGCAATGTATTCTTTCGCTGCTTCACTGCAATCTTTATTGCATTTCGTATATTCTGTTATTTTACCATTGTCCTCAGTAAACGTAAGTACAGAGCCTTGCAATTTATAACTCTCTGACTGCGCTCTGCCCGAAATTGTAATATAAAAACGGTCTTTTTCCGTTTTCCATGTAATTGCAACTCCACCGGAACCTTTAGTATCTTTAGAGGCTACTCCTGTTCCGTCACTTAATAACTCCAGAACGCCGCCCTTATCTTCGCCAGATACCCCCACCCATCTACCCACCAGCGCAGAAGGGTTGCTTGCGGCATCGCAAGACACCACGGATAACAGCAAGGCAATAAATGCCGTGCCAAAAATTGTTCTCAACAGGGATTGTGTTTTCATAGACTGTTTCTCCTTTCCCGCTTTGTTTACCCCGCCAAAACTTGGGAACACGGTTTTGGCAAGGTTTGTGCTAATCCATAATCAAAAGAAATCATAAGCCAAGGTAAAAATACTCATTATGATAGGAGCAGCATTTCCGTCCTTGTCCAATTTTGTCAAAGGATAAGTAAGTCTCATACCTATGCTCCAGATACCTATGCTATAGTCAAAGAGACGAAATCCAAACCCAAATACAAGTCCTTGGTCTCTTTCTACCCTGGCTGCTTTGTAGCTAACTGGAAATCCCCACTGAAATCCTGTTTCGGCATAGAAGCCATCCCCCCTTTCCTTATTCAACAACATCAGTCTAAACAAAGCAGGGACTTCTATTGTTTGATAAGTGTGTTTATAAAAAAGTAAACTGTAGTTAAACTCTGAAGCAAGATTTATCATATCCGTTATCCTGATGTTTAGCGTTAATCCCGGAGTTAAGTAACCGGGACCCCCAATGACCGGCAGCCAGCCATTGGGACTGAAAAAACCTCCTCTCCAGCGCGCTCCAAGCCTTATGAATGATTCATCTTTTGGAGCATAATAATATGTCTGTTCAACAGAGCGCGGCTTTCGTGCTGGCAATTTATGCACGTATTCCACTTTTTCTTTGTACCTCAATCTCGCATCCACCTTTTCCCTGCCGCTCCCAATCTCCACTTCGGCACACAAGGGAACTGTGCCACTAAAAGGCGTTTCCCCAACCTGTACACCATTCACAAAAACAGGCTCGCTCACTGGTTCGCCATCCTGCTCCGCGCTCAAAACCAAGCCGCCCTTTCTCAGCTTTATATGGCTTGCCATGTCAAAAACCTCGCGCTTGTCCCTGTTTATGCCCGCCTCAAAACTTATAGCCTCATAGCATCTATGGCTAAGTTCAACCTTGTATTTATTCGGGGAAAGCCTGTTTTCCCAAGAGTAAGCTTCCTTGCCGTTTATAACCAAACCCCATCGCTCATCTTCGCCTATGTCATCAGAATATGCAGGTTTTATCTCCAAAACACCGAAATTTGCTTTTAGCCTAATTTTTATGCTTTGGTTATTCTGCTTTATGGAAACAGTTGTGTCTGCTATCTCATACTGCTCCAACGCGGCAATTATACGGACACTGCCTTCCCTCAGTTCAACATTGCATGGTGTTTTTGCGCAGCGAGAATTAGGCACTCCGTTAAAACTCAAACCGGCTCCTTCAGGGTCGCTTGATATGCTTGCCAAATAACGTTTCTCTCCCGCAAATTCGTAATCGGTTCCCTTGATTTGCACACCGCCTATGCCTTCGGCAAAAGACGGGGCAGAGAATTTTCCGCTGGATTCCTCAATCATTTTTTTAAACAAATCAGCGGCTTTCTCGTTTATGATGTCACGCAAGCCAGCTATGTCTTTGGATTCGCCCGTAAATGAGCCTATCAAATTCCCTTTCCTGACGCTGTAAAGCTCAGTCTTAATTGTCAGATTTTTGTTGAATCTCCCTATCCTTGCTTGTGCCACATAATCTGCGCTAACCATTCTGCCAAGCTCCGCAAGGCAGCTTGATTCTTTGCACACCCTAACGGTGTTCTCCATTGAACCGAGAAAAGCAACTATGCTCTCAGTAGTCATCACACCGAATCGCTCGGCAGGCAGAACATTAACAGCCGTCTCGCGAAGCCTGTCGGTCAAGTAAGCCAAATTAGTAATGCTTATGGAATCTAGGTCATCCATAGTGTTGATAATGGCAATACGCTCCTGCATTTGCCCGTAGGCGGCAAGGGCGAGAAACAGCAAAATAAAAAATATCTTACTCACAGCCGCCTAGCCCTCCATAATTCTGAAAATTCTGGTTCAGACGTTTGTCCGCAGAATGCGTAAAAACTTTTAGTATAAAATTGGGGGGGGG
>Ga0268262_10001159_pt1 | contig 33483 bp, 33 predicted proteins | sample TergutNc150P3_FD_190354 | JGI IMG/M metagenome (GOLD analysis project Ga0268262, IMG submission 190354) | Nasutitermes corniger P3 segment gut microbial community from laboratory colony in Florida, USA - Nc150 P3 (SPAdes) (version 2) | ecosystem: Host-associated > Arthropoda: Insects >...
TTTCACAAGAGCAGCCGCCGTAAGCGGGCGGTGCGGTGATGGTCATCATTACCTATAAATATACTAAATTGGGGGTCGTAAGTCAAATATTATTGAAAAATACTTTCAAATCCCCGCGTCCGAGGGGGTATTCGACAAAAAAAGGCGGCCCGACAGCCGCCCCTATCCCGCTTCCGTCAATGCGCTTCCCCCCAATGTTTGCCTATACCCGCGTCAACTTTCAGCGGGACTTTAAGTTCGCACGCCCCGCTCATCTCCTCTTTCGCCCATTGCGCAAAGGCTTCGGCGTTCTCTTCGGGCGTTTCGAAGATCAGTTCGTCGTGTACTTGCAGCAGCATTTTGGATTGCGGCCACTCTGTCGGCATCTTTTTGTGCAGATTGATCATCGCGACCTTTATTATATCGGCGGCGGTGCCTTGCACGGGCGTGTTGATCGCCGTGCGTTCGGCGGCTTCCCTTACCGTTCTGTTTGTCGAGTTGATTTCGGGCAGGTAGCGTTTGCGTCCGAATATCGTTTCCGCGCAGCCGCGGTCGCGCGTCTTCTGTATTTCCGTGTCTATGAACGCTCTGATGGACGGGAATTGGTTGAAGTATGATTCTATGAATCTTTTCGCTTCCGCGAAGGAGATGCCGATCTGTTTGGCGAGGTTGACGGGGCCCATGCCGTACATGAGGCCGAAGTTTATGGTTTTCGCGGCGCGGCGCATTTCAGGCGTTACGAGTTCGGGGTGCACGCCGTAGATTGCCGCCGCGGTTTGGGCGTGGACGTCCTTATCGTCCGTAAACGCCTGTGTCAGCGACGGGTCGCCGGAGAAGTGCGCCAGTATGCGAAGTTCAATCTGCGAATAGTCTGCGGAGATCAATAGGCAGCCCGGCGGCGCTATGAAAGCCCCTCTGATTTTGCGCCCGTTCTCGGTGCGTATGGGGATATTCTGCAAATTGGGATTTGTGCTCGATAGGCGGCCGGTGGCCGTTATCGCTTGGTTGAAAGAGGTATGAACGCGCCCCGTTTGCGGCAGTATCTGCGCCGGTATGGCGTCTATATAGGTAGAGAGCAGTTTTTGCTTTTCGCGGTAGTCAAGTATAGACATCACAATCGGGTTGTCTGCCGCCAGATTCTCCAGCACTTCCACGCTTGTTGACTGCGAGCCGCCCTTTGTTTTTTTCCCGCCGTGCAGGCCGAGTTTGCCGAAGAGTATCTCCGCCAGTTGTTTCGGCGAGTTGAGGTTGAATTCTTCGCCCGCGAAGGCGTATATGCCGCGCGTGATCCGCTCGATCTCGGCGGCGTATTCGGATGAGAGGCGCGACAGGAGTTCGGTGTCTATGAGCACGCCGTTCCATTCCATATCCGCCAAGACCGCTTCTAACGCGAGTTCGATGTCCCTGAACAGGTTCGCGCAGCCGCGTTCGTCCATGACGGGGCGCAGTTTCTCCCGCAGGAGCAGGGCGGCGCAAGCCGCGTCGGCGAACGGCGCGTTGTCGGAGAGCGGGTCGACGAACCCGCTATCGTCGCGCCAGCCGTCGTCGGATTTTATATCGATGCCCAGATGTTCGCCTGAAAGTTCCGTCAGGTCGTAGCGGCGTTTCCCGGGGTCTATCACGTAGGCGGCGAGCATTACGTCGAAGGAGACGCCCCGCAGCGTGACCCCTTCGCTCCTGAGCGCCATCGAGAGGTGCTTCAGGTCGTGGCCGATCTTGCCTATTCGCGGCGATTCGAGCATGTCCGCGAGCAGTTTGAGCGCGCCGTCTCTATCAAGCGAATTGTCCTTGTCGACATTTTTGCTTTTGTCAACCGCCCCATCCAAGCCGTCAAACAAGTTTCCGGCGACAACGGAGTCCGTCTTTGGCAATGCGCGGCGGTCATCACCGCCGTCGATCCGCACGTAAAAAGCCTCCGCTGGGTCAACGGCAAGCACGATCCCTCTGATTTTCGCGACTCTCGGGTGGTTTCCCGCTATCGCCGCGTCTATAGAGACTTCGCCCTTTCTGCCTATCGTTTCGATGAGATCGCGCAATTGGTCGATTGTGCTGACCGTCCGCATAACCGGCTCGAATTTCTTTCTCGAACCGAAGAGCGGGTTTCGCAGCATGGAGAAAAATTCAAATTCGTTTAACAACGCTTTGGAACGGGGAATATCGAAATCTTTGCGCTTGAGGCTGTCTAAGGATACGTCCAGATCGACGTCGTCGCGTAGCGTGGCGAGCATTTTAGATATGGCAAGGTCATCCCTTTTCTCCCGTATTTTAACGGCGTACTTTGCCGGTTCTACGCGCGAGGGGTCCTCTAATATTTGATCTACCGTCAGTTTTTCCAAAATGCTGACCGCGCCTTTGGGGCCTATCCCGAACACTCCGGGGATATTGTCCGACGCGTCGCCGACCAGCGACAGGTAGTCCAGAATCTTCTCTGGCGGAACGTCCATTTTGCTGAGCACGTCGCGCGGCCCGATAGGGGAGAAGACTCCCGAGCCGTCGGGGGCGAGCATTGTCACGTTCGGGCCTATGAGTTGCATAAGGTCTTTGTCCTTGGTCACCAGAAACACCTCGAACCCTTCCGCGAGCGCGCGCTTGGTCAGCGAGGCGACCACGTCGTCCGCCTCGAAACCGTCCTTCTTCACGACGGGGATGTTGAATGCGTCGAGCAGTTCGAATATGCGCGGCATCTGCTGTTTGAGGTCGTCGGGCATAGCCTCTCGGTTGGCCTTGTACGGCGCGTAGGCCGCGTGGCGGAAGGTGGGGACGGAACTGTCCATAGCCACCGTTAAATAGGGGCAGCCGTAGGCCTCTATGAGGCGCAGCAGATAGTTGGCGAAGCCGTAAATCGCACCGGTGGGGAAGCCTTTGGAACTGATGAGCGGGCTGCGGATCAGGGCGTAGTAGGCGCGGTAGGCGAAAGCGTAGCCGTCCACTATGTATAGTTTTTTTTCGTTCATAGAGCAATTATAGCATTAAAACCCGATAAATTCCAGAAAATCTTTCACCGTGCCCGTATTGTCCGACAAATTCCACCGCTTGACTAGTTGATGATACTCGCGGTCTTCCTTATTCTCCTTTTTTGCGTTTGCGATAACAGTATCGATATCGATGCAGCCCTTAGAGCATTTTATCGCGTTGCATTTCATTACCTCGTTCAGTGTGATTTCCGTGACTTTCTTGCCGTCGAATTCAATGCTGTACGGGAATGTACGGCAGGTTTGCGGCCTTGCCTCGTAGGCGGAGCAGGCTTTTTCGGGCGTTTGGAAAAGACAGCGCTCGTGCCGCTTGCGCAGTATCATAGCCCGCCGTATCGATTTAAATTTTATCCACAGGCCCGAGTCTTCGTCGTAGGCCATCTCCGACGACGGGCAGAAACGCACCAATTTGCTGACGGGCAGACCGGTGTGTTTGACGAGTCTCGCCACGTCCTTGTGGGTGACGGGGACGACGGGGATCATGCAGCAGTCGCCGCAGCGGGCGCACTTTACCTTGGGGTGCTTGGGAAGGGTTGACACAGTGTGCTATCCTTATTGTGGTTAATATATCAGTTAATACAGATTAACGCCGACAGGTATGGATTAATGTTGATCAATACAGATCAATACGGATCGATACCTGTTAATACTAATTCAATAACAAATAAGCCTCTATAAACATATCGATATCCCCGTCCAGCACAGCAGACGTATTGCTGGTCTCCGCCTCGGTACGGTGGTCTTTTACCATGTTATACGGGTGCAGGACGTAAGATCTTATCTGGCTGCCCCACTCGATCTTTTTCTTCTCCGTCTGTTTAGACTCCCGCTCCCGCTCCTCTATCTCCTTGTAGTGCTGGCGGACACGCGCCTTCAGTATCTTCAGGGCGGTCGACCGGTTCTTTATCTGCGACCGTTCGTTTTGGCAGGCCACCACTATACCCGTGGGGATATGCGTCATCCGCACCGCGCTGTCGGTCTTGTTGATATGCTGGCCGCCAGCGCCGCTTGATCTGTACGTGTCTACGCGGATATCCTTTTCATCCAATTCGTAATCCTCGATCTCGTCCATTATCGGGTACGCGTAGACGGACGAAAAAGACGTGTGGCGGCGGGCGTTGGAGTCGAACGGGGAGATCCGCACCAGCCGATGGACGCCCGTCTCGGCCTTGAGGTGGCCGTAGGCGTACTCGCCTTTGACCTCCAGAGTGACGGATTTCAGCCCGGCTTCGTCGCCGGGGGAGCTCTCCAGCATGTTGTATGAATAGCCCTGACGCTCCATGTAGCGGGCGTACATACGGTAGAGCATCTCCGTCCAGTCGCACGATTCGGTGCCGCCCGCTCCGCTGTGGATGGTTACTACCGCGTCCGCCGCGTCGTCCTCGCCGCTCATCTTACGGATGAACTCTATGCGGGCGACCTCTTTCTCAAGTTCCGCCGCCTGGCCGCAGAGGTCGGCCAGCGTCTCCTTGTCGCCCTCTTCGGCGGCCAGCGCGTAGAGTTCGGAGATGTCGCTCGCGTCGGTGTTCGCCTTGTCCCAAGGTTCCACGACCCGTTTGAGGTCTTTGATGTTCTTGAGCAACTTCTGCGCCGCGCCCGCGTCGTCCCAGAACCCGTCTTGGGCGGAGCGCGACTCTAGTTGCAAGATCAGATTCTTCTTCCCGTCTATGTCAAAGATACCCCCGAAGGTTATCGACGCGGGTCTTGATGTCGCGAAGCCGCTGAGGGTCCAGGGCTTCGGCGGCGGCGGTTACTGCGGTTGCGGCGTTCATGCGCTGGCTGCTCCAAGTAAAGTGTGTTGACGGTTATTCGCTTTGTGTAGAATATAGATTATGCGTGGCGTTGCGGGCGCAAAATCTTTTATCATAGCCCGAAGTCATACATCCACGACCACCGACACGCGCTCGCGCTTGCCGCCGAACATCTTTAACTCGCCCTTGACCAAGTACGTGCCGCCCAGCACCGGACGGCCCTTCACGTCGCGCAAGTCCCACGTGCCCACGGGCCGCCCGGGTTTGGCCGAAGCGTTCGACGGTTCGTCCGCGCCGCCGTGGTCGCCTATATTCACCTTCCTGACCACGTCGCCCGACACGTCGTAGATATAAAGTTTCGCGCTCTCTATGCGGCTTCCGTGGCGGAAGAAACTCACCGCCCCCGACGACCTCCCCGCGCCGTACTGGCCGACCGTGAATCCGCCGCCCGACAGCGCGGACGCCAAAGCCGCCGTCGCGGCGTCTTCCGGCGGCATATCCGGCGGGGCCTCCGCGCGGTCGCTCGGAACCGCCGGCGCGTAATCGTCCGTTGATTTGATGCTGCCGAACTCCTTCCAACCTCTGGTGGTTTTGTAAATCAAGACGTTGCCCTTTGGAACGTACAGGCTGACTGCCGTCAAGTCGTCGAAAACGTCGAATATGCCGTATTTGTTCTCCTCTATGGCGGGCGGGACGGCGCTTAAACACGTTACGGCCGTCAAGTCGTGGCAATTCATGAACGCGCCTCTCCCGATGGACGATACGCCGCCGCCGATTTTGACCTCCGTCAGTCTGTAACACTCTAAAAACGCCCATCCGCCTATGTAGGTTACGCTGTCAGGTATTGTGACCGACGTCAGTCCGACGCAATTGAAGAAGGTCATGCTGTCGATGAACGACACGCTGTCGGGAACGGCGTAAGCGCCTTGTTTGCCCGCCGGATATGCCATCAACTCGTCCTTGCCGTAAACTATGCGGAACAGAACGCCGTCTATTGACCGGAACCCGGTGTTGTCGTGCGACACCTCTATGGACGTAAGCGAGGTGCAGCCGGAAAACACCCAATCCTCGATAGAAAACACCCCGCGCGGGATGGTGATCGACGTCAGCCCGGTGCAGCCTGAAAACGCGTAGTTCTCGATGAACATCACGCTGTTGGGAATGGCGACCGAGGTCAGGCCGGCGCAATCCAGAAAAGCCTTGTCTCTTATGCGGGTCACGCCGTTGGGGATAGCGTAAGGGCCCTGTTTGCTTCCGGGATAGGTCAGCAATATATACTCGTCCTTCTCTCCGATATAGAACAGGACGCCGTCAACAGAGCGGAAATAGGCGTTGCTAGCCGCTACTTCTATGGAGACCAAACTGGCGCAGCCCGCAAACGCGCGGTTTATGGCCCTCACGCTTGAGGGAATAGAGACCGACTCGAGATGGCCGCAGCCGTAGAACGCCCATATTTCTATCGTGATGACGCCCTTGGGGACGGAGTACGACTTTTTACGCTTTCCGGCGGGATACTGCAACAGAGTATAAGCGCCCTCTTTTGTATAGAACAGCACGCCGTCTATGGAGCGGTAATAGATGTTCTCCTGCGCCACGGTTATGGAAGTAAGGCCGGTACAGCCTAAAAACGCGCCTGCCCCTATGTCCAGCACGCTATAGGGAACGGTAACCTCCTTCAGATTGACGCACCCCCAAAACGTTTCAGCGGGGATAGAGGCCACGCCCTTCTCGATGACCACCTTCGCGACGGAGTTCCTTGAGCCGTACCACGGGGCGTTGTAGGCGCTTGTGGAGTAATCCTTCATCTTCCCCTCGCCGCGTATGGTGAGAGTGCCGCCGCTAAGCTCCGCCGTGACCGTATTCGATACCTTGCCGCAGTCCCACGCCTGTTTATACGCCGCTTGCGCGGCATGCACTGAATCCGTCACAGCAATCTCCTTTTGTGGATAATCCAAGCCGTCAAAGTAATGGATACAAAAAACCTAGGTTTAATTTATACATCTGAAATCCCCGCCCAACCCCCTTTTTACCCCGAATTTCAACGTTTTCCTATATCAAAAAGTGTACAATTTAAATGTACCTTTAATTTATACAACTATTATCGTTCACTAATATAATACATGGGGTTTGCGGAAGTCAAATCTATCTAAAAACTATATTATTTTCACCCTTCGGACCCAGCGCGAATGCTATTTTATGGCTATAATAAGGATAATCGATGAAATCCCTTAATAACCGGAAACGGGCGGTATCGTTGGCGGCGGCGCTGATAATCGGGGTTAAAATCAAATAATTTGAAATCGAAGCGTTGCAATAATTATATTTATGGGGCTGGCACAGAACCCTTAACCCGCGAAAACGGACAGGATATATAGATATCGCATGCTTCTCGACTATCTCTACCAAGCCACCGGAGTTTACCTATTCTACGGGCGCATCTTCGCCACGAGCGTCGCAACTGTCTTTTCGTTCGCGCTGGCTATGCTGCTCTTTCCGCCCTATATACGGTTTCTGCGCAGGCTCAACGTCTCCTCGGAGTTCGAGAAGGGCGCGGAGGCGCAGGCCGGGCCGGTCATGCCGGCGGGGATACTCTTCTTCGTCATAGTCATCGCCACAACGCTTATCGCCGTGCGCATAAATCCCTACGTGGTCAGTGCCCTCATCATATACTGCTTTTTCAGCATAATAGGCGCGTTTGACGACGTGGCCAAGGTCATAAACCAGCGGAAGGTGGCGCGGGGCGAGATGTCGAAACAAGACTACCAGTACAAGGCCGACGGCATATCGTCAAGCCTTCGCCTCACGCTCTACATCGTCATATCATTGGCCGTGGCGCTGCTGGCCTACAAGTACATACCGAATATCAACAAGAGCATAAACATCCCGTTGCTAAGCATAGACAGGTTTTACCCGTCGCTCCCGGTCTGGCTCTTCATCCCCTTCATGACGCTGACCATCGCCGTGATGGCCAACGGGGTGAACTTCACCGACGGTTTCGACACGCTGGCCACCGTTCCGGCCATCTGCTCTCTGGCGTTTCTGGGCATAATCTCTTTCGTGTCGAGCAACAGCGTGTGGAGCAGTTACCTGCTGATCCCCCACATCCCCGGCCTTCAAGAGATACTTCCGCTGATAGGCGCGGTGATCGGCACGCTCTTGGCCTACCTGTGGTACAACTCGCCGCCGTCCACCGTCATAATGGGCGACAGCGGGTCGGTGGGCCTCGGCGGGTTCATCGGCATCCTCTTCATCTTCTCGAAGTCGGAGTTCTACCTGCCGATAGTGGCCTTCATCTTCCTGCTGGAGTTCGTCTCCGTGTTCATGCAGATGGGCTACTACAAACTGACGAAGAAGCGGATATTCCGCTGCGCGCCCATTCACCACCACTTCCAGTTCGGCATGAGGGCCGCCGGGAAGTACGCGAGCGAGTTTCACATAAAGTCGAAGATCACGTGGCGTTTTCACATCACGTCGGTGGTGCTGTTGATAGTGGGTTTGGTGCTGTTCTTGAAGATAAGGTAAGCCCGGTGCAGATATGATAACCGATCCCAACTATAATTTCCTCTCTCCCGCCGGCAAGGATTTCGTGATCGCCGCCGCCCGTTTCGGCGCGGTCAGCCCGTCGAGCCGCGTGTTGATTTTGGGTTGCGGCGGCGGGGCCGGGGCGGTTGTGGTCGCCAAGGAGTTCCGCTGCAAGGTGGTCGCCTTGGAGACGCGCGCCGGGTTTGCGGATGAGGCGAGGGGATTGTGCGAGCGCGGCGGGGTGAGCCACCTGGTGACGGTAGACGCCGTGAATCCGTTTGAGGCCGACTATGCCGACGATCCGTTTAACTTGGTTATCGCCGAGGGCGGTTTCCTGAGGGCGGCGACGAGGAAGCCTTTTTTCGATTCGATAGGCAAGTGGCTGCTGCCGAGGTCGTTCGCGGCTTTCGCCGACATAGTTTACACAACGGAAAACGTCCCCGCCTCCGTGAGCCAGATGTACGGCGGTTTGAAGAAGCAGACGCTCACAGAAGAGGAGTATCAAAAACTTGTGAAAGACGCGGGAGTCGAATTGCAGTATATAGGCCTCTCCCCGCCGAGCAATTGGGACAACTTCTACGGCTATATAATAAAGAGGCTGGAAGACACATCGGGTTTCTTCGGTTCGAGCGCGGTGAAGGCGGCTATGAATAACGAGATTAATCTCTTCTACAGGATGGAGTGCTTGAAATACGTAGGGTACTTATTATGTATTTGCCGTAAGGATTGATGATGAGCGACCCGCAAACACTGCTGGAAACAGTCTCCCGCTTCCCGGAGACCCCCGGCGTCTACCTTATGAAAGACGGCGGCGGCAACTTGCTCTACGTGGGCAAAGCCGTCAACCTCCGCTCCCGCGTCCGCTCCTACTTCGTGAGCGACCACGCGGACCGCGCCCAGATCCCGGGGATGATGCGCCTGCTGGACCGCATCGACCTGATCGTCACCAATAACGAAGCCGAGGCGCTGATCCTCGAGGCCAACCTCATCCGCAAACACAAGCCCAAGTACAACATCGAACTGCGTGACGACAAGCACTATCCGTACCTGAAGATAACGGTCAACGAACCCTTCCCGCGCCTGTTGGTGGTGCGCCGCGTGGAACGCGACGGCGCGAAGTACTACGGCCCGTATACCGAAGTGGGGACAATGCGCCGTGTCGCGGATTTCGCGAAGCGCATATTCATGCTGCGCAACTGCAACAAGAATATCCCGCTGCAAAGGTTGATACGCCCGTGCATCAACTACTCCATGAAGCGTTGCAGCGCCCCCTGCGCGAACAAGATCGATATTGACGATTACAGGCGCAACGTTGACGATCTGAAACGTTTTTTCAGCGGGAAGCGCAAAGACCTTGCCAAAGAACTTGCGGGGCGTATGGAACTCGCGTCGTCGGAACTGCGCTTCGAGGAGGCGGCGCGTCTGCGCGACCAGATAAAACTGATAGGCGAGGCGTCGCGCCCTCAGCGGGTCGATTTGACATTGACCGACGCGAATTGCGACGTATTCGGCATAGCGCGGGGCGACAGGGATATATCTATGGCGGTGCTTCATTTCAGGGACGGTCTGTTGATGGCGGCGCGTAATTTTCTCTTCAAGCGTGACAAGTGGGAGTTTTCTTCTGAGGGGAACGACGGTATCGTCACTCAGTTTTATATGCTGGAGGACATGGAGACCCCGGAAGAGGTTATCGTGCCTGACGGCGCGGGATTTTCGCAGACGGTGCTGCAGAATTGGTTTGATATGCGCGGGAATGATACGGACGGTATCAATAGTATCGATAACATAAATAATCCGAATAAGCAAAACGATCATCAACAGAAACATGAACCCGTCAAAGTTTCGGTGATCATCCCGCAAAAGGGCGCGAAGAAACTATTGGTATCTATGGCGGAAAAGAACGCCCATGCCTACCTGTTGCAAAAGGCTCCGCCGAGCGCGTCTCAGGATGTCAACGATCTGCAAAAAGCGCTCTCGCTGCCGCGCGCCCCGGTCGTCATAGAGGCCTTTGACATCTCGAACCTCGGCGAGTCCTTCGCCGTGGCCGGTATGGTGCAGTTTAAGGGCGGGCTTCCCAACAAGCCGGCCTACCGCCGCTACAAGATAAAGACGGTCGAAGGCCAGAACGATTTCGCGATGATGATGGAAGCCGTCTCGCGTCGTCTGCGCCGCTTGCGGGACGAGGGCAACCCCTTCCCCGACCTGTTGCTGATAGACGGCGGCAAGGGACAACTGCACGCGGCTATGGAGGCTCTGAAAGAGTTTGAGAACCCGCCGCTGATCGCCTCATTAGCCAAGAGAGAGGAGATCCTCTTCTCCCCGTGCTTGGATGAACCGCTCTCGCTGCCGGAGACGCACCCTGCGCGTCGGCTTGTAGAGCGTATTCGCGACGAGGTGCATCGCTACGCGATCACGTATCACCGCGAAGTAAGAGGCAAACAGTTTACCCGCTCCGCGTTAGAAAATCTTCCGGGTATCGGCAAGGTGAGGGCGCGTCTGCTGCTGGAGCGTTTCGGGTCGCTGCGCCGTCTCTTGGAGGCGGACGCGGGGGAGATAGCCGGAGTGCGCGGTTTCTCGGAGGAGTCGGCGCAGAAACTCAAGGAGTTGTTGGCGTCGCTATCATAAGGTCTCGTTCTCCGCGCCAAGTTAAAATATAACCTGTCAATTGTCGCAAAAGGTCAGACGGCCACAATAAAGACTATCTGCGAGTGTCATACGCCTCAGCAAAGATTGTTTTTATAGAGCTACGTTCTCTTGGCATTTGCCAAAAACTTCTTGGCATCGGCGTTATTGGGATCGAGTTTGAGTGCTTTTTCAATATCCGCAATTGCGGCGTCCAAATTGTTGGAATATTTGTACAGAAGCCCGCGTGTGCAATATGCTATGGCGTTAGTTGGATCGATTTGAATTACTTTCGTACAATCGGCAATCGCATCATTATAGTTGCCTATCGCATCGCCATGTTTGCCCTTCGTTTCGTTATCTTTGCCCATCGCATGATATAGAGTGGCACGATAGATAAGTAAATCAGTATCGTTAGGAGCGATCTGTATCGCTTTACCGTAGATATCAATCGCATCTTCAGGGGCGCCTAGTTTTTCATATATGCGAGCGCATTCCGCATACGCAAACAGATTCTTGGGATCTAAATCTATCGCTTTTTCGTAGTCTTGAACCGCCGCGTCGAGATCATCAATCTTGGCATACGCGGAAGCGCGATTTACATACGCCACGGCATAATCCGGCTTCAGTCGTATCGCTTGGCTGAAGTCTTCAATTTCTTTGTTTGTGTCAGTGTCACGGCTTTTGAAACGCACCAAACCGCGTAAGCAATACGCTCTGGCATTATTGGGGTCCAATTTTATCGACTGAGTTAGATCCGTGATGGCCATGCTGTGATTGCCGTTTTTGAAATGCGCTTCTCCGCTTTGAAAATACGCTACGGCATCATTGGTACCCATAATAAAGCTCCTTTTCTCTGTAAGACCAATCCATAAAGATCGGTCATTACGTGAATGAATTGTTGGTTTGTATGCCTTTTTAGAACCGCTTACTAATACTGCTGTTACCGAAACATCCGCTTTCACATCTTTCGCCGAGCCTTTTCAAGCCACTGCCTAGCGATAGCGTTACCCGGGTCAATTCGCAGCGCGGCCTCAAAATCCTCTATCGCCCTTTTACAGTCGCTTTTTTTGTCGTAATATATAGTGCCACGACCAATATATGATTGCACATTACGGGGATCAAGCCGTATTGCTTGGTCACAGTCCGAAATTGCCCGATCATATTTTTCTATATTAAGATATACTACGCTACGGCAGAAATACATATTTGCGTTATTAGGTTCTAACTGAATTGCCCGATTACAGTCTGCAAGGGCCTTAAGAGTGGCACCCTTGTTTGAATACGCATGGGCGCGAAAGTAATACGCAATAGCGTTATCGGGACTTGACTGTATTACATAGCCTAAATCCGCGATTGCTTGGTCATAATTGTCGCCATAGCCCGAGCACACGGCGCCGCGGCCGAAACGTGCATCGACGTTATTGGGATCCGATTTGAGTATTTCATTGTACTCTTCAATGGCGCGATCATAGTCTCCCTCATCACAATACGCTTTGGCTCGTTCGAGACGTTCGGCGATAGACATAATAGGCTTTTTCTCCTGTTGTCTCATTTCTTTCAGTAATTTAGAATTTTCATCATTTGGCCGAAACATTTCTTTTAAGTTTCCCAAAAAAACCTCTCCCTCGCGGCGCTCGTTTTCACGCACTCGCCGCTGTCTCTCATTAGATACGTCCTCCATTTGACGTATTCTCTCTTTACGTTCGTCGTCCTCTCTCATCGCCTGTATACGGTCAAAAGAATAATTCTCGTACCAGCTGGCGATATCTCTAGCCGCTTCTAACGCTTCAGATTCAACGTTTCGGTTTCTGCCAATGTTTTTATAAAATTCACCGCGCGGGTCTCCGTAATCAAAGTTGTCTCTACCATAATTATAAATCGTATTGGCTTCGTAGTCAATATTCTCTAGGTCGCGAACTTTTTGCATCGCTTCGTATTTCCTGCGATTATATGTATTTATATCAACATATTTATTTGCCTCATACAGAGCATTACACAATTGATCAAAGTCGTACATATCATACCCCTTTCTTTTTAATTTTTGTGATAAGTCCATTCCATATCAAAATATCTTTTACGGATAATCCTCTCCACCCATAGAAAAAGGATTACAGCGGATTATTCGCGCTGTTCCTTTAAAAAGACCCTTCACACACCCGTACTTTTCTATCGCCAAAATCATGTAGGCGGAGCAGGACGGGGTGAATTTACAGAATCTCGGGTGCGGGATTCTTTGGTACAGACGTACTAAAATAATAATGAGTTTACCGATATTAGAATCTCCTTGTGTTTCCTACAATACGTAGGATAATTGAACCTATACTCCCACCGATCAACGCGCCGTCAATAATGCCAATGATGATATGAGGAAGTTTGGTCACTATAATAAATGCACAGATTAATCCGCCGATTAATCCGCCGCATCCCCAGCCGCAGGCGGCAAACGCATCGTCGGAATCGCCGAAATCGCTCATTCCATAACTAGTCCCGAAACAAACCATTCCAGCCGCTATAGTGGTAATTGTTATGATTACCGTTTTATCACCTATAGCAACGTGAGAAGCAAAAACATATCCACCGATTATCCCGCTTAACAGAATACCGCCAATAATCCAAAGTCCCCCTTTATTATAAAATTTTTCCTTATCATTATAGTATTGTTCTCTCTCTTTATAATGTTGATTTTGTTTTTTCTGACGTTCCCACAAATCATCTGGCAACGAACTCGCTTGTTCCTCATACCCACGACGTCCTCCCCCATTACGCTCTTCATCATATCTCTTCGCTTGTATCCATTCAAAAGAATAATTTTCGTACCAACTAGCGATATTTCTGGCCGCTTCTAACTCTCCAGATTCAACGTTTAGGCTTCTGCCGATGCTTTTATAAGTTTCACCGATGGGGTTCCCATAATCGAACTTGTCTCTACCATAATCATAAAGTTTATTGGCTTCGTAGTCAACATTCTCTAGGTCGCGAACTTTTTTTATTGCTTTGTATTTTCTGTCATTATACGTATCTATATCAACATATTTATTGGCCTCATACAGATCTTTGCACAATCTATCAAAACTGTAATTCATATCATATCCCTTTCCTTTTTAATTTTTATGATAAATCCATTCCCTATCGCCATCATCCGCCCCAAACGGCCGCAACCAGCGCGGTTACCCTGATTCGGGCGCGCCGTCAAGTCGCTGTCTCGGCGAACTTTGTCTACTTTATCAATATAGTAACCCGCCGCGGCGGAAAACAAATTTTTATTGAATTTTTTCGGTCGGCGGCGTCCCGGCGGTCATAAATAGGCGTTTTGGGGTTGATTCGGTACGCCTTCGCCTCCCGGCGCAGCTCTCCGGCGGCCAGCGGGAGGCGCTCAGCGTCTCCGACCGCGTCGCGGTAAAGTAAGAGGTAAGCAGTTCACCCGTTCCGAGCTTGAGAACTTGCCGGGGATCGGCAAGGTGAGGGGCGCGTCTGCTTTTGGAGGCGGAAGCAGGTGAGATCGCCGGATTGCGCGGATTCTCGGAGGAGTCGGCGCAGAAACTCAAGGAGTTGTTGGTGGCAAAGGATGGAAATCAGTAACCGCTACCGAAAAATCCCCCGAAATTAAGAGCATATTTTCACACGCGCCGCGGGAGCGCGATCCTGCCTTAAAGCCTGAACATGGCCGTCAAAGAGATCATCATTTTATCCCAAGCCATTTTGATCCTGTCGCCCCGCGTCTCCGGCACGTCTACGGGGTTTTCGGGCTTGATTTTGTCGATAATGTAGTAGGCTGCGTCAAAGCCGCCTTCAATTATCTTTACGCTTGTTTCTTTGCGGTAATAGCCGTCCAAATGCAGAACGTTGTATACTGAATTCACGTGGCCTAGCATTTTCATATCTAATTTGCCGATATTGGACAGATAAAAGTCTATGTTAGTGTGATTCCTCTTTTTCGGGATATCCACTCCTTTAAGGGTGAGCCACGCGTCGAGGGCGACCAATACCCCCAAATACGCGATTCCGCAGGCCGACCGTACGTACTTTTCGTCCATGTACAGCCTGTCGTCCCGCTTTTCGGCCCTTTTCAGCGTCTCTTTGGCGTTGGCCATGTAGCGCATAGCCTCGGCGTGCTCTTTCGACATATAAAAATTTTGCTCGTCATTAGTCATTTTCGCTCTCCTGCGCGTTTGTGATGACGGTCGTCATTAGTATAAATATAATATACGGGCGGCGCGGGAGTCAAATAATCTTAAAGACGGCTGCTCGGCGCGGGCGGGCGGCGTTCAGCCGTAAGGCGTTTCCGCCGAAAAAAATTTGTTATGCCGCCCCGCCGATTAATTATATTCTATAAATATACGGGTATCGGGCGGCCGCCCGCCCTGCCCACGACTCCACAGACTACGGAACGGAGCGGCCCTGTGAAGGGAAGCCATGTCGCCATCACCGGCGTAGAAAAGTACTTCGGCGATTTCCACGCGCTGAAGAGCGTCTCCGTTGACATCAAAAAGGGCGAGTTTTACTCGCTTTTAGGCCCGTCGGGCTGCGGCAAGACCACTCTGTTGCGCATAATCGCCGGATTTGAGGATCCGTCGGGCGGGGCGGTGCTCCTCGACGGGCAGAACGTGGTGCCCGTTCCGGCCAACAAGCGGCCTGTCAACACGGTCTTCCAATCCTACGCCCTCTTCCCCCACCTGACCGTCTTCGAGAACGTGGCCTTCCCGCTGCGCCTGCGGAAGATGGAGAACGCCGCGGTCAAGGCCAAGGTGGAGGAGTTTCTGGAATTGGTGAAACTGCCCAAAGAGGGCAAGAAACTCCCGGCGCAGTTATCCGGCGGCCAGCGGCAGAGGGTGGCCATAGCCCGCGCCCTCATAAACGAGCCGAGCGTGCTCCTTTTGGACGAACCGCTCTCCGCGCTCGACGCGAAGTTGCGGCAGCATATGCTCATAGAACTGGACGCCATCCACGACAAGATCGGCATCACCTTTATATACGTCACCCACGACCAGCAGGAGGCGCTCAGCGTCTCCGACCGCGTCGCGGTGATGAACGAGGGGCAGGTGGTGCAGGTCGGCACGCCGTTCGAGATTTACGAAAGCCCGAGCGACCCCTTCGTGGCGCACTTCATCGGCGAGACGAACTACATCGGCGGCACGGTGACCGAGGTCATCGGCGACAAGCACGCCAAGGTAGACTTCCCTGACATCGGCAGCCTCTTTATCTACCAAGACAAGCCGCTCGCCGCCGGCGACAAGGTCAAGGTGACGATACGCCCGGAGAAGATACGCATATCATCCGACAAGCCGTCCGCCCTCGGCGACCAGACGAACCTGCTTGAGGGCGCGGTGGACGAACTTATCTACTCAGGTTTCCAGAGCAAGTTCTTCGTGCGGGTGAGCGAGCGGGCGACGTTTCGGGTCTTCAGGCAGCACGTCAAGTTCTTCATGGACGAGAAGGCCATCAATTGGAAGGACAAGGTCTTCATTTGGTGGAACGATAACGACGGCTATGTGGTGGAGGTGGAGAAACCGTGAAGAAGAACTACGGTCCGTACTACGTCGCGCCCCTTACCGTATGGCTCGTGGTGTTTTTTGCCATACCCATCAGCATCATCGTGTACTACAGTTTTCTGAAGAAGGGCTTCAACGGCGGCGTTATGCATGAGTTTTCGCTCGACGCTTTCAGGGCGCTCTACAACCCGACCATCTTCAAGATAGCCTTCAACACCTTCTGGGTGGCCTGCGCCTCGACCGCTGTGATGGTCGCGCTCGCGATCCCCGCCTCGTACTTCATGGCGCGCAGTCGTCACAAAAATCTATACATGCTGCTGGTGATCATTCCCTTTTGGACGAATTTCCTGATACGAGTGTACGCGTGGATGGCGATACTCGGCAACAACGGCATCCTGAACAGCACGTTGCTCTCGATGGGTTTTATACATGAGCACATACAGTTTCTGTACAATACCAACGCGGTGATATTGGTTACCGTCTACACATATTTACCGTTCGCGATACTGCCGCTGTACTCTACGATAGAGAAATTTGATTTCTCGCTCGTAGAGGCGGCTCGCGACCTCGGGGCGACAAAATGGATCGCGACGGTGCGCGTCCTGCTGCCCAACATTCGCGGCGGGATAACGACGGCGGTGCTCTTCACGTTTATTCCCGCTTTCGGCAACTACGCCGTCCCGCAGATCATAGGCGGCAGCGATTCGTATATGCTCGGCAACGTCATAGCGAGGGAACTGACGGTAACGCGGAATTGGCCGCTGGCCTCGTCTATATCGATGGCGCTGACGATGCTGACGACGCTCGGAGTGCTGATCTTTATGCGGCTTAATCGCTCGTCTATGGAGTCGGCGAGGGAAGAGGCGGCGTCGGTCTCCGCGCCTACGCAGACGCCGAGGGCTGGAACGGAGGCAGCGGCATGAGAAACTCAAAACCCACCGGAAGATTCTCGCTAGGCATGTTCTCGCTGACCGTTATATTCCTATATATGCCGCTTGTCATTCTGGTGGCCTATTCGTTCAACAACAGCAAGATGATGGCTTGGGGCGGCTTTTCTCTGCGCTGGTATAACGAGCTGTTCTTCAGTTCGGAGAATCTGTGGCACTCCTTCTGGAACAGCGCGATAATAGCCGTAACCTCCGCGAGCGTCAGCACGATGATCGGAACGCTCGGCGCGATAGGCCTCTATTGGTACAGTTTCAAGTTCAAGAAAGCGATAAGCGTGGCCGCGTTCATTCCCATGCTGATCCCCGAAATAATAATAGGCGTATCCCTATTGATATTTTTCGCGGGGATAAAACTGCAACTGAGCCTCTTCACGATATTCTTGGCGCATACTACGTTCAACATCCCGTTTGTATTGATGGTGGTGATGGCGCGTCTGGAAGAGTTTGATTTCACGATAATAGAAGCCGCCTACGATTTAGGGGCGGGAGAGTTGCAAGCGTTATCGAAAGTAATCCTGCCTGCGGCCTTTCCGGGTATCATCTCCGGTTTCCTGATAGCCGTAACATTATCATTAGAAGACTTTGTGATAACATTTTTCGTCTCAGGCCCCGGTTCGTCCACCCTGCCGCTGCACATCTATTCCATGATCCGCTTCGGCGTATCGCCGGTAATAAACGCGCTGTCGGTAGTGGTAATAGCGGGTACTGTGGTATTGGCGGTGTTGTCGAGGAATGTGGTTAAGTATATGTTTCAGAAGTAATGTTGTCTGAATTAGGATTGCCTTCGGCGAGATAAACAAGTTGGTAGGATTAAAAGGATTATAGGATTGAAAACAATTATCCAAGGAGACCGTATGAAAAGAATTATCTGTATCTGTGTTGCCGCGATCACCTTATCAACTCTATTCGGTTGCGGCCAATCCAAACCCAAACTCTTCATCTACAACTGGACCTACTATATCCCCGAAGAGGTGATAAAGGATTTCCAGAAGCGTTACGGCGTCAAAGTCGTTTACGATATGTACGCCTCCAACGAGGAGATGTACGCCAAGCTGAAGATCGGCGGCGGCAAGTACGATCTCGTCTTCCCATCCGGCGACCATGTCTCAATCATGATAAGCGAGGGGATGTTAGAGGAGATCGACAAGAGCCGCTTGACGAACTTCGCCAATTTGGATACGGCGGTATTGCCGCTTATAAAGTTCGACCCCGGCTTGAAGTACAGCGTCCCCTACGCGATGGGCACCGCCGGCGTATCCGTCAGCAAAAAGAATTTCCCGGAGTACAAGAAGAGCTGGCGTATTCTCGAAGACCCCGCTCTGAAGGGCCGCATAACGATGTTGGACGACATGCGCGAGGTGCTCGGCGCCGCTCTCAAGACGCTCGGCTATTCGGTCAACTCCACCGACACGTCTGAGCTTCAGCAGGCCAAGGACTTGGTCATGGAGTGGAAGAAGAGCGTGGTGAAGTTCGACTCCGAGGCTTTCGGCAAGGGCTTTGCGGCGGGCGAGTTCTGGGTGGTGCACGGATACGCCGAGAACGTATTCTCGGAATTGGACGACAACGCCGCTAAGGATGCCGAGTTCTTCATCCCGGAAGAGGGCGGCCCGATGTACATGGACAACATGGTGATACTGAAGGGCGCGAAGAACATAGACCTCGCCTACCAGTTCATCAACTACATCCACGAGCCTGAAGTCTACGCCAAGATAATGGACTTCTTCATGCTGCCGTCTATAAACGTCCCGGCCAGAGCGCACATGAAGGTAAAGCCGCACTACCAGATAGAGGATATGCTGAAGAACTCGGAGTTTAAAGAGGATCTCGGCGGGTATCTGGAGCTGTATAACAATTTATGGCAGGAGATAAGGGTGGGAAAATGAACATAATATCCGAACTCTTCGCACCCGTACCGATGATTGCGCTGGCCATCACCGTTTTCGTCTTTGCCGTGGTGTGGGCGCTCACCCGCTATTTCAGTCTGCCGCCGGAGTTCAAGCTGAAGGAGGAGTTCCGCGACGAGGTGCGCTATATGCTGGAGAACGAGGAGTTGACCAAGATAGCGCAGGCGAAGCAGGAAAAAGAGAGAGCGGAAAAGGAGGCCGCCGAGAAGGAGAGAGAGAGAAGAATTGCGGAGAAGAAGGCGGCGAAAGAGGCGGCGGCTGCAGAAGCCGGCATCGGCGGGAAGTGATAAGTTTTATGGGGAGCGAAACCAATCAATATTAAGGAGGAAATTATGTTAAAGTTTCTTGACCGCTCCGACAGGCGCGAAGCGGACAAATCGGACGACGAGCCCGACCCCGGTTCCCAGGCGGAAAGTTCCGGCGGCTCCGAATCCGGTAACCAAACGACTGCCGAATCGGTCGATTCCAAGATCAGCTCTCAGGCGGACAAGCTGGTCGAGCCTAAAAAGAGGCGCTACGACGACGGTTTTATGTTTAATTTTGTAAAGACCGCCTTTTGCAGATTTTTCGGGATTCTGCTTTGGATTAATCTGGCGTTCTGCATGCTTGTAGGCTTTGCGAGATTCTTCAGCGTGGACGAGGACTTTGTCTCCGGGGCGATCGGCGTGATTGTCGGAGCGATTGTAGGTATACTGATAAATATCGTTTGGGGCGGCTTTGTCGCTACGATAATCAGCATAGAGAAGAATACGGCCCCAAAACGAGATGCAGGCGAATAAGTGACAATTAACCCGCGCCCAGTTAGGGGTGCATAGGCTCAGTTCATTCCATAATAAGGAGTTTATTATGAGTAAAAGAAACGTTATTATGCCGCTGTCGTTGGCAATCCTGGTAATTTTCGCGAGTTGTACGCGGCAAACGGCGCCTTCGCGCTCTCAGGAGGGCGCGTTCCCCAAGGCCGGGGTTTGGAAGATAGACGGGGAAGACAGCAAACGCTGGACGGGCAGTCTGGTGATTCTAGAGGTGGACGGCAAAGAATTCACCGGTTATTTCGATTGGTACTACAGCCCCGGCGAAGAGTACGTGGGAAGGGAGGAATTCAGAGGGGTATATGACTCCAAATCCAGAAAAGTGGTAATTACCGGTTATCACGTTACCAATACGGACCAATTGGCGTTGGGTACTTATCAAGCCTCTTTAGACAAAAACGGTTCTGATTTTGTCTCCGGCATCTGGGGCGGCGAGGGAACGCCGTCGGACTACGGCGGATGGGAGGCGAAATTTCAAACCTCGGAGCTTGCGCCGGGCGTGCCGGAGTATCTCTATAAGGCGTCTATATCTTTTCAAGACGATAATCTTGACGAGGCCATTAAAAACGCCGGCGAGGTGATCCGGCTAACCGGCGGCGCAGGCCAAGAAGCGGCTAAGGCCTTCGCAATACGCGCCGTGGCGTATATCGGCAAAAGGAACTATGACCGGGCGATTGAGGATTTTACCTCGGTGATTAAGACAATACCCGATGCCAGAATGTATCTAGCGCGCGGCATGACGTACATTGAAAAAGAGAACTATGATCAGGCCGTTGAGGATATTGACGAGGCGATTCGAATAGAGGCCGACGCCGGTATGTATCTTGAACGCGCAAAGGCGCGCCTTTACAAAAAGGAGTATGATAAGGCCGTTGAGGACGCCGATACCGAGATCCGGTTGTATTCTGATGAAAATGACGAGATCTGGGAGGCGTACGTAGTGCGCTCGATAGCGCACGCGGAAAAGGGAAACAGCGCCCAAGCAGCGGAGGATTTTGACACCGCTATTAGGATGGAAAACGGTCAGGCGAAGCTGTATAACACCCGCGCCTGGATATACGCGCATTTTCTGAAAAAAGAGTTTGACAGGGCTATAGAGGACGCCTCGCAAGCCGTCAAACTCAAACCGAACGAGGCGGCCTATTACGACACTCGCGGCTGGGCGTATCTGGGCAAGGGCGATTATAACAGCGCGGCGGACAACTTTTCTAAGGCGCTGCAACTGGAGCCGGATTTGTTTGAATCCCAAGAGGGCCTGAAGAAAGTCAAGGAAGCGCAATCGGCGTCGCCGACGGAGTGAGCGATTTTTTGGAGCGGCGAGGACTATCCGTAATGGATGCCCTCGCTCGCTCTGCCGCCATCGCTACAGCCGCGTCTCTCTCTACCGACGGTGGAAAACATTTACACTTCTTGGACGTAGACTTCCGCCTTCTCCCACTCGTTCCCGATTGTGTCGAAGAGCCGCTCCAGATTTATGTCGTCCATTTTCAGCACATCCCACGCTTTGTCGTCGATCATGGGGATTTTTTTGTCGCCGCCGTTGCCGTAGCCCAGGGCTCTGGCTAGGATGTCGGCGCAGTGGACTATGGCGGTTAGTTTGGAGTCGTCGTCATCGGAGGGCGTCGGGTTGTGGTGCGACGATACGGCGTTCAGGATTTTCGGGGGGAGGCGCCACTGCTCTATGAGCATGCCGCCTATTTCTTGGTGGTTTATTCCGAGTAGTTTGCACTCCGAGTCGTAGAAGAGGCTTTTAGTTTTGTCGGCGTCTTCGACCACTCTGGAGAAGTCGTTCGGCGCCAGCTGGAAGAGCACCACCTTGCCGATGTCGTGGAGGAGTCCGGCTACGAAGCACTCCTCTTGGAAATCGTATCCCACCTCGCGGGCGAGGCTTTGGGCGGCCACGCCGCAGGCCAGGGAGTGCTTCCAGACAGCCCGCGCGTTGAGCAGTCCGCCGCCGTTCGTTTTGAAGATGTCGAGCACGGAGGCGGTCAGGACGATGTTCTTTACGGTGGCGAAGCCCAGCAGCACCACGGCGTGGCTGATGCTGCCGATCTTGCCGGGGAAGCCGTAGAAGGCCGAGTTGACGAGTTTGAGCACTCTGGAGGCCAGCCCTTGGTCTGTCCTTATGGCCAGTCCGAGCTCTTCGGCGTTTGTGGCCGGGCTTTGGAGCATCCGCGTGATTTGCGCTATGACGGTGGGCTGGGTCTGCAAGCTCTTGAGGGCGTGCAGGCCTCCCAGTGCCTGAAGACGCTCGGAGATATCGCCGTTTGCAGGTGCAGGCATCGCTACTCCGCACCCTGTTGCCGGATTTTGTAGTTGCAGACGGCGTCGAATATCTTCCTCATGTTGGCGCTGTCCAGCGTGCCGACGAATATGTCGTACAGCTCGCTCTTCGTCTCTACGGCCGACCGTGCTTTTGCCCCTGAGGAGCCGCCGCGCCCCTCCTCACCCTCTACGTAGACGTAGGCGATGCCCCAATTGCGCAGCCGTCTGCCCATGGCCGGGGTGATGGCCGTGCCCTTGCCCATCAGGATGTTTCCGGACGGGCTGGCGACGTCTGCGGCGATCACGTCGCCGAGGGTTATCCGGTCAGTGGGCGTTTTGCGCATGGCGGAGGCTCTATTAAGGTCATGGATATAAAAAGTCGATTAAAAAGAGGCGGCATCCAGATTTGAACTGGAGATAAAGGTTTTGCAGACCTCTGCCTTACCACTTGGCTATGCCGCCGAAAAAAAAGGCTTCTTCCCGACGAAAGAAGCCCTCGCAATCGAAAAACGCGGGACGCACCGGCCGCCGCTGACGGAAAAACACGCGAAATTGGAGCGAGAGACGGGATTTGAACCCGCGACAGCTACCTTGGCAAGGTAGAGCTCTACCACTGAGCTACTCTCGCGTTGAACAAATAAAATAATACATTCGCGGGCGCGTGTCAAGATTTTTTTTAATTTTTTTACTCCATCGCCTCCCACCGGATCTCAACCCCGCTGTCACGATGGGCCACCAGAATGTTGATGATTTCCGAGTACCAAGGCCGCGTCGCGACTATCAGCAAGACGTCCGCTTTGCTTCCCGACAGCGCCTGGGCCAGATCGTCCATGCCGCCCAGCATTGGGTAGCCCTCTATCTGCGCCTTTTCGGGAGCGTTGCCGGTTTGGCCGATCCGTATGAGCCCGGCGACTCTCGGGGCGCCGCGTTTGCCGTCCATGCTCTTTATGTAGCGGGCGATGTCGTCGTCGTGCCCTACGATGAGCGCGCTCTCCGGCGCGAAGATCCGCCCTCTCAGGCCCTTAACCAAGAACGGTAACGTCTCGCGCCAGAATATTGACGCTATGAGGGCGAGGCCCGTCGCTATCCCGAAACCCTCGACGCTGTAGGGTGTCAGGAAGTGCACCCCGGACAAAAACAGCGCGCAGCTCAGCAGTCCGGAAAAGACAGTGTTTTTTATCGAATAGTTCTTGGCGGTGTAGATGCCGTTGTAAATGAACAGCGACAAAAACGCGAAGCTCAATATGGCGTGCATTCCCGCAAGCGGCAGTATCTGGTTTCCGTAGTAAAGCGATTGGCCGTTCATGTACTTGGCGATCGGCGACAGCCCGATCCACGTCGCGGTGTTTATCGCGACCACGTCCACGAGCAGAGCGACGACCGAACGGGCTATGATCGAGCCGATATTGAGCGTCCCCTGAAAGACGATGCCCGCCCATATCATCCACCACGGGAAGACCATCTCTTGTTGTTTACGGTACTTGTTGAAGAAGATGATCATCGCCTGGTAGAAGTAAACGCGCGATCGGATTTTGCGCTTGGCGGAGCTTTTTCCCTTTTGGTGGACGATCTTGATTTGCGGGCAGTACCATACCTCGTGCCCGGCGTGGGAAATTCTATAGCAGAGGTCTATGTCCTCGCCGTACATGAAGAAGCGCTTATCGAATCCGCCGATCTCGTTGAAGAGTTCCCGCCTCATAAACATGAACGATCCGGAGATCACGTCCACCTGCGCCATAGTGTCCTCGTCCATGTAGGTCAGGTGGTAGCGCCCGAAGCGCTTGCTTTTGGGGAAGAGGTAGCTCAAACCGGCGAAGTAGTAAAACGCCACAGCGGGCGTGGGGATCGAGCGGCGGCAACTGAGCTGTAGCGTGCCGTCCGTGTTCAAAATCTTAGGCCCCATGAGACCCGCCTTGGGGTGCGCCTCCATGAACTCCACCGCGTCGGAGAGCGTCTTGGCGGAGATGACGGTGTCAGGGTTCAAGAACAGCAGGTACTCCCCGCGCGCCGCTTCCACGCCTATGTTGCAAGCTTTGCCGAAACCGACGTTAGTTTTGAGCTGTATCCACTGCGCTTCCTGAAACTTTGAGGTCACAATCTCCCGCGACCCGTCGCCGGAGGCGTTGTCGATAATGATCACTTCGCAACGGTCATAAAGCTCCGCCAAACGCAGGGAGTGCAAAGCCTCTATCAGACAGTAGGGGACCTTGTAGTTTACTATTACGATTGATATCAGTATATCTTTGTTGATGTTCGTTGACATTATTCATCCGAGTTTTTATCTTTTTAATCCTATAATCTGTTTTAAAAGATTGTCTGAATTAGGATTTGTAGGATTTTAAGGATTTTAGGATTAAAACCCACGTCTTTTATGTGTCGACGTTGATTTTGACGTTAAATCCTATAATCTGTTTTCTAATCCTACCAATCCTAATTCAGACGTTTTTTAGGCTTCTTCCTGAAAAGCGACTTAACTCTTAGTTTCCATACCAATAGCGCCGCTTCCTTTATTATCTTGGTCGACATCTTTGACACGCCGCGCTGCCTGTCGGTGAAGATTATCGGGATTTCTTTAATTTTGAAGCCGCTCTTCCAGGCGAAGAAGTTTATCTCTATTTGGAACGAGTAGCCCGACGAGGCTATGCCGTTCAGGTTGAGCGACTCCAGAACGGCGCGGCGGAAGCATTTGAAGCCGCCGGTGCTGTCGGCTATGCGCAGGCCGGTCGCGAAGCGGGCGAACATGTTTCCGAAGTAGCTGAGCAGCAGGCGCGACATCGGCCAGTTGACGATGTTGACCCCGTTTATGTAGCGCGACCCTATGACCAGGTCGGCGGATTGCGCCGCCTCGATGAACTTGGGCAGGTACTCCGGGTTGTGCGAGAAGTCGGCGTCCATCTCGAATATGTACTCGTAGTTGCGTTCCAGCGCCCACTTGAAACCGGCGATGTAGGCGCGGCCCAGACCCTGCTTGGCGGCGCGGTCGAGTACGAAGAGGCCGTCGATCCCGCCCGCCGCCATCTCCTTGACCGCGGCGCTTGTGCCGTCGGGTGAGGAGTCGTCCACCACGAGGACGTGCGCGCCCGGCAGAGACTTCTTGATCTCCGGGATGATCAGCGTGATGTTTTCACGCTCGTTGTATGTGGGGACTATTATCAGTATCTTGGAGTTATCCATGCCTATAAAATAATATCCGCCAAGCGCTGGGGGCGTTTTATTATATTATCCTATCACTTAATCTTCAAACGGAGCTATGCGAATGGCTATAATACTGGACGGCAAGTCTTTCGCCAAGGAGACCGAGGCGCTTATAACCGAGCGGGTTAACCGGTTCAAAGAAGTTACGGGGCGTGTCCCGCGCCTTGCCACGATTTTGGTCGGCGACGACCCCTCTTCCGCCACCTACGTTAAGATGAAAGGCAACGCCTGCGCCCGGGTGGGGATGCTCTCGCTCAAGGTCGAGATGGGGCGCGATACGGCTACGGAGGAGCTTTTGGGGCGGATTAAAGAGCTGAACGACGATCCGCTGACGGACGGGATCCTGCTGCAGCACCCCGTCCCCAAGCAGATAGACGAGCGGGCCGCGTTTGAGTCTATATCTATATATAAGGACGTGGACGGCGTGACCTGCCTCGGCTTCGGCCTGATGTCCATGGGGCGCCCCGCCTGCGGCAGCGCCACTCCGGCGGGGATTATGCGGCTTCTCGACCGCTACGAGATACCCGTAGAGGGCCGCCGCGCCGTCGTCGTCGGCAGAAGCCCGATTCTTGGGAAGCCCATGGCCATGATGCTGCTCAACCGCGACGCCACGGTCACCGTCTGCCACTCAAAAACGGCCGGCCTGCCGGAGATCGTGAGGCAGGGCGACATCGTGGTCGGCGCGGTGGGTAAGCCGGAGTTCATACAGGCGGATTGGATAAAGGAGGGCGCCGTAGCGGTCGACGCCGGATACCACGCGGGCGGCGTGGGCGACATAGACCTGAAAAACGCCGCGCCCAAAGTAAGCGCCTACACGCCGGTGCCCGGCGGCGTGGGGCCTATGACCATCTCCACGCTGATACTGCAAACAATGCTCGCCGCCGAGAAGACGGCCGGGATTAAAGATAAGTAATGAGCGAAAAGGTCTTCAGATCGGCGTTCATCGCCCTATTCGGACGCCCAAACAGCGGGAAGTCCACGCTGATGAACACCGTGCTGCAAGAACAGATATCCATAGCCACATCCCTGCCGCAGACGACGCGGAAGAATATCCGAGGCATATACACGTCGCCGGATATGCAGCTGGTCTTTATCGACACGCCAGGAATGCACAAAGGAAGACACGCGCTTAACGACGTAATGCGCGAACAAGCCGTCTCGGCGGTCACTTCGGGAATGGACTTTGTCTGCTACCTTGTTGATCTATCCCGCGATTTCGGGGACGAGGAGAAGGATTGCGCTGAATGCGCGGCAGGGGTGTCCGTTCCCGTGTTAATAGTGTTTAATAAAATTGACATCTGCGAAAATCCCGATGAGCGGATAAAGTTATTCTTATCAACATACAAGCAATTTGAAAAATCGCCCAATATAAAGCTAAACGCAACCGCACCCAAGTCCAAAGATATTTTTTTGACGGCGATTGACCCGTTGATACCGCCCGGCCCGATGTACTTTGACGGCGAATCCGTCACCGACGCGAGTATGCGGACGATTGCCGCCGAGTTCATCCGTAAACAGATCATTCTCAATACAAGAGAAGAGGTCCCCCACGCCGTATTTGTGGAGATAGAGTCATACAAAGAGACCGCCCAGAAGCACGAGATTGTAGCCGGAATACACGTGGAGACTGTCGGGCAAAAGGGAATTATAATCGGATCGGGCGGAGCGTTGATAGAGAAGATAAAAAGATTCGCGAGGAAAGACATAGAGCGGTTGGTCGGTATGCGCGTATCGCTTAAATTGCACGTAAAAGTCACTCCGCAGTGGCGTGACGATAATAATTTTTTAAGGACTATGCAGTAAGATGAAATACATAGGCCCACACGTATCCGCGACCGGCGGCGTTCACAACGCCCCTATCAACGCCGACGCCGTAGGCGCGACAGGCTTCGGTATGTTCGTTAAGAATCAACGCCAATGGAAAGCGAAACCGCTTGAACCCGATGTTATCGCCGCCTTTAAAAGTAACATGGAACTCTACGGCTACAAACCGGAATCCGTACTTGTCCACGACGGCTACCTAATCAACATCGGCAATCCCGACGCCGCTAAAAGAGATCAATCCGTCATAGCGTTAATTGACGAGGTAGAACGCTGCGCCGCGCTCGGCTTGACGCAGCTGAACATCCACCCCGGTAGCGGGCTCGGCCTCATCACCCCGGATGAATGCGCCGTCTTGATTGCCGAATCGATAAACGCTATACTTGACAAGACGAGAAAATCGGGAGTATCGGTAATAATAGAGGCCACGGCGGGTCAAGGCAACCTATTAGGCGGACGCTTCGAGGAGTTAGCCGCGATTATCGACAAAATAGAGGATAAATCGCGTATAGGCGTCTGCATAGACACTTGCCACATATTCGCCGCCGGGTACGATATTAGAGACAAAAAGAGCTACGAGAAGACTATGACGGCCTTCGACGACACCGTAGGCTTCAAATACATCCGAGGCTTACATTTAAATGACGCCAAAGCCGAGATAGGAACCCATACCGATAGGCACGAGAGTATAGGGAAGGGGCGTATCGGGATTGACGCTTTTAAGATGTTGATGGGGGACGCTAGGTTTGACGGGATTCCGTGTATTCTGGAGACGCCTAATGAGGAGATTTGGGGGGATGAGGTGGAGATGTTGAGAAAATATTGTCTGAATTAGGATTGGTAGGATTTTAAGGATTATAGGATTGAAAAGATAATAATATGAAATCAATTTCTTGGTATAAATCTCTAAGCCAATCACAGCAACGTCGCGAGTATGGCTATTTCTTGATTGACGGGAAGCGATCCGTTGATCACATATTGACGCATCACCGCCGAAGCATCAACGAATTGCTGTGTGTCGAAGAGACCGCGCAATCGTATCAATCGCAATCATCCGACATTCCCATACGGATAATCTCCGAAACACACATGAACGCAATCAGCCCGTCCCGCACACCGCAGGGCGTGTGCGCTCTTGTGCGGGTGCCGGATGATGTCTATACGTCGAAAATTCCCGAAGCGTCAACCGCTATTAACGGCAAAATTCTCTTATTGGAGCACGTCCAAGACCCCGGCAACGTAGGAACCCTGATCCGCACCGCCGCGGCCTTCGGCGTTGGCGGCGTGATAATGAGCGACCAATGCGCCGACCCCTTCTCCCCAAAAACCATACAATCAACCGCCGGTTCCATACTGTCGCTGTGGATACGGCGTAGCGGCAATTATCTACAGATGATCACCGAGCTGAAAAACCGCGGCTACAAACTGATAGCCGCCGATTTACACGGCGACGAACTCAGATCTCAAGAAAAGCGCGCCGGTCCGCATATATTAGCTCTTGGCAGCGAGGGATCGGGACTGAGTGATGGCGTTATCGGTATGAGCGACTATAGAGTGCGCATCCCCATAGCAGATTCCGGCGCGGAGTCCCTGAACGTCGCGGTGGCGGGGGGGATATTGATGTTTGCTTGGCGGTGAAGTCCTACCACACCCGGCATTTCGGCGGTTTATCCGTCTTTAGCGAGCTTTCATCTTCCATTATTTCTAGAACGTACAAGCCGTTTTTCAACGCTAGATTACGCGCATCTGGGCACACGTATACCCCAACTACCGCCCCATATAGTCTTTTATTCTGTATATGCGCTTCTTTTTCATATTTGCGCAAACATTCTAGTTGATCAATATGATCTCTCACATCTTCATCATACACAGAGATCTTTACCCTACCGGCCATAGCTTCAGTATTACTATGCAAAAACATATCCACGTCCGCGACTATCATTCTTAAACCGCGTTTAACGCCTTTAACCGTTTTAATACCGGGACCGCGCTTAAAACTATGGCCAAATGCGTTTATTTCGCGGCGTATTTGAGGAAAGAGTACAAGATTTGTAAGGTCGACAAGATCTTTACCGGCATCGGCCACACCGCCTAGATGTTCGCGTCTTTCTTTAAGTAACGCTTCTATAAAGTTATCCGGTGTTATTTTCTTTTCCTCATTAGTACGGAGACTAATCCCGGAAGGGCTACCGCACCCGATACGAAAAAGGCGAGCGGCTGACCTAGCATAGCGCAGATAACTGTGATAGCCATCGCGATTAAAATAGTGATAAAGGCTAAAATTAACCCCAATCCCTCAAATTTTATATTTGCGGACAACGCCTTATCCTCAAATTGATGTCTATGCCGCGCCTCATTTTCAGCCATTACGACAAGTCTTTCCGCCGTTCCGGGTAAGACACGGTCATAACGCTCAAACTCCGCGCCCGTAGGCAACGGGCCGCTGTGGTGCGATAAGGATGATTCTTGGACGGCAACCATCCCGCCTGTTTTAGGACGATTATTCACGCGCCGCCACCTGATCCATCGCCCACCGGAAGCAATCCCCGACACGACGCCAATCACCGGCGAGAGCCTCCCCGTCGCGCTCGAACCCCTGCGAAGGGTCGGGGCGGTCTATACCACGGCCCCAAAGATCAAATACTGCGGCATATCCGTGCAAAAAGCTTTGCCACGGGGCGCTCTTTGTGTTTTTGTAAGTGTTCATCACCGAATAGTCTCCTTTCATGGTACACACGGCACACATATAAGATACATTCCGCCCCCGACGGATGCCAAATTTTTTTGCGAGGAAACAGTGCCGAGAGACGGGCAGGGCAAAAAATAAGAAGGCGGCCGATCTCTCGGCCGCCCCCTCTCTCAATCCACAACACCGCAACTGCAACTACCGCCATTCCTTGTTCCGAAAAAAGGGCGTTGCACGCAACGCCCCTACAAAACCTGCCATTACCTCAACAGCTGCAACACGCTCTGCGGCTGCTGGTTCGCTTGGGCAAGCATCGACTGCGCGGCCTGCTGGAGGATGTTCGTTCTCGTGAACTCCATCACTTCCTTCGCCATATCCACGTCGCGGATGCGGCTCTCGGCGGCTTGCAAGTTCTCCGCCGCAGTGTCCAAGTTCTTTATCGTGTGCTCCAAACGGTTCTGCAGAGCTCCGAGAGAGGCGCGCTGGTGAGAAACCTTTTGGAGAGCGTTGTTCACCGTCTCTATCGCTGTCGCGGCGCCCCACTTGGTGCTGATGTCAACGTCGGAGACGCCTAGAGCCTTGCAACGCATGTCGTTGATCGACAAGAACGTCGTCTGACCGCTGTTGGCGCCGATTTGGGACATTATGCTGTCGTTGAGGTTCGACGACGCGGGGTCATAGTTCGTAAAGATGAACGTGAAGCTGTCCTGAACCTTCAGGTCGTAGTAACGCGCCGCCAGAGCGTTGCCTGTGTTGGCTGAGAACTGGACGTTCTTGCCTTGGTCGGCGAAAGTTATGCTGCCGGAGAAAGTTCTGTCGGCGTCGCCTTTGTTGATTACGGTGCCAGCCATTAAGCGGACCTCTTGTATACCTACAGTCTGTGAAGTCCCCAAACTTGAACCGGCAACGAGAGTGCTGTCCTTGGCGATTAGGAATCCGCCAACAAACGGAGGGGTTGTTCCCCCAACAGTCTCAGCCAACTTTATGCTACCGTGCTCAACGAATATATCACCTGTGGCGACCGTTGGAGCGGCAAGCGCTGCTTTGTGGGTGAGAACCGAGCCATCTTCCAGCGTTATGCTCTTGCCAGCCGCGACCATTTCGCCACCAACCGTAAGAACACTAGTGGCATTATCCCACTTAATCTCAACTTCTTTACCTTTCACCTCTATCTTCAAGCTCCAATCCATAGCGTTTGTGTTAAGTATGGAGCCCTTGGCTAAGACGCTACCCGTCTCAAGATAGCTGACCTGACCATAACTGAGACCGGCACTGTTACCGATGGTAACGTTAGTGTCAATCGCACCTTTCTGGACGATGAGATTGGAGGCTACCACAAGGCTAAAGTCGCCAGAATTGACGGTAGAAGTAAGGCTCACAGAACTTTGTGCAGCAAGGGTGAACGCCGAAACGTTGTCGCCGGTTTTTAAGAAACTACTACCACTGCTCGCAATAGTCAGACTTCCGTTTTCCACGGTTACCTTACCGCCGCCGTTGTTCTTGATCACTGTTCCATTGTCCAAGGTAACGCTCTGACCCACCTCAACCTTTGCGTTAATACCCTCAAGAGTCAGTCGGTCATCGTTCTCCAGAATAATGCTTCCGTTTCCGGTCATTCCTGTACCGAGCGTGCCGAAAGATACAAACTTTCCTGTGCCATTCAGGGTGAAACTGGAACCGGCAACCAAGATGCTGCCATTCAGCACAACCTCCATTTCTTTTTCGGTCAACTCCGCACCGATCATCACAGTCGTGCCATCCGTCGGCGCAGTTCCTGCGGTAGGACTATATGTCTTGTTCACATCTTTAAGGGTCGGATCCAACGTAGCCAAGTCGGTCCCTGTCACTGCTACCGTATATTTCCTCGTCTCACCACCCTCCGCAATAATCGTATTAGCCTCCAACCCGCTGGCCTTTATTTTGGTATCCGGCGTGTACGTCTTGAACTTGTAGACGTTCCCGTCCGGCCCGACGAGGTTATAGTCTTCAGCCTTAAATATCCTATTCCCTTCAGCATCAGGCGTCTGGTTGACCTTTATCAACATATAAGCCCCGTCAAACGCCCAGCTCTTATCGCTCCCAATGCTCGCCGACATCCCCTTCTCCTTAGTGGCGTCGATCACCACGCTGCTGTTATTGTTAACCCGCAGCGTCCCCACGATCTCGTCCCTGACACCGGTGGCGCTCCCCTCAAGCAGTTTCTTCGTGTTGAACTCGGTCGTATTCCCGATACGGTCAATTTCGGCCTTCAGCTGTGTCACCTCGGCCTGAAGCTCTTCGCGGTCTTTGTCCGTGTTCGTGTCGTTGGCGGACTGTACGGACAGTTCGCGCATCCTTTGGAGGATGGAGTGCGTCTCGGCGAGCGCGCCTTCAGCCGTCTGGATCAGGGAGATTGTGTCGGAGGAGTTCTTGGAGGCCATGCTCAGGCCTCTGACCTGCCCTCTCATTTTTTCGGAGATCGCCAGACCAGCGGCGTCGTCGCCCGCGCGGTTGATTCTGAATCCGCTGGACAGTTTTTCCATCGATTTCGAGCCGTCTAGCTCGCTGATGCCCATCTGGCGATGGGTGTTGATGGCGGTTAGGTTGTGGTTGATACGCATACAGCCCTCCTTGGTTTTTTACATAAGCCCTCCTGGCTAAAAGTTTGTGCGAGCTACGGCGTCCGGCAGCCCTGCCGAGGCCTGTTCCTGCTCACAGTTATTTTATCGGTGGGATTTTTTCCGGGCTTTAGGGGTTTTGTAGGATTTTGTGAAATTTTTGCCGGAAGGTAGGAATTTTTTGCCGATTCGTCCGCCGGTATTGACTTTGTCCGTCCGATATATTACTTTAATGTATAAGGAGGGCGGGTCAAATGCAGTTATCTTATACATTCTGGGCGGCTAAAGAGGGCGGCTTCATCGGTTATATCAACCAATATCCAGATTATTGGACTCAGGGGGGCGACGTTAACGAGCTAGAAGAGATGCTCGCTTCGCTGTATCGCGATATTTTGACTTTTGACGACATTCATCCGGCCGTTCCTGAGCATACCGGCCTTATCTCCGTCCCGGTATGAAGCGGATTGACTTAATAAAGGCTATTGAGCGAAGCGGCGCGGTTCTTGTCAGGCACGGCGGCAATCATGATTGGTATAAGAATCCGGCAACCGGTATATATGAAGCTGTGCCGAGGCATATCGAAATAAAGGATATTCTGGCTAAAAAAATCATTAAACGGCTCTCGTAACTAATATTTTAATTTTTTTTCACGCGCCTATTGATTTTTGCCCTGTCGCAATACTATATTATACGTATGGATGGCGCGACGGCGTCTCAGCCGGTTTTTCCGGCTTCCGCGGATGAATACTCTAGGCGAGGGGTGGGATTTTATGGTGTTGGTAGCGTATGCTTTACCGGCAGCGTTGTTATTGGCTTTGTCCGCGGCGTTCCTTTCGGATGTTCGCTGCGGGGGTGGTCGGCTTGTCCGCCCTCTCCCCGTGCGCGCGGGAACACGTGATTTGATACCCCCCCCCCCCCCCC
>Ga0268262_10001160_pt1 | contig 33475 bp, 30 predicted proteins | sample TergutNc150P3_FD_190354 | JGI IMG/M metagenome (GOLD analysis project Ga0268262, IMG submission 190354) | Nasutitermes corniger P3 segment gut microbial community from laboratory colony in Florida, USA - Nc150 P3 (SPAdes) (version 2) | ecosystem: Host-associated > Arthropoda: Insects >...
CTCGCCTGAGCCAGTAAAATATTCCTTTCTTCGGTATCAATAGTAAAATCCATGATAATTACTATAATATATAAGTATGGAAAGAATATCAAATACAATAAAAATCGGCGGTTTTTCCCATGTGCGCCCCGTCCAAATCGGCGGCAATTTTCCCGTTGTTGTTCAAACCATGTGGAAAGACCCTCTTTCCATGCAAGATATTAATGACAGTCTTATAAAAAGGATAGATGCCCTCGGCGCTATGGGCTGCGGCCTTCTTCGTTTTGCCGTTCCCGATATTCAAGCCGCCGAAGCGCTTGGCAGTCTTTCCGGAATGGTCAGTATGCCCCTTGTCGCCGATATTCATTTTGACTATAAAATCGCTCTTCGATGCATGGATTTTCCCATCGCTAAAATACGCATAAATCCGGGGAATATCGGCAGTAAGGAAAAAACCGCCGCAGTGCTGGAAAAAGCCGCCGCCGGGAATATCCCAATCCGCATAGGGGTAAATGCCGGAAGCCTGCCCCAGGATTTGCGAAAAAGGGTAGAGGAGGGCATGGATACCGCCCAGGCTTTGGCGCAGGCGGCGGAAAGGGAACTGGCTGTTTTTGATGAATTCGGTTTTTATGCCTGCGTGGTATCAATGAAAGCGAGCGGAATTGCCGATACTATAAAGGCGAACCGTATTTTTTCGCAAACAAGCGCTTTTCCCCTTCATTTGGGGGTTACCGAAGCCGGTCCTTTGACGGCAGGCGTGGCTAGAAATACGGCAGCTCTTGTAGCCCTTCTGGTGCAGGGTATTGGGGACACGATAAGGGTTTCCCTTTCGGATACCGTTGAAAACGAGGTAATTGCCGGAAGGGAGATAATTAGGGCGGCGGCTCAGATTGCGGAAGGAAACGAAAGGCTGAAAAGCACGGGGGTAAATATTGTATCCTGCCCCCGCTGCGGAAGGCATGGTTTTGATACGCACCGGTTTTTAAGCCGCTGGATGCCTAAGCTGTACGCCATGGACAGGAATATTACCGTGGCTGTCATGGGCTGCGAGGTGAACGGCCCGTCTGAGGCAAAAGATGCCGATCTTGGAATTACAGGCGCGGGAGACAAGGTTTTGATTTTCAGGAACGGAAAAATAATAAAGACAATAGACGCCGCTTTCGCGGATAAAGCGTTTGAAGAGGAGCTTCAAAGTATATGAAAAAAAGTTTTATTTTTATTTCGATATTTGTGGTTTTTGCGGCCGCATCAATTTTTTCTCAGAACCAACCGCAGCCCTGGTGGCTTTCTCTTGAGAGGGGGAAACAACAGTTCCGCGCTGGCGATTACGGCGCGGCGCTTCTTTCGTTTGAAGATGCGAGGCGGAGCAGGCGCGCAATGTACGAGCAGATGGAGCGGGATTTAATCGTCCTTCTTTCGGTTAACGAAGTGCGCCGAATAGGGGATTCCCTTGAGATAATAGAAAAGTATTCAAAAGACAAATTTTATCATAGGGCATATGCCGCCCTTCAGGAGCTTTACTACCGAATCCCGAAGGCAAGCCTTAACAATTCCGCAGCGGCGGCGCTTGAAGCGACAGGGAAACTTAAAGATTATCCCGAAGCCGAGTATTGGATCGGAGAAGTTTACCGCGTTGAGGGAGAATTGCCTCTTGCGCTGTCCCAGTTTCGTAAAGCCTTCTCAATGCGCGCCCTTATGGAAAATCCGAGCTTCAGCGTTGATTTGCAGTATAAAATCGCCGGTATTCTTTTAACAAGACAGGAATATCTTGAAATGATAAAAGTACTGGATGCGATAATTAACGAGCATGATACGCTTTGGGTAAACGCGAATCAGGGTGACGTTATGATCGCGCAAAATGCTTCAGCCGAAAAAAAGACGACTGTGCCGTATGCTCAGGCTTCCGCATCATTTGCAAGCCACGCGATGAGCCGCACCCTTGAAACGGAGGGAATTAACCGCTTTCTTGAATTGTTCCGCTACAACAACACCCTTGTGGAACCGGCTCACCGCCGTCTTGGTTTTTTCTACGCGGTTACAGGCCGTCCTTTAGCGCAACAACACCTTACATTCGCCTTTATTATTCAAAATACTATTATAATTGACGAGATAATAAGACGTAAATTTGATTTTACCCTTGATGACGGTTCCGGACGTTCCGCTCTTTCGGTTATTGCCGAAAATATAAACAATAATCCGCTTCTTCTGTCATACATGGACGAAGTAGAGTATTACAAAACTATTTATTATCTTGCTTCCAGCCTTTACCGCAACGGGAAACCGTCAATTGCGCGTAACTTGTGGTCGTTCCTTGCTTCTCAGCCTCAGGCGGGGGAATGGTACAGCCGTTCCGTTATACAGACAAGAAGTCCTTACCTTGAACCGATAGTAGAAATGCCGTAAAGAAAATTTCCTGTCGGGCAACCCGGATTTGAACCGGGGACCCCAAGTCCCCCAGACTTGTACGCTAAACCAACTGCGCTATTGCCCGGCAGGAAAATCTCCGTGGTAGAAACATATCATAAATAACGGTTTTTTGTCAATCCTGCGCGTTTGCATCCTGCGCCAGATAACTTTTGGCAACGGGATCTGAACCGTCTATTTCAAGCACGGTTCTGAAAAAGGCGGCGGCTTTTTCCTTGTCGTTGTTTTTCAACGCCAGCACTCCAAGGTTGGAAATTATTTTTACATTTTCAGGATCGCCCGTAAGCGCTCTTTCAAGTTCGCGTTTTGCGCCCGCAGTATCGCCTGTTTCCATAAGACAGATTGCAAGCTCATTTCGTGTGTCGCTGTTGTCCCCTCCAAGCTCGATTGCTTTTTTTAAGGCGCTTTTTCCGTCTTCCCATCTGCCAAGGAGCCTTAACGCCCAGCCGAGCATAAACCAGCCGTTCCAAACTTTGGGGCGGTCCTCGATAAAATCACGGATACAAGCCAAGCCTTCTTGTGTTTTTCCTTCGCGGATAAAGTTATGCGCATTAATAAAATTTTCATCGTCAAGTCCGTTGTCTTTAATTTCCTTTATACTCGATAAAATATCGGGGCGCAGGTACATTACAAGGCTTGTGTAATAATCCAGCCATTCCTGATCAACTTTTCCTTCTTTTATTACCCTTAACATTCCGTAAAATATTGATTCAACGGACAGGTTTTCTATAGATTCTTTTTCTTCGTTTTCAAAAATTTCCACGGGAAAGGGAATGTCCGGATCAATGGGAAAATCATCCAAAGCTCCGCCCGCCAGCCGTTCTCGCAAGTCTTCGGGTACGGGGATAAAAATTATTCGGCTTTTCATTGCTTGGGCGGAGCCGCGGCAGGTTTGGCGGGCGCCGCCGGTTTGGCTGCCGCAGGCGCGGCGGGTTTGGCGGGCGCAGGCTGTGCGGCAGGTTTTGCACCTGGAGCCTGAGCTTGAGCCGCCGCCGGCTTTGCAGCGGGCGCTTGAGCTTGATTTTCTAGTTCTTCCTCGGAAATACTGCGGTAATCCGCTCTTATCGCCGTAAGGAAATCATTTATTCTCATTTTAAAACCCATTGGGATGGACGTTTCAACAAAATTCAACCCAAGGGCGACCATTTCCTTTTTACCTTCCACGTTTTCCGCGCGCACAAATTTTCCCTTAATAGCGAAAGACTCTCTTGGATCGTTAAAATCAAGGCGTAATATAGCGTCTTTATCAAGAAGGAATTTCGCCACTCCCATCATTATTATCTTTGAGCCGGAAAAAGACAGATCCCTTAATATACAACGCCTTGGAACATTCTCTATAAAAACGGTGCTTTCGCTCGATAAAAGATTTAACTTTCTAAGATTGTCAGCCGTTATTTGTATTCTGTCGTCTTTTCGTTTTGAGGAATTTACAGTCGCGTCCAGAACTCTCCCCATAATCTCGATAAAGTCATCGGGCGGTCTGTTTGTAAACTGTATGTTAAATAGATTTATATCCTGCGAGTTGCCGTAAGGAGCGCTTGAAAGGACGCGGCCGGCGACAAAGAATGTAACAGTATTAGATTCTCCCGTGGGTTTAAAACAAAAACGTAAATTTACAAAATTGTTGGTATTGTGCAACTTCCCCAACAGACCTGTTTTTACGTTAGCGACAACTTTTGCGCCTTCAAACGACGATGTATAAACAACGCACGGCCAAAAATCGTTGCCGCACTTCAAATGAACCTGTTGTGTTAAAAGCCCGGTAACCTGTATGATTTCTTTTGTATAAGTTACCTCAATATCCTTGAAACGGTCGTAATATAAGGATATTTTTTGGCTTAAAAGTACTCCCATTTAATATAACTATAAACAAGAATACCCTTTATAGTCAATGGATGATCAAGTCAAATTGTTGTATTATATTGAAGTATGTTTGACAATTGTCTGATTATGGCGGGAGGTTCCGGCACGCGCCTTTGGCCGGCAAGCAATTCGCGCCTGCCTAAGCAATTTTTGCCCGCAAACGGTAAAAAGAGCTTTTTTTCGATGGCTGTAGAAAGGGCGCTTGCCGTGACAAACGGAAAAGTTATCGTTATTACGGGCAAATCTCACATTCCCCATGTAATAGCCGATACGGCTAAAATGAGCGCCGACAAAAAAAAACGCATGCTTGTTGTCGGCGAGCCTGAGGCGAAGAATACGGCTCCTGCGATAGCTTGCGCTGTTGTCTATTCCATGTTGTGCGGCGGCGGGGAAAAAATGCTTGTGCTGACAAGCGATCATATTATTGAACCGTTAAATACATTTAAGGCCGATGCGGCTCTTGCCGCCGCAGGCGCAAAAAAGGGAAAACTTGTTGTTTTCGGGATAACGCCCACCCGCCCGGAAACGGGTTACGGTTACATAGAAACAGGCAAAGACGAGGCGGGTGTGTATGAAGTAACCGCTTTCCATGAAAAACCGGATCTGCAAACGGCGGAAAAATACGCCGCAAGCGGGAATTTCTTCTGGAATTCGGGAATGTTCGCGTTTTCCTCAAGGTTTATGGAGGAACAATTTCGTCTTCTTGCGCCTGATGTTTTTAATTGTTTTGAAAAATTAAAAAAACCGCTGTCCTCGTCATACAAAAAAACTCAAGGAATTCAAATTTTAGAAAAATGGCAGGGACTGTCTTCCGCCTACGGTAAGACCAAAAGCATATCATTTGATTACGCGATAGCGGAGAAGTGTCCGTCCGCAGTTATGATACGCGCGTCTTTTGACTGGATCGATATCGGTAATTGGGAAGAATACGTGAAAGTACGCGGCAATAAAGGCGAGAAGGTTTTCAGCGTAGCGTCAGAAAATTGTTTTGTTGATTCCGACATACCGGTAGCCCTTGCCGGGGTAGACGATTTAATCGTGGTAATCCGCAGCGGTAAAAACGGCTCCCACGCGTCTGCTCTTGTTACAAGAAAGGGACAGACGCAAAAAGTCCGCGATATTGTCGAACAAATAAAAAAATCCGGTAAAACAAATATATTGTAACGAAAAAAACGATTGAAAAGAAAGCGCTTTTTCAGTAAAATGGATAAATGCAGATCATCACTCTTGGAAACGAATTACTGCGTAAAAAAGCAGAAAAGATCGATCAGATTGACGAAAAAATAGCTGAATCGGCGAAACTGATGTTGGAAATTCTAAAACAGGAAAAAGGGGTTGGAGTTGCCGGCCCCCAAATCGGCCTTATGAAGCGAATTTTTGTTACACATGCCGAAGGTGATGAAGAGCGGATTTTTATTAATCCTTCAATTTTAGAAACATCGCAAGAAACGATAAAATACGAAGAAGGCTGTCTTTCCGTCCCCGGTCTTTACGCCGATGTTGTTCGTTCCGAATCCGTAAAGATACAGGCGTGGAACGAGAAGGGCAAACCTTTTACGTTGGAAGCGAACGGGCTTCTCGCAAGGGTTATTCAACACGAATACGATCATCTTGAGGGGATCCTTTTTTTGGATCGGTTGTCCGAATTAAAAAGGCAAAAGCTTATTGAAAAATATGAAAAGGCGTCGCTCAAGGGAGAAAAGCTTATGAGAAAAAAAACCAAAAGAAAGACAGCCGAAGGAGAAAAAGAGACAAAGTGAGGGTTCTGTTCGCTGCCAGCCCCGCCATTGCCGTGCCCGCCTTACAATCGATATGCCGGACGGAAGGAATTGTGCCGGCAGGTGTGCTTACAAATCCCGACAGTCCGAAGGGCAGGCATGGTACGCCTGCGCCCACGGAAATAGGAGAAGCCGCGGCAAAAATTTGCGCGAATGTTCCGGTGCTAAAGCCGCTGAAACTTGACGGAGAAGCGCGCGACCAGGTAAGTTCGCTTAAACCGGATCTGCTTGTTTCTTTCGCCTACGGGCGTATTTTCGGGCCCAAGTTTTTAGCGCTGTTCCCGAAAGGAGGGATTAATATCCATCCGAGTCTGCTGCCAAAATACAGGGGCCCGTCTCCGGTACAGGCGGCTATTTTAAACCGCGATACGGAAACGGGCATTACGGTGCAGACTCTGGAAAAAGAGATGGACAGCGGGGATATTCTCGCAAGTGAAAAATTTCAGCTAACGGGCAGCGAAACGGCGGACTCGCTCGGCGAAATAATGGCGCAAAAAGCGGCTGTTATCCTGCCTGATGTACTGCGCGGTATTGCCGCCGGAACCGTCCGCTCGCGGCCGCAGGATCACAGTAAAGCAAGTTATTGTTCCCTGATTACAAGGGACAACGCCCTTATCGACTGGAAAAAGAGCGCTGCTGTAATTGAAGCCGAAATTAGGGCTTTTTTCCCGTGGCCGCTTTGCCGGACTATTCACGGTGGGCGGGAATTATATATATTAAAAGCAGGGATATTTGGCGGGACGCCTGGCGGGACGCCTGGCGGGACGCCTGGCGGGACACCGGGAGGCAAAGCGGGGCAGGTATTGGGAATAGACAAACAAGCCGGTATACTGGTACAAACAGGAGAGGGGATTCTCTGCGTCGCCGAATTGCAGTATCAGGGGAAAAAGGCGCTTTTTTGGCGTGATTTTTTAAATGGGGCGCGTGATTTTTTAAATGCGCAATTAGGAAGTGAAAATGTTTGATTTAAGTTCAATAGAAGATTATGTGGCAAACCACTTAAGAGTTTTTATTTTATCGGTCGCCGCCCTTGTGCTTATTGTTGGCCTTATTGCCGTATCTGTTTTTTTTATCGCGGTGCGCGGAGCGGAACAGACGATGGTTCCCGATGTTATAGGCAAGGAACTTACGCAGGCTCTGCTTGAATTGCAGGTAAAAGAGCTGTATCCCCGCCTTCTCATGCGTTATTCGCAAACTTCCAGCGACAGAGGCCATGTATTGGAACAGGAACCGAAATCCGGAACAATTGTAAAAGCGGGCAGGAGAGTGCGCCTTGTTGTAAGCCAGGGAGTAATCGTAAACAAGGTGGAAAATTTTATCGGCCGCAATATTAACGATGTAAAAATGGACTTGCAGGCGCTGTACGCGCAATCCAACGGGATTGCTCTACTTACCGTAAAAGAACCTGTTATGTACGATTTTTCTTCCGAAACGCCGGGTACGATCCTTGTTCAAAAGCCGGAACCGGGAACGGATATCTCAGGCCCTTTAACGCTTGAGTTTGTTGTAAGCAAAGGGCGGGAAAATACCGTTATTACCGTTCCTAATTTAACGGGCATGAAACTTTCGGAAGCGCTTGGAGTTATCGGCAATACAGGAATTAATTTTCAATTTAATATAAGAAACAAGAACGGAAATGAAAGCGGAGAGACAGTTGTTTATCAAACGCCTCCGGGAAACGCAACCGCGCCGTTAAGTTCTATAGTTGATATAACGGTAACATCTCCTGAAAGAGTTGCGGAAAATGAAATCTTCGGACTTTTCCGTTATTCGATACCTGTAAACCCGTACCCGTTGTCTGTGCGTCTTGAGGCAATGCTTCCGACGGGAGAAAGGATACGGCTTTTTACAACTGATTATATCGGCGGCGAATTTACGCTTCCCTATAAATTGCCTGTGGGAACGGTTCTTGTTTTATCCATGTTGAACCGCGAGTTGTACCGCGAAACGGTCGGCTCAAGGTAATCACCCTGCGCTGAGACCGATTACGTTATCGACGGGCAGAGAAAAAATCAAGCCGTGAGCTTCGGTGTTTAGGCCGTAATTTTCGCTTATCGCCTGCATTATGGGAACTTTCTTTTCATTTTCCGAGAGGATCAGTATTATTTCTTTTTCATCTTGAACGGAAATACCGAAAAATTTGACAGGTCCTTCATGCGCCGTGCCTCTGGCGTGCAGAACAGTTCCGCCTCTTGCTCCGGCTTCTCTTGCCTTGTTCATAAGATCGTCCGTGTAACCGTGATTTACAATTGATACGATTAAATCGTGCGAATGTTTGCTTGCCATATTTTCTCCTTTGCCGGAATTATTCCCCGAAAGATTTTCATTCTTTAATTTACTTTGTTTAAAAACCAATAAAATGGGATCGTTGATTGCAGAAAGTGGAACAGTGAACGCAATTCCGGCGCCGGGGCCGTAAATCTTTAGCTCCTTCCTTACTTCTTTCATCAGAACCTGAACGCCTATATCCTGTTCAAGGCATAAGATTACGGCTTTCTCGCCGGAACCTATACCGAGAAGGTTTAATATTTCGGAACTGGCCGTCCCTCTTCCCACGCTTGTAAAATGGAAACGCACTTTTTCATTAACGCAAACATTTGTAATGGAATGGGCTTTGTTCCAGTCTACAATAAAAACAACCAATTTTAGTTTAGGTGTTTGTTTTTGCAGAGGTTTTTCTGTTTTTTTTCCCTGCTGTATTCTTTTTAGTTTCGAGGGCAGTTTCGAGAGGATTCTTGAAATAACGGATTTGTTAACCATATTATCTATGATTCCTCTCTATACACATAAATTTTACCCCAGTTGATGCTTTCACTGGATGCGGCGCTGATGGCTGCAGTCTGCTCTATTGTAAGTGCGGCGGCGTATTTTGTCTTGAACTGATAGACAAGTCCCATTAGTTGAATAACAATAAGGGGTGTCATGGCGACTATTGCAACAATACCGAAAGCGTCTGTCATAAGATTTCCGCCGACTCCGGTGCATGTTCCCATAGCCAAAGGCAAAAGAAATGTTGATGTCATGGGCCCTGAACATACGCCGCCTGAATCAAAAGCGATGCCCGTAAAAATGTGAGGTACAAAAAAAGTTAAAGCCAGCGCGAAAACATAACCGGGTATCAAGATGTACATTAAAGGAATGCTGTAGAGTATGCGGATCATGGTCATGGTAAGAGCCAATGCCATGCCGACGGAGAGCCCTCGGTTCATCATCTTTACTGTAATCGCACCGGAGGAAATTTCCTCAACTTGTTTGTTAAGCACGTGAACGGCAGGTTCCGCTTTTACGATAAAGTAGCCGATAATCGTCCCGAGCGGAATTAATACCCACTTGATAGGCGATGCGGCAAGCTGTGAGCCTAAAAGCTGGCCTACAGGAAAAAACCCTACGTTTACCCCCGTTAAAAAAATTACAAGACCGATGAAGGTGTAAAGAAAACCTACGCCAATTCGTCCAAGTTGATGTTTTTTGTAACGCTTAGTAATTATTTGGAAAATAAAAAAGCACAGTATAATGGCGCTTAAAGATATTAATACGTCTTTAAGAGAATGAGGCAATTCAAGAGCGAAGTACCTTACCACGTCCTGCGAAGTTGCGGCATCATAGACTGCGGAAGTTTCTACTTCAACATGCCCCGGTTTATAAAAAATACCCAAGAGAAGAACCGCGAGAATCGGCCCGATACTGCACATTGCCACAAGGCCGAAACTGTCTTCTTGTGAGCTTTTATCGCTTCGTAGGGCGGCAATACCGGCTCCCATAGCCAGAATAAAAGGAACCGTCATGGGGCCTGTCGTAACTCCGCCCGAGTCAAAACCTACGGGGACAAATGTGCCGGGCGTAAAATATGCGACAATAAAAGTTATCAGATAAAAGAAGACAAGAATAAAGGAAAACCGTATTTTCAGGAGAGGGCGAAGTACGGCTAGCATCAGGAAAACCCCGACTCCTATGGATACTGTAAATATCAAAATAAACGCCGGTATAGAAGGAGTCTGTCTTCCTAATACCTGTAAATCAGGCTCGGCTATTGAAATGGTAAACCCGATAATAAGCGTAACAAAAATAAGAAGCAGTAATTTTGAGCTTTTGGTCAGTTCGACGCCTATGCCTTCTCCCATCGGCATCATTGACATATCCGCGCCAAGCGTAAAAAAGCCCATCCCGATAATCAGCAGGGCGGCTCCCGCCAGAAACATCAATATAGTCCCGGACGGCATGGGCGTTAAAACCACGCCGGCTATAAGGACAATAGCGGTAATCGGCAGTACCGACGAGAAGGCTTCCATTATTTTTTCTTTAAGAATTTCGTTCATAAAGTACACATAATTATAGAAAAAACGGCATTTTTTTGCAATATTTTGTTTACCGTTTCGGAATTTACCGTTATACTGGATATATCCAAATCAGGGCAGGAGGCTTATATGCAAAAAAAGGCAACCGATAAAAGACTGACAGGTGCAGCGGTTCCGGTGGGAGCGCTTAGAAGCAAACACGGAATGGGGGTTGGAGAATTTCCCGATCTTACCGCTTTTGCCGTTCTTTGCAAAAAAATGAGGCTTGGTCTTATTCAACTTCTGCCTGTTAATGACACCGGGTACGAAAGTTCTCCGTATTCAAGTTTAACCGCGTTCGGCCTGCACCCGTTGTATTTAAGAATCGAAGATTTGGAAGAATTCGCTTCTGCGGACAATTTAATAAAAAAACGAATCAAGGAAGCGAAAAACAAATTCGATAAGAACGCGCGTTTCTCTCATTATAATGTTTTAAAAGAAAAACTTGAAATATGCAGGGCGCTTTATGACGCCAACGCGAAGGATATCGCAAAAAACGCTTCGGGCGGAAATCTTGCAAAATGGATTGAACAGAATTCATGGGTTAAGCAATATGCCGTATACCGCAGATTAAAAGAAGAAAACGAAGGAAAATCATGGAAAGAATGGAAAGAGCACCATACTGTAACCGCCGCCGATATTGAAAATCTTTGGAAAGATAAGAATTTGCAGGAAGATCACCTGTTCTGGGCATGGCTTCAGGAAGCGCTTGATATACAATTTTCCAAAGCCGCCAAAGCCATTACCGACGCAGGCATTGTACTGGAAGGAGACCTTCCTATCTTAATCAACGAAGACTCCTGCGATGTTTGGGCTCATCCCGAGTTATTTATTCAGGAACTTTCCGCGGGCGCTCCTCCCGATCAGTACAGTAAAGACGGTCAAAACTGGGGGTTCCCGGTTTATAACTGGGAAGTGCACGAAAAGGATAATTATGCGTGGTGGAGAAGCCGTCTTGCTGCTGCGGGAAAATACTATCAGGCCTACCGTATAGATCATGTGCTGGGATTCTTCCGTATATGGGCGTGCTCTCGAAGCGATTATTCGGCGGCTCTCGGGCGTTATGTGCCATATGCGCCGTTAACAACCGGCGATTTCAAGAAAATGAACTATGACAAGAGCAGGTTCCGCTGGGTAACCCAGCCGCACATCAACTCCACGGAAATTTGGGACGCGTTGCGCGGAGGTTGGGGTAAAAGTTTTACAGAAGCGGAAGTTACGGCCGCCGCAAACAAGGTTTTTTCAAAAGCGCTGGACAGGGTGAACAACGAAGAATTGTGGCTTTTTAAAAAGAAAATCAAGGGAGAAAAAGATATTGAAGCCCTCGGTCTTCATCACGCCGCTTTTAATTATCTAAAAAATAAATGGCACGACAGGATATTTATTGAGTATGACAAGAAAAAATATTTTCCTGTTTGGTATTTCAGGGAATCAAAAGCGTATAACAGTTTCTCGCCTGATGAAAAAAAAGAGCTTGAGGATCTTTTGGAAAAACGCCGGATAAAATCCGAAAAAATATGGGAAGCGCAGGGAAAGAAACTTCTTTCGGTGCTGGTTGAGTCTTCCGGTATGCTGCCGTGCGCGGAAGACCTCGGCGCTGTTCCTTACTGTGTTCCGAAGGTTCTTACAAAATTGAAAATCCTTGGGTTAAGAGTTGTTCGCTGGCACCGCGATTGGGGCAGGGGCGGACAGCCTTATGTTCCTTTTGAGGATTATCCGCAGTTAAGCGTTTGCACACCTGCGGTTCACGACAGTTCTACCGTAAGAGAATGGTGGGAAAGGGAAGCGGATCAAGGTCAGTTCTCCGGATTTATCGGCGTTCCGTCTTTGCCTAAAATATACAACCCTGGAGCCGCAAAAATTATTCTTTCTAAAATTGCAACTGCCCGTTCTCGTTTCCGCGTTTTCCAGATACAGGATCTGCTTCACCTTTCAAACAAATGGTACGCGGCGGATCCCGCGTCCGAGCGCGTAAACGTTCCCGGCACTTCAAACGACTTTAACTGGACGTACCGCCTGCCTTCTACAATTGAAGAAATCGCAAAAGACAAGGATCTTATCCGGGAAGTCAAGGAATTGAGCAGAATTAAACCTGCAAAGAAAAAAACCGTGTAAAACGCCGAAGGTTTTCGGGCATCTATTATAAATTCTCCGAGAAACATAGAATCGCTGGTGTCAGCCTTTCTGCCATTTTATCGCTTGAAATAATATTAAAATGTTATATATTGTTAATATGCGTAAATTAGTTATTTTATTTGTATTAATGTTTTGTATCGGCGGTTTTACTTTTTCACAAACAGATGCTGATAATGACTTTTCCCCTTTGGACGCCTATTATCTTGGACGGGCGGTAGCCGCGAATATCTTGGCATCTTATAGTTTGTATGACAAACCCGAGTTAACAGAATATCTTAATCGTATCTGTCAGGCGCTTGTGATAAATTCTCCCCGCCAAACGCCGTATAAAGGTTATTTTGTAATGCTCCTCGACAGTAACGAATATAACGCTTTTGCCACTCCGGGAGGTCATATATTTATTACGAGGAAATTGGCGGAATCGGCTTCTTCCGAAGATATGTTGGCGGCAATAATAGCCCATGAACTTGCGCATATTATGTTAAGGCACGGAATAAGCATTATTAATGAATCTAAATTTGAAAATGAAATGACTGCCTTGGCGGATATGATGGCAAACCGCGCTGCAGGTCAATCCGCCGAAGCGGCGCGCGCCGCAAGTTTCCGTGATTCCATATCAAGGAACATAGATGTTTTGATTAAAAGCGGATATTCGCAAACCCAGGAATTTGAAGCGGATAATGAAGCGGTAGTACTGCTTGCAAATGCCGGTTATGATCCAAACGCCCTTTTAGAAGTGTTTAGAATACTGCAGAAGGCAAGGAATTCCCAAAACAGCGGTTTGTTTTCGACCCACCCGAGTCCGGAGCATCGCATTGCCAATTTAGAAAGATTGAAGTTTCGCGCGAATAACACATTGCAATACCGCTTGCAAAGATTCAAAAATATGAAGTTTTAACTCTTAGGTGAGAGGATTTTAATGATTAAAACAAAAGTTGTTTTCTTGGCGCTGTTTTCCTGTTTGTTTTTATTTTTCTCCTGCGGACAAAAAAGAACGGATTCTTCCGATAAACCGCCAGACTGGGTAAACGATATTCTTCCTGAAGGCGAAATATGGGGTATTGGCGCGGCAAAAGCGGAATCTGACGGAGAAGCGATTTTATTGGCTGAAGATCGAGCCAGACTTGAAATTGCAAGGCAGTTGTCGTCTGAAATAAAAAGAACCTTAACCGATTATGATAATGCGGCTTATACCGATTTTACGGAAATAAGCACACACGTCAATTTCAGCGGTTCAGAGGTCAAATATCGCGAAAAAGACGGAAACGGCGTGTGGTGGTGTTTAATTTCACTTTCGAATAATAACAACCTCTCCGTTGAACCGCCGCAAGACGGCGTTTTGGGCGCTCTCATGTCAAATGCGGCGGAATTATCCGATATGGATTTAAGGAAAGATATTATCCGTAATGCCGAAACCTCAAATCTTGATTGGGTTTTCCGCCCGGGACAGTATTTACAGGGAGATATGTTTTACGGATTGGGCGCCGCCAAGTTAAATAATGACAAAGATTCTGTACAATTGGCAAAAGACAGGGCCCGCCGCTCGTTGGCTCGTTCTATCTACACGGAAGTGAAAGAATCTATTTTCGATATTGATGACTCCGGCAATATGTATCAAGAAGACAACTTTGCCGTTGAAAGCAAATATGACTTTTCTGTTATAGCGACAAAATCGGTATATCTTGCAAAAACAAAAGACGGCACATGGTGGGTCTTATTGGGCTATAAAAGGTAAATGTCTAAGGCGCGGTAAATTATATAAAAAAACGCCGTTTTTTCGGTACATAAACTTGATAAAGTTTTATTTTTAAGATATATTGTAGAACAAAGACGTATGTTTTTGAAAAAACTACTAAGGAGAATTGTTATGAAGAAGATTATTGGGATTGCTGTTGCACTGTGTCTTGTATTGGGATTCTCAGGATGCGCTTCCTCAGGCGGCGGGAGCGGTAAAGGTGAAAGGAAAATCGGCGGTAATGTTCCGCAGTTTGTTAAAGACGCCGTAAAGAAGACTCCGGAAGACGCGCTTATCGGTATAGGAACCGCACGGGCGGCATCCTTAAGCCTTGCGCGTACTACAGCGACAACCCGCGCCCGCGCGGAGATTTCCCGCCAGATGAATTCCATGATCCAGGATATGGTACGGGATTATTCGGCAGGCAGCGAAGTTGATCCGAAAGCGGCGCTCTCGTTTCAAGAAAACATCACTGTAACGCTTTCCAAGTCAACTCTTATCGGATCTACCATTATCGAAGAAGATCAGGATAAAGAAGGAAATTATTGGGTAGTGGTTATGCTGAGTAAATCGAATACGGTAAAAGAGATTACTCAGGCTCAGGCCGCCGCAAGGCTGGCTGTTCCGGCGATGGCTTCATTTAATGCCGAAGACAGAATGAATAAGGCTTTTGACAGCGCTTATTCGAATGAACTCGGCGTAGGCGACAGGTAACTGCCAAAGATAACAGGATGGGTGCTTTCTCATCCTGTTATCCTTTACCGGCAATAATATGAAAAAAATAATCGCTTGTTCGGGAATTGTTTTTTTGTTTTTTTCTTGTGCGTCGTTAAGCAATTCATCTTTTTTTGTTCCTTCAATAAACAAGCAAGCCGCATCAGGGCATTGGATTACAAGGCCGTCTGAAAACACGATAATTATTATAGGAATATCAAGTCAGCATGTAAAAAAAGACGATGATATTTCCGAAGCAAAAGAAGATGCCGCCAGAAAAGTGTCAATGTATCACGGTATCCGGGGATATATCGAGTCTTTTCATAACAGCGGCGTAAATTTTTTCGACTATATTTCCGATTCTAAGATTGAACTTGACTACGATACAGACTTTGAGAAATACATTGATCAACTTTCGTTTGATCCTAAAGTTGATGTAATTAATATTGACAAATCTGTTTTTGTGCGTTTTAAATATTCAACTGCGTCAATACACGTTGATTTTACGGCTTCATTGAACGAAAATGGCCGCCCAAACTGGACTTACAGCAGAGATTTGCCGGAAATTGACGAATATATGATTTCGGTAGGGTTTGCCAGAAATCAAGTCAGGTTAAAAGATACAATTAAAAAATCAACAGAAGCTGCGGCCGCGAGACTGATCGAAGATATGTCGGCTCAAATTATGTCGTATGATAAATCCGCAACAGGAAAGGGAGCTTCCAGTATGATTCAAACCAGAAGTCAAGGAAAATTATTTAACTTCCAAATCATTGAATTTTGGATAGATCCGGAAACCGGATATGTTTATACTCTTGCGATTGCCAAACAAGGCAATTAAGCAGGGAAAAAAGGAATAGAATATGTTTAGAAATAAATTATTAGTAATTTCATGTTGTATAGCAAGTTTATATTTGCTGTTTACGTTTTCCGCCTGCGCGTCGTCTGCCGATACTCAGAATAGCGGCGGTTCCAAATCAGGCGCACCCGAGTGGATTCGCGATCCGTACAGAAAATTCGACAAACAATTATACGTTGCCGCAGTAGGTATCGGCGGTTCCCGTCAAGAATCCGAGAAAGACGCTCTTGGGAAACTTGTCGCCATATTCGGTCAAAGCATAAAAGTTGATGAAAATATATCCACATCTTACATGGAAGCGGTAAAAAACGGCGCTGTCTCAAATTGGTCGGAAAATACCGCAATTAACAATTCCATTCAAACTTCTGCCGCTATGGATTCACTTGTAGGAGCGGAAATAGGCGATGCTTGGTATGACAATAAAAGTAATTATTATGCCGCGGCCGTTTTAAGCAAGTCAAAAGCAATACAGATTTATTCCAATATGATACATGAAAATCAAGCGATGATCGATAAACTGATTACTATGACTCCTGCGGAAAAAAATACCTTGGACGGATTTGCCCGTTATCAATTTGCCGCCATGATTGCGGATATAAATATCAGTTACGGGAATCTGCTTACTTTTATTGGTGCGCCGTCGTATTCACAAGGATTAAAGAAAGGCGATAATTACAGGTTGGAAGCGAGGAATATTACTAAGACAATTCCTGTAGGTATAACCGTAAAAAACGACAAGGCGGGAAGAATTCAAGGCGCGTTTGCCAAAGCGCTCTCAGATATAGGTTTCCCAAGCGGCGGCGCCAATTCGCGTTATATTCTGAATGTAAATGTATCAGTTTCCCCCGTTGATCTTCCAAACAATACAAATAAATTTGTCAGGATAGAACTTGGCGCAAATCTTACCGATACAACTTCTAAAGCCGTGTTATTACCGTACAATTATACCGGCCGCGAAGGCCATGCCACCGTTTCGGAAGCGGAGAACCGCGCTTATACTGCGGCGGAACGCAAAATAGGCGAAGAATATAAAGAACTTTTGTTTACGTATCTTTCTCAACTGTTGCCAAAAAAATAAAAATTTCAAACAGGAGTTTTCACTCCTGTTTTTTTTTGCTATAATGGTTACGGGGATTTGGGAGGGGGTATGCAAAAAGAAGGCTACATATTAAGAAACAGCGATTATATCAGGATATTGCCGGCATGGGCGCAGGAACTGGCGGCGAAATACGGCTCTAAAACGGCGAACCTTTACATACTGCACGGCAACATAAGGGACTTGCTTCCGCACAGAAGAAAAGAAGATGAATTTGTTTTTACAAGGGTGCAGGAGTACATCTCCGAAATTTTATTCGGCAACAGGGATATAATAGCTTACTATGACCGTTCAGGCGGAGTGTCATTCTGCGAACCTGAAATGGAAAGAGATTACCTTAGCGCCGCCCCTAAGTTTGCCGTAAGCCCCGATATTGATAAGGGCGATTTTCTTTCAAGCGATCCCGAGAAAAGTTTTCCGTATCTTGAAAAATATTTTCTTTCGTGTATTCCCGTGGATAGGAGATCTCAATGCCGCATGGTGTTTATTATCGATTATGCCGAGCATATAGTTCCCGCCGGGGATTTAATTCGACTTTCCGATACCGACCGTTATTGCATGGTTACATTTAACAGATGGGCGACCGATCCCAAATTTATTAACGGCGATATCTCGGTTATCCTTTTAACCGAAAACCTTGCCGACATTTCTTCCCGCCTTATAGGATCTCCTTCTACCGTAAAAATAAGCGTGCCGTTCCCGAGCGTGCAGGTAAGGGAAAGTTTTTTGCGCTCAAGGGAAAAAGAAGGAAAACTTCTGCTTGAGCGGGGGCTAACTCCGGAAAAACTCGCCGTTGTAACATCCGGCGTTAATCTTATGAACTTAAACCGCCTTGCCGCCGAAAGCTTTGAGGAAAACAAGCCGATCTCTCTTGAATTTATGCGCATGAAGAAAAAAGAAATTATCGAAACCGAAGCGGCGGGGCTTTTGGAATTTATGGAAACTTCTTTTACTTTGTCCCATGTTTCGGGCCACGACTTTGTAAAAAAACGGTTCAAGAACGCGGCAAAGGCGATTAAGATGGGCCGCCCCGACGTACTGCCGATGGGTTATCTTATCGCCGGCCCCGTCGGAACGGGAAAAAGTTTTATGGTAAGCGCGTTCGCGGGGGAGATAGGAATTCCGATGGTAAAATTCCGCAACTTCCGCACCAAGTGGCAGGGCGAGACAGAGTCTAACCTTGAGAAAGTCTTAAACATACTTATCGCAATGGCGCCTGTCGGAGTTATGATAGACGAAGCGGACGCGTTCCTGGGAGACCGCGATCAGGAAGGGGACTCCGGCACAAGCAACCGCGTTTTCGCGCAGATCGCGAGTTTTATGGGGAATACCGAATACCGGGGAAAAATAATCTGGTTTTTAATTACATGCCGTCCCGATCTTATACCTATCGACTTAAAACGTCAGGGGCGCGCCGAGGAACATCTTGCGCTTTTTTATCCTGAAACCGACAAGGACAGGGAGGATCTTTTCAAAACGCTTGTCCGTAAACTTGATTTGGACATTCGCAACTTTTCGGTTACGGATCTTTTCAAAAAATACAGCCACGAATATTCGGGCGCCGATCTTGAAGCCGTTCTTGTGCGCGCGAAACTGCTCGCCGCGATGGACGAGCGCGTTTTTGTAAAGCGCGAAGACATGGAAGAGGCGATGAGCGACTTTGTTCCCGCGGCATACCCTTACGAAGTGGAGCTTCAAAATCTTGTCGCGGTTCTGGAATGTACCTCGCGGGAAATGATACCTAAGCAGTTCCAGAAACTTTCGCGCAGTAAAATTATCAGTGATATTCAGGAATTAAAAGCGTTAATTAGCGAGAAGTAAGTTTTTTGTTCACTTGTTTTCGATGCCCATGCCGAAAAGCGCGAAATCATATTTTACGGGATCCTCCGCGCAGTATGTTCTTAATTTTTCCGTAAGCTCGATAACCGCTCTCTTGTCGTTGGACTTGCGTTCCAACAGTCCAAGTTTTCGTGCCGTACGCGCGACATGAACGTCAAGCGGAATGAAAAGAGCGGACGGTTTAATGCTTTTCCATAAACCTAAATCCACAGGCCCTTTGCGCACAAGCCAGCGCAGGGCAAGGTTCAGCCGCTTGCATGCGGAGCCGTTGCTTTCGCCTTTATCGTCCGCCTTGCCGGAAGAAGCGCCCGGATTGGAAATATGTTTTGAATACTGCCCCTTGTTCCCCTTTGCCATCTCCTCGCGGAACAGGGCGATGCTTTCCCATATGTTTTCCCCGCCCGCGAACAGTTTTTCAAGGGTTCCGTATTTTGCGTAACAGTGATCAAATCCTTTGCAAAAGTATTTAAGATCGCTTTCAAAAAAAGTGCGGTGTATGTTTTTGTTTTTTAGGTTTTTATATTCGTTTGAGGCAACATAAGAGAAGGGGCTTTTCCCCATTATCGAAAACAAGCGTTCAGCGGAACGCAGAATCATATCGCGCCTTCCCCACGCTATGGTCGCCGTAAGAAAGGCGGCGATTTCGATATCTTCTTTTTTTTTGAAACGGCGCGGAAATTGAACAGGGTCGTCTTTGATAAAACCGGGAGCGCAGATTTTCTTGTACCATAAATCAAGCTTTTGCGCCTGAAGTTTTTCCGTCATCGGTAAACGCGCCATCAGGACTCGTCATGATTCATCATGACGGCGAATAATTCGGCGCTTCCTGCGTGATTGTAATGTCGTGCGGATGGCTTTCGCGAAGGCCGGAGGCGGTAATCTTTACAAATCTCCGGTATTTATTAAGCTCGGGTATGCTTTTACAGCCGCAGTAGCCCATGCCTTTGCGAAGCCCCGCTATAAGCTGGTTTAAGTAGGTGCGCAACTCTCCCTTGTAAGGAACGCGCCCTTCGATGCCCTCCGGCACGGGTTCCTCGTCCTTGCCTATCTGGTAGCGGTCGCCTGAGCCGTCGGCAATGGCGCCCATGCTTCCCATTCCCCTGTATTCCTTGTAGATTCTTCCGTCAAAAATAATTTCATTGCCGGGCGCTTCTTTTAACCCCGCAAAAAGGTTTCCTATCATTACAACGCCTGCGCCCGCGCCTATAGCCTTGGTAATGTCGCCCGAAAACTTTATGCCGCCGTCGGCGATTATGGGAATTTTTGACTTTGACGCTTCCTCGGCGCAGTCCCAGACCGCCGTAAACTGCGGCACTCCTATTCCCGCGACAACCCGCGTGGTGCAGATTGAGCCGGGTCCTATGCCCACCTTAACAGCGTCCGCCCCCGCGTCGATTAATTTTTTTGTTCCTTCTTTGGTGGCGACGTTTCCGCCGATTACAGGAACATTGAATTCTTTTTTGATTTTACGGATCGCTTCCATTACGTTTTTTGAATCGCCGTGCGCCGTATCAAGAACGACAAAATCAACTTTTGCTTTTACAAGCAGGGGAAGGCGAACAGCATAATCCTGCGGGGAAATTGCCGCGCCTACGATAAGTTTGCCTGTTTTGTCTGTCGCCGCGTTGGGGAAATTTTCATGCTTTTCCATGTCCGTTACGGTGATAAGCCCTTTAAGTTTGCCGTCGTGATCCACAACAGGAAGTTTTTCAATGCGGAATTCAAAGAATTTATCGCGCGCTTTTTCCGGCGTAGGTTCTCCTTCTACGACTATAACTTTATCAGTCATAACTTTTTCTACGGAAAGGGAATCGTCGCGGCAGAAACGAAGGTCGCGGTTTGTGATTATTCCTTTTAATTTTCCGTCCTTGTCGACGACGGGAAGCCCCGATACTCCGTAATCTTTGACAAGAACCCTTACGTCGCGGACATAAGCGTCATGGGGGACAGTTATCGGCGATTCGATAATCCAGTTTAAAAACCGTTTTACGTTTGCAACCTGATGTGCCTGATCTTCGGGCGGCAGATTACGGTGAATAACCCCCGCGCCGCCTTCAAGCGCGATTGCGATCGCGAGCTTTTCTTCGGTAACAGTGTCCATTGCGGCGGAAATCACGGGCACGTTCAGACGGATGTCGTCGCAAAGAACGGTTTTTATATCACATTCTTTCGGCAGGACTTCGGAATATCCGGGCTGTAAAAGAACATCGTCATAAGAATAACTTTCGTTAAACATCTTATCCTCCCATTAAAGCTTTATATTTTTCGGCAAGAGTTTTTGCCTTTTTCGCCGCAAGTCCGCAGTAACGCTGCGGGTTTTCAAAAAACGTCAGAGCGTCTTCGGTTTTCGCCGTGATTCCCAGCTCCGACAATTTGCCGCCGATTTTTTTAAGAACATCCGGCTCTTTCGCGAGCGCGGCGGCAAAACTGATATTTTCTTTTTCGGCAGTAAGGGTAATTTTTCGGATAACCTCATGCGCGTCGCCGACGCCTGTTTCAGCCAGAAGAATGTAGGCGGGTTCAGCCATTATTCCGCCGGGTATCCCGCCGCCGCGCAGATTGGCAAGAAGCCTTTCTTTGTCCGTGCCAAGCCCTTCGATAACCTTCGACATTCTCGAGACCGCAAGGCAGAAACCCACGATGTAATCCGAAATAAAACGCTGGCTTGCCGAATTGGAAAGATCGCGCTGGTGTTCGCTTATCTGATCCATAAAAAATGTGTTTACCCTGGGCATGAACGCCTTCCATAAACTTTTAACATGTTCCGAATTCCAGGGGTTGCGTTTTTGCGGCATGGTAGAGGAGCCGACTTGATCCGCCGTGAAACCTTCGCGCACTTCTCCGATTTCGCTTCGCTGTAAATTGCGAAGATCGTCGGCAAGGTTGGCGATTATTCCGAAAGCGGTGTTAAATTCCAAAAGCAAGCGCAAAAGGTATTCGGGCTCCACAAGCTGAGTGGAATGTTCGGAAGGTTCAAGCCCTAGTTCTTCAAGGTAGATGCGCTCAAGTTCCTGAGGGTCTTTTACAATCATGCTTGTAGCATTGTAAGCGCCCACAGCGCCTGAAAGTTTTCCTTTTAATTCCTTTGAGCGTTTTTCGATTTCAAGAACAGATTTTCCAAGGCGCGAAACATATTCGGCAAAGGCAAAGCCCAGGGTGATGGGAACAGCGTGCTGTCCGTGGGTGCGGCCTACCTGCGGCGTTTCGGCTTCTTTTTCGGCAAAGGAGCAGAGCAGAAGTTCCAGTTTTTTTAGAAGCGGAAGAACCGCTTCGCGGGTAACGCCCGCTATCCGCCATGAAAGGCTTGTGTCAAGAATATCGACGCTTGTCGCCCCAAGATGAACAAGGGGGACAATTTTCGCGGGGACTTTTGTTTTTAACACGTTAACAAGCGCCCTTATATTGTGGCGGGTCTTTTCTTCCTCGGCGTAAACCTCTTCCGGGCTTGCCGTGCATTTTTCCAGTTCCGCCCTGACAGCGGGGGTAAGCTCCCCTCGGACTTTAAGGTGCGCGAAAACAAGGGCGATTTCAGCCTTTATGCAGGAGGAGATTAAAGCCTCTTCGGAAATCCACGGGACAAGGGATTCATAAACTGATGATTCGGAAACGGAATACCGGTGGTCTATTGGGGAGATATTTTTGAAAATATCGCGAGCTTCCATATTCGATCATGGCAAATTTGATAAAAAATGTCAATGAGGCATTAAAAAACCGTTCAATTCTGAAAAACGCCGTATTGTTCGGTTGAATTCCGGGAAAAACAGCCGTTTTTTACTATTGAAATTTTGCCTTAACAGGGGCAAAATATAGGGGGAGGGATTTATGAGCAGTATTGCAGTAACCACCGGCAGTTTTCAGGCCGAGGTCCTGGAATCGCCTGTTCCGGTACTTTTGGATTTTTGGGCGCCCTGGTGCGGCCCTTGTAAAATGATAGCTCCTTTGTTGGATCAATTGGCGGATGAATATAAAGGACGCCTTAAAGTCGGCAAGGTCAATGTCGATGAGGAAAGTTCCCTTGCGGAAATGCACGGCGTTTCCTCGATTCCCTCGCTGTTTGTCTACCAAAACGGGGCGATGGCGGGCCAGAGAACCGGCGCCGCCCATAAACACGAAATCGAAGCCCTGTTTAAAGATTTTATCTAGTTGTTCGTAAACTAATGTTTCCGAACAACTATACAGCTATTTTTGATAACGTTTCGGATTATTTTCTTTTCCCGGAGTCGCGCTGCTGCTTGCGGTAATGTACCAATCGGCGGCGGTATTTGTATTCTCGGCATCTTCATCGCGGCAGATAGTGCGGGTGAGGGTTGAGTCCGCGCTGTTTACAGCGTTTGCGGGTCCGCATATTTTTCCGTCGGCGGATTTCCACGCTCCCTGATTAAACAGAAATTCCGCGGCTTCTGCCAAATAATCCTGCCCCCACCATGAAGCCGCATCCTTTGAGATCATTACCGCCGCGAGCGCCTTATCATCCTGATCCAGTACGTAAACCGCCGAGGCTTCTTTATGTATCAGCTTTGAGCTTCCCGGTATCCAAAAATCCCTTGATTCAGGGGAAGAATTTGTCCCGCCCGATTCCGCCAGATTTTCGCCGTACTCATCCTTACAGTCCGCCTCCGGCGTGCGCAAATTAAGAACGATGTATTCGCCCTTCTTAACTTCAACAGGTAAAAATTCATAAATGGTTCGCCTCGCTGTCTTGGTATTGCCGAGGATAAACACGCGCAATCCGCCCAAATTCCCCGCCGTATAGGTTTTAAATTCGATGAATTCGCATTTAGGCTTACTGTTTTCGGTGCGAATCTCGTTGATTACCAGTTTCGGCATCCTGTTGTTTCTCGCCCTGAACGGAATCAGTACATTTATGGTATTCTTGTCCGCATCTTCCGCCAGAATATCGGCTGTAATTTCCGTTCCCGGCCTTTGAATCTCGTTCAGCCTGACCTTTACCGTACTGCCGTCTTCAATTGAGGAGACAGTAATGGCAGGCTCAAAACTTAAAGACTTGATTGTTACCGGACGGGAAAAATCGAATTCAATCTCGTCCTCCGAAACAGCCCTGCAATTCAGAAAAACCAGCGCTTCCGAACTGCCGCCGAACAGCTTTCCCGCCGCCCCCGCCGCCGATTCTCCCGGAGAACAAGCCCACAGGACGATACAGACGGCGCATAAAACATAAACAATTTTTTTCATAATAACCTCCAACCATATATACGGCGCGGACTTGCGGTTTTGCTTTACTTTAGCGGAAAAATTTTTTGAAAAAATGAAAAAAAAGAGATTAAGCACGAACCAACACGAAAGGAAGAGAAAAACCAAGCTAACTCACCAATATTGACAAAACTACAAGGAAATTGGATAATACTCCTTAGGGTTTACCTGGCAATAAACAATTGGAAAAGAAGGGGCGAAAAATGAAGAAAAGAATCATTATTATTCTGGCGGTATTGTTTTTGACAGGTAATGTTTTCGGGCAAGGGCTTGGTTTTCAAGCTATGGAAGACGGCGGAAAAATAACCATAACAGGTTACACCGGAAACGAGAAATACCTCACAATACCCCCAACAGCTAACGGGATGCCCATTGTGGCTATAGCGAAAGAAGCGTTTCGCAATAAAGGACTTATCAGCGTTACCATACCGGACAGCGTTATAACTATCGGAGATTCCGCGTTTTCCGGAAATCAAATTATCAAAGTTATCTTAGGCAACGGCGTTACAACCATTGAGGCGCGCGCGTTCGCGAACAATAAACTGACCGGCGTTGTCATACCGGACAGCGTTACGACTATCGGGGAGAGCGCTTTTTTCAATAACACCCAACTGTCAAGCGTCACCATAGGCAGTAAAGTTACGAATATCGGAAAATTCGCGTTTTCCGACGCCATACTAACCACCATTACTTTACCGAACAGCGTTATTAATATCGGGGAAAAAGCCTTTTCCGGAAGTAAATTTGTCAGCATTACTATCGGAGCGAATGTAAAATTGGAACGCGAGTCATTTGTTGATTCTTTTGTAAGCGCCTATACCGGCGTTGCGGGAACATATACCAGACCGAATGATAAAAGTATCACATGGACCAGGGGGTTGATTACTTTCTAATTAACACCGATTGCCGGGTACCATAAATGCAGCTTAAATGAATAATACCGGTAAAATATATAAGCAGATTATTAATTATTTCTATTTTTTATTTTCCGGTGTTTGTTCCGATTTTTTTTCATAACATTCAAGGTTTTCATCGTTATTTTTGCTTACAAAACTTATGCCGCAACATACTCCTATTTTATCGGATGTTTCTTTTATTTTATAAATTCTGTTTCCTTTGCTCAATTTGGTTAAAGTCATTGTTTTTCCCTCCAATTAAGTTAAATATATTATATTTATTAAAAAATTACAATATTATTTAATAAATATTTTAAAAAAGGCGCCAGGTACCGCTATTTTTATGCAAAGGTACGCTATATATGGGGTATATATACGAAAAATAACTTTATACCTCCATGTATAAAAGGTGTGTACTCACACATATAGAAAAAAATCCCCAAATATGGCAATATATACCCAAACAGCAGACAGGAGAGGCGCGTGTATAAACAGGTTGACGCAAAAGTAAATTTCCCCAAATTGGAAGAAGAAATCCTTAAATTTTGGGAGGAAAACCATACCTTTGAAAAATCCGTATCCAACAGGGAAGGGAAGAGCGAATTCGTCTTTTACGACGGTCCCCCCTTTGCCACAGGGCTTCCGCACTTCGGGCATTTCATCCCCAGCACCATAAAAGACATTATCCCCCGCTACCAGACCATGAAAGGCAAAAAAGTCGAGCGACGCTTCGGCTGGGACTGCCACGGCCTGCCCATCGAAACCTTGATCGAGGATAAACTCGGTCTTAATTCCAAAACCGACATCGAAAAATTCGGCATAGCTAAATTTAACGAAGCCTGCCGGGCCGAAGTGCTGCGTTATGTTAAAGAATGGCGGCAGACCATCACCCGCCTTGGACGCTGGGTAGACTTTGACAACGATTACAAAACCATGAATTCGGATTATATGGAATCAATCTGGTGGGTAATGAAAACCCTCTGGGAAAAAGAACTCATCTACGAAGGCCACTACATCCTCCCGTACTGCCCGCGCTGTTCCACCGTCTTGTCCAACCACGAGCTAAACCTCGGCGGATACAAAGATGTGCACGATCCTGCGATCACCGTGCGGTTCAAAGTTTTGGACGCGTCCGTGCCCCAGAACACTTTTCTGCTGGCGTGGACAACCACTCCCTGGACGCTGCCTTCGAACCTTGCCCTCACCCTCGGCGCGGAGATTGATTATGTTTTAATCGAAGAAAAAGCCGAACACTACATATTGGCACAAGCGCGCTTGCCCGCGTATTACAAAAACGATACCGAATATAAAATTATATGGCGCAAAAAAGGAGAGGAACTTAAAGGCATTCAATATGAGCCGTTGTTCCCTTACTTCAAAGACGCGCCTAACGCTTTCCGTACTTTCTTGGGCGATTTTGTTACAACCGAAGACGGCACCGGCATAGTGCATACCGCGCCCGGTTTCGGCGAAGACGACGCACGCGTACTCAAGGGGACAGGTATTCCCGTTATCTGCCCTGTAGACGAAGAATGTAAATTCACCGCCGAAGTTTCAGATTACGCGGGATTGTTTGTCAAAGACGCGGATAAGGCGATCATGGAAAGGCTAAAAGCCGAGGGCAAACTTGTAAAGCGCGATCAGATACTTCACTCCTATCCGCATTGCTGGCGGTGTAAAAGCCCCCTGATTTACCGCGCCGTAGGCTCATGGTTTGTCAATGTGGAAAAAATTAAACAGGATATGTTAGACGCAAACAGCCAAATCTACTGGGTTCCCGAACACATCAAAGAAGGCAGGTTCGGAAAATGGCTGGAAGGCGCGCGCGATTGGGCAATCAGCCGTAACCGTTATTGGGGCAACCCCATTCCCATCTGGCGTTGTCCCGACTGCGGCAAAATCATCTGCGTAGGAAGCCGCGCCGAATTAAAAGAACTTTCCGGCGTATACCCCGAAGACCTTCATAAACATTTTGTTGATGACATAACAATTCCCTGCTCCTGTGGTGCGAAAATGAAGCGCATCCCGGAGGTTTTAGACTGTTGGTTTGAATCCGGCGCCATGACTTACGCCCAGAATCATTATCCGTTTGAGAACAAGGAATTTTTTGAAAGCCACTTCCCGGCTGATTTTATAAGCGAAAGTTTGGATCAGACAAGGGGCTGGTTTTACACCCTTACCGTTCTTGCCGCGGCGCTGTTTAAAAGACCGGCCTTCCTTAACTGTATTGTCAGCGGCATGGTTCTGGCGTCGGACGGCAAAAAAATGAGCAAGTCGGAAAAAAATTATACCGATCCAGCGGATGTCATAAACTCTTACGGGGCCGACGCGGTAAGGCTCTTTCTGGTCCATTCGGCGCTGCTTAAAGCCGACGACCTGCGTTACAACGACGAAGGAGTGCGTGATGTGCTAAAAAGCATTATCATCCCGCTGTGGAACGCGTACAGCTTTTTTGTCACTTACGCCAATATCGATAAAATCACAGCGACAGGCGCGCCTGAAAAGCCTTCCAATCCCCTGGATCAATGGATACTTTCAGAGACTCAAACATTAATCGAAAAAGTAGGCGGCGCGCTTGACGCTTACGATTTAAGCAGAGCCGTAGACCTAATTATGCGCTTCATCGATCTTTTGAACAACTGGTACATCCGCCGCTCCCGCCGCAGATTTTGGCGCAGTGAGAACGACAGCGACAAGCTAGAAGCCTACGGCGCCCTTTACGAAGCGCTTAAAACCCTGATAACGGTAGCCTCTCCCTTTATGCCGTTTACAACGGATGCCATCTGGCAAAATCTGCGGCTTAAAACCGATCCCGAATCGGTGCATTTGTCGGATTTTCCCGTTCCCAACGAAAAACGCCGCGACAGCGATCTTGAATTCCGCATGGCATCCGTTATGTCCGCGGTCTCTATCGGGCGCTCACTTCGCTCCCAGTACAATATCAAAATGCGCCAGCCGCTTCGCAAGGCGGAACTTGTTACGCGCAATCAGGAAGAAAAGAAGGCGCTGGTTGGAATGGCGGACATAATCCGCGAAGAACTGAACGTAAAAGAAGTAGTATTTTCCGACAAGGAAGAAGACCTTGTGGAATATGAAGTAAAGGCAAACTTCCGCATATTGGGGAAAGAGCTTGGTAAAGATATGAAATCAGCCGCCGCCAAAATAGAGGCGCTTAGCCACGCGGAGATCCGGAAGATCATAGAAGGCGCGTCCCTTTCGATAGACGTTCCCTGCGAAGGCGGCGGCGCAAGGACGCTTGTAATAACCCAGAACAAGCTCGACATACGCCGTATCGAGAAAGCGAATTTGCGCGTACTTAACGAAGGCACTCTAACAGTCGGCCTTGATACGGAAATAACCCGTGAACTTTCCATGGAAGGCGACATCCGCGATCTTATCCGCGGCATACAGAACGCGCGGAAAGAAATGGGCTTGTCCGTTACCGACCGCATCGAGTTATGCGTACACGGCGCGGACTCCTTAAAAGAAGCGTGGGACAGCTTCGGCAAATCCGCCGCGGAGGAAACCCTTGCCGTGAAAACCCAATGGGCAAAAACAGACGGACAAATCCCCATCGAAGCCGGAGACGAAACATGGCAAGTAAAGATAATAAAAGCATAAAATATTTATTTTTAGTTTTTCTCTTAATCTCATGCCACACAACTCCTATCACATCCGACACGATCTTTGAATCTATGGAATATGTTCCTCTTGATGCAGGCGCTTTTGCCTATGTTTTTACAAATGTAAAAGAAGCGCGCCCTATTCTTGACATTATCCCTGTTCAACAGTTAAAAAACTGGCAGGCAAAAATGATTTTGGAAAGCACCGAAATGGCAGCCGCGGGGCTGTATTCAAAAGAAAGCAACAGGCATTTTCAAGTTGCAGGATGGGGCAATTATCCCAGCCTGCGCGCAAGGGTAGCTATGTTTTTTAACACAACATGGAAAAAACAACGTTCGGATACAGGCGTTTATTGGCATTCTCCCTTGCAAAAAATATCGGTAGTAGTAAACGCGAAACAGGTATTTGCCATTGCTTGGAAAGACTCGCATGGGAATCCTGTTCCTGCGTCTCCCGGCGTAAAAATGCCTGAAGGCTTCGCGCGTTTTATGCAGGGAGCGGCGCTTTCCTGCTGGATGGACTCACCTAACCTTTTACTTAACCAGATACTCGGCAACGAGGGAATTCCCGTCAACCTTCCGGCGGAACAGCTTTTTCTTAATCTTTATCCAAGAGAAGGAAACCAATATGAAGTGTTATTAAGGCTAAGGTTTGAAAACGCTACACAGGCAAGGACGATAGCCGCGCTTCTTGCAATGGCTAATACTTTTTCCGCTAACTCACAATCGGTAATAGCTTCAATTTTTTTTGCCAACCCGCCCATTTATAACGGCAGGTATATTGATATATTAACTGCCCCTCTTTCCGAGAAAGAGATTACTTTACTTTTACAAATGTTTTTAGTATATTGGAAATAATTATGCCTACTTATGAATACGAATGTAAAAGCTGTTCGCACAGTTTTGAAGTTTTTCAATCTATGAGCGATTCTCCCCTGACAACCTGTCCCGAATGCGGCAGTGAGGTGCGCCGTCTTATTTTCGGCGGTGCGGGCGTTATTTTTAAAGGTTCCGGTTTTTATGTAACCGACAAGAATAAAAGCTCCGCCGCCTTGAAAACCGCCGCTAAAACCGATAAAAAACCCGCCGCCGACGCGAAACCTTCAACAGGCGAAAGCTCTTCGTCAACTCAGGCCGCGCCCGCCGCGCCCGCCGCCTGCGGCAATTGCCCGAATAAAGGCGCATCCCCGTCATGTCCGGCGTAAAAAAATACCGATAATAAGAATGTGAAAAAGAAGACACCACGGTTTTTTTGCGATAATTGCGGTTATGAAGTAGGCGGCGACGTAAAAGCCTGCCCTTACTGCGGCCGTTATTTTGCCGCTATCCGCTGTCCCGCCTGTGATTATTCAGGCCCGGACAGAATGTTCCAGAACGGCTGTCCCATGTGCGGCTATTCCTCGGCGCCTCCGCCAAAGGAATATTCCCCTCGCAAGAAGAAACAACATCACCATGAAGCCGAACCTATGCCGGGTTGGATGCTTCTTCTTTCTATTTTAGGTTTGCTTGCCGTTATCTTGCTCTTGTCCTGGCTGATATTTCGGTAAAGCCGCCGCGATTACTAACCACACTGATAACTAGCCGCCGCGATTACTAACCACACCGCTCCAGAAAACGTTTCAACCGCTCGCCTGACGGGTTGTCCAGAATCTCAGGCGCGCTCTGTTCGGCTATGACGCTCTCGTCCATGAAAATAACCGTGTCCGCCGACCGGCGCGCGAATTGAATTTCGTGGGTTACGATAATCATCGTTGTTTTTTGGGCCGCCAGTTCGCGTATTACATTTAATACTTCGCCCGTTAATTCCGGATCAAGCGCGGAAGTCGGCTCGTCAAAGCAAAGAATGTCCGGTTTTAGCGCCAAAGCCCTCGCTATGGCGACGCGCTGCTGCTGTCCGCCTGATAATTGATGGGGGTAAAAATCCCGCTTTGCTCCAAGCCCCGTTTGTTCCAAAAGGCGCGTTCCCTCATGGCGTATTTTTTCCAAAATAAATTTTTTGTTTTTTTTGTAATCCAAAAGTTTTTTTGCCGCAAGAACAGGGGCAAGCGTTATGTTTTCCAGCGCCGTGTACTGCGGGAAAAGATTAAAAGATTGAAACACAAGCCCGAAATGAAGACGCTTTTGCCTGATTGTTTTTTCGCTGTACTTTGTATGATCGTTAGAATCGTACAAGGTTTCGCCTCGCACGATAATTTGTCCCGAATCGGGCTTTTCAAGGAAGTTCAGACAGCGCAAAAGGGTGGTCTTTCCGCCGCCTGAAGGCCCTATAACGGCAAGAACCTTGCCTTCTTCAAGCGAAAAATTGATGTTATTCAAAACGAAAGCGCCGCCGTATTTTTTTGATAAATTAAGCACTTTAAGAATCGACATCTTTTTACGCCCTGTAATTTTTTATAATTTTGATGTAATTTTATATTATCAGATTCATACGGCGGGAACAAGTAATACCATGTCATTAAACTGGAAAGAAATTAACCTTATCCTCGAAGAGCTTGATCTTGAAGGCGCTCAGCTTCAGGGTGCGGTGCAAAGCGCGTTCGACGTGATTATACTCAAGCTGTACAAAAAAGGGGAAACAAAAAACCTGTTAATCTCGCTAGGCTCCGGCGCGTGCCGCCTTCATGAAACATACAAGCCCTTTCCAAAGAGCGACAAGCCCCTGCGTTTCGCTCAATTTCTTAACTCTAAAGTTGTAAACGGCTGGGTTACCGAAGCGGCTCAGCTTGGGGACAACCGTATTGTGCGCCTTGTCGTAAAAAGGGCTGAAAATGAATTCAGGTTGTACATAAGATTGTGGTCAAACGCCGCGAATTTTATCGTTACCGGCGAAAAAGGCGAGGTGTTAGACGCAATGCGCCGTCTGCCCAAACGAGGCGAAATTACGGGCGGCTCTTATTCGCCTGAAACCGCAAGCGTAAACGAAAAAACGCCGCGCGAGTACGAAGTAAGGGAACTTCCCGGCGAAGGTTCTTTCAACAAAAAAATAGACGATTATTACGCCGAGCACGGCGGCGCTCTCTCGCTTGAGGCGTTAAAGGAACAGGCAAGAAATAAATTTGAGGGCAGTATCGCAAGGATTAACGCCGCGCTTGATAAACTGCGCGAAAAAGAAACTTCGTTTACGGACGCGAACCGCCTGAAAGTTTACGGCGATTTGATTCTTTCCGCTATCGGTACGATAAAACAAGGCGATAAGTGGCTTGAGACGGAAGAAGACGGCAATGTTATCAGAATAGAGCTTGATCCTTTATTAAAGCCTCAGGATAACGCCGCGAAATACTATGAACAGTACCGCAAGGCGAAAAACGGGCTTGCCGAAGTCAGGCGGGAAATCGCCGAGGGAGAGAAGGAGCTAAACGAGGTAACGGAAAGGCTTAACAGGCTTTTAGCCGAAACCAATCCTCTTGTGTTGGCGAAACTTGTTAAAACGGGAGGCGTTGCGTGTACTTCCAAGCCTCTATCAAAAAAAGAAAAAGCCCGCCCGGGTCTTACGTTCAGGCAGGGCGATTGGCTTATCATCGTTGGAAGGGACGCCGCGGAAAACGATGTTCTTCTGCGCCGTTATGTAAAAGGAAACGATCTGTGGCTGCACGCGCGCGATTATCACGGCTCCTATGTGTTTATCAAACAACGCTCGGGAAAGTCCGTGCCTTTGGAGATTCTGCTGGACGCCGGAAACCTCGCGATTTTTTACTCAAAAGGCAGAAACAACGGAGAAGGAGATTTATTTTACACTCAGGTTAAATACCTAAGGCGCGCGAAGGACGGACCCAAAGGCCTTGTTATTCCCACCCAGGAAAAAAACCTTCATGTAAAAGTTGATGAAAACCGCCTTAGGATTCTTGAAAATTGCAGAGTAGACTAATATAATTACAGTAATGGCTAAAGAAGTCAAAAAATCAGTCTCTAAAGCAAAAGCGGCGGGAAGCCCGAAAAAGAAAAACGGGAGCGGATCAAGCAGAGAAAAAGAAAATCTCGCGGCGGAATTAAAATCCCTTATTCCCAAACTGGACGAAGAGGGCTTGGCGTTTCTTGTCAAACAGGCGCAAGTTCATTTATATAATATGCAGGTGGACGCCCTTAACAAGACGATGATAAGGGAAGAGGAGCGCAGCAGAAAATCCGTTTCCGGGAAGGCAAAATCCAAGGCAAGGCCTTCCGCGGATAATGATTTTGTAGATATAAAGCCGTCCGACACAGGTTCAAGCTATTTCCTTCTTTACAGCAATCAATGGATTTCATTTTCAAAGACCGAGATAGCTGACTTGGCGAAAATCGCGCTCAGCGACGGAACGAATCTGGAAATAAGAGAGCGGGTTTTTAACTGGCTTTTGCGTGAAAGGAACGATATTCTAAACACCGCCTCTATCGCCAATAAATTTGACAACAGATTGAATACGCTCATAGATATTTTAAAAGAAAATTTCAAGCTGAAAAAAAGCAGGTAATGTTTTTAATAAAAACGCCTGTTTTAAGCGTTTTCCCTTGAATCCTGACCTTTCAAGCACTAAAGTTAATATATGGTAGCTTTGCTTCCCCAGAAGAAGCGGATTCGCAGTCCGGTAGGCGCAGGAATATATTACCCCGAAAACAAAAAGGAAATGCTTGAATTTCTAAAAGCCTTTGACCTGGAACCCGGCAACGGCCGCTGCGCGCAGGCAATTATCGCTCCTCACGGCTCATGGAACCTTTCCGGGGAACTTGCCGCATCCGCGTTTTCGGCGGCAATGGGAAGAAGCAATAACATCAAGCGCGTTGTAATTCTGGGGCCGATTCACGACAGGCGTGAAATAGGCATTTTTCTGTCGGATTCGCACTCCTTTCATACCCCGATTGGGAATATCATTGTGGACAAGGAAGTAACCAATGAGCTGGAATTCGCGGGTAAATATCTTGAAATTAACGACGTACCCCACCTTGGGGAACACTCTATAGAGATCCTCCTTCCTTTTGTTAAATATTGCTTTCCGTCCGCTACAATTGTGCCT